>Ga0082212_10013664_pt1 | contig 10137 bp, 10 predicted proteins | sample TergutNt197P3_FD_71548 | JGI IMG/M metagenome (GOLD analysis project Ga0082212, IMG submission 71548) | Neocapritermes taracua P3 segment gut microbial communities from Petit-Saut dam, French Guiana - Nt197 P3 | ecosystem: Host-associated > Arthropoda: Insects > Digestive system > Gut ...
ATTCCACCTTAGGCACCTTGGGCGGTGCACCTCGAGTTGCTCGAATTGCCTTTGACAAACAGCACAATCTGTGGATAACCAACTGGACAGAAGGTTCAAATCCTGTTTCTGTAATGACGAAAAACGGCACATGGCAATCGTTTGGCATTCCTTTTGTAGGCTCTAATTTGATGGGGTTTGTTTTTGTGGATAGCCGAAATTGGGTATGGTTGGTTTATGACCGAGAAAAAAAATTGGCTGTTTTCAACCCCGACCGTTCATCGGATATGATTAAAAATGGAAATTGGGTGGACTTAAACCTTTCGCTAACCGAAGCAGAAGGTTCGTTTACATACATTTTCACTATTGAAGAAACGAAAGACAACCACATTTGGCTCGGAACGGACAAGGGCATAAAAATATATTATTCCCCTTCCCGCTTGATGAACGAGCCGTATGCGAAGCCGCAATCCATTCCTGTTACGGTTATTCGAGGAAGCGATACTTTGGTGGAATTGGTGTTGGGTTCGGAAAGAGTTCTCAGTATCAAAACAGACGGCGGCAATCGCAAGTGGGTGGGAACGGAAAATGCGGGTGTGTTTTTGTTGTCGCCCGATGGCAAAACGGAACTGTTTCATTTTACAAAAGACAATAGCCCGCTGCCTTCCAATACCGTTTACAATATCGCCATTGACGGCGAAACAGGCGATGTGTATTTTGGAACCGACAAAGGCTTGGCTTCGTTCCGATATACCGCAACCGATGGCAAAGAAAATTACGATAACCTGAAAATATTTCCCAATCCTGTGCGGGAAAATTTTGACGGATATATCACTATATCCGGTTTGATAGAAAATTCGGAAGTCAAAATTGCCGATGCGTTTGGAAAGTTGGTCTATCGCACTGTTTCCAACGGCGGAACCGCCACATGGGATGGCAAACGTTTTGACGGACAAAAAGCCAGCACAGGCGTATATTTTGTCTTTGTCAGAGATGAAAACGGAGTGGATAAAAGAGCAGGTAAGATATTGTTTATTAAATAGTTAAATGGAAATATGCAAACACGCATTGAAAAAGACACCATGGGAACAGTAAACGTGCCTGCCGAGGCATACTGGGGTGCACAAACACAGCGGTCGATGGATAATTTTAAGATAGGTACTCTTCCCATGCCGATGGAGATTATCCACAGTTTGGCTTTGGCGAAAAAGGCGGCGGCGTTTGCCAATTGTCATCTCCATGCTTTGTCGGAGGAGAAAAGGGATTTGATTGCACGGGTTTGCGATGAAATTATGGAGGGGAAACTCGACAAGGAATTTCCGCTAATTGTCTGGCAAACAGGCTCTGGAACACAAACGAACATGAATGTAAACGAAGTGATTGCCAACCGTGCCGAAGTTTTGTCGGGCGGGAGTTTAACGGCAGAAAAACGCTTTATTTCCCCCAATGACGATGTGAACAAATCGCAATCCACCAACGATATGTTTCCCACAGCGATGCGGATTGCTTTGTATCAAACCATTGAAAATCAAACTATTCCTGCATTGAAAAGTTTGCAAAACGAGTTGCAAGAGAAGGCAGCATCGTTTCAAGATATTATAAAAATCGGTCGCACCCACCTGATGGATGCCACGCCTTTGCGTTTGGGCGATGAATTTTCGGCGTTTGCCGCTCAATTGCAATTTGGGCTAACTGCCTTGAAAAACACCTTGCCCCATTTGGCACAGTTGCCGACAGGCGGAACTGCCGTTGGTACAGGGCTAAACACCCCCAAAGGATACGATAAATTGGTTGTAAAATACATCAATGAATTTGCGGGTCAGACTTTTTTTGCAGCGGAAAACAAATTTGAGGCAATGGCATCGCACGATGCTTTTGTGGAAACAAGCGGAGCAATGAAACAACTTGCCGTTAGTCTGACAAAAATTGCCAACGATATTCGGCTGTTGGCATCGGGTCCCCGCAGCGGATTGGGTGAAATCAGCCTTCCGCAAAACGAACCCGGATCGTCCATTATGCCCGGAAAAGTAAATCCGACACAGTGTGAGGCACTTACGATGGTTTGTTCGCAAGTGGTGGGCAACGATACCGCGATATGTTTTGCCGCCATGCAAGGGCATTTGCAGTTGAATGTTTTTATGCCTGTAATCGCCTACAACAGTTTACTTTCCGCCTCGTTATTAGCCGATGCCTGTCTATCTTTTTGTAAAAATTGCGTACAGGGAATTGCTGCGAATGAGGCAGTTATCGCCAAGCATTTGGAAAATTCGTTGATGTTGGTTACGGCACTCAACCCGCACATTGGCTATTACAATGCGGCAAAAATTGCCCAATACGCACACCATCAGAACTGTACGTTGAAGCAAGCCGCCATTGCACTTTACCTTGTTTCGGAGGCGGATTTTGATAAATGGGTGAATTCCAAAGAAATGGTTTAAACCCTTTCACTGTTTCGTCATATCATTTTTCGACCAAATCCAGCAAGCGGTGCAAAGTGTTTTTTCCGCACATTCTTCCTGTGCTTCGGATAATTGGTAAAAGAAGTTTATCCCCGTAAGATTTTGAACACTGTCTATCGTTACGGCAAAATCCTGTAACGGTTGGCTTGACCCTTTGTTGGGCAAAATAAAACCAATCCCCTTGATGTCTTTGCTGGTATAATTCAAAATCACCTTGTAGTAATATTCCGGCACGGAAACCTTATGTTTTTGCCCGATAGTAGGCAAGCCGTCTTGCAATACCGCCCCTGTAACAATGTACAGCGTATCGTATTCCTTTGCCCAAATGCGTACCAAATCCTCCAATTTTGCCCAAATACCGCGATTGAAAGAAGGCACTTGCGGACTCATATTGCTAAAGAAAAACGACTCGTCCATAGCCGTTTGCGACCAACACATATCGGCACAAGGAGCCAAATGTCCTCTGTCGTAGCCTGAATTTTTATAATCTGCAACCGTTGCCGTTCCTGTTTTGACGGCAGGGTCGGGACGAAAATTATCTTTTCGTTTCACTACCGCTGTTGTTCGCTCTGCGGTTAATAGATACGCCACCCATTTTGCCTGCTCATGGGCTTCATTGTATAAAAAGGAATAGCCGGTATGCAAAATAATTTCCTCTTTTTGTTGCGTTGCAGGAATTTCCAAATTGTCTATCGAAACAAAATGGCAAAGGTCTGAAACCAAAACAGTATCAGCACGATAAGGCATAGGGGACGACATAACCCAAATCGTATATGTACAAATGCCCACTCCAACAATGAGGATTAAAATGAATAAACGTAGTTTCGCTGTATTGTTTTCCATGTAGAATGACGTATGAATTTGCAAAGATACCATTTTTAATTGAAACTTTTATCTTGATATGGCAACAAACAATATAATTGCATAAACTACGTTAAAAAAAGAAAAACTCGTAACCTTAGTAACTCTGTAACTTCGTAACTAAACAAAAAAGATATGGACAAAAACCAAATACGTGAGGTCATTGCTAGACGGGCAGCACAGGAGATTAAAGACGGCGATGTGGTGAACTTAGGAATCGGTTTGCCGACATTGATACCCAATTACTTAGCCAAAGACGTACGGGTTACGTTGCAGTCGGAGAACGGATTGCTGGGCATGGGACCGACACCCGCACAAGGCGAGGAAGACCCCAATTTGACCAATGCGGGCGGAGCGTACATTACGGCAATGCAGGGTGCATCGTCCTTTGACAGTGCAACCTCTTTCGGCATTATTCGGGGCGGACATGTGGATGTTACCATTTTGGGAGCCTTACAGGTGGACGAAAAAGGGAACTTGGCAAACTGGATGATTCCCGGTAAGAAAACGCCCGGCATGGGCGGCGCGATGGATTTGCTCTCAGGAGCAAAACGTGTGATTCTCGCCATGGAACACAAAGCGGGCGACAACAAAAAGATACTGAAAAACTGTACTTTACCATTAACGGCGGCAAATTGCGTACACCAAATCATCACCGAAATGGGCGTAATGGATATTACTCCCGAAGGCATCGTTTTGCGGGAAATCCACTCTGAGTTTTCTGTGGAAGAGGTACAAAGTGCAACGGAAGCAACGCTGATTATTGATTCGAATTTGAAGAAGATGTTTTAATAAATCTATGCAAAAAACAATAAAAATACGGAGTGTTTTTGTTCTATTTTTTGTTTTTATTCTTTGCCATGCCTGCAACGGTACAGATAAAACAATTATTGACGATGAAACAATAGAAAAAAATATCTACCATGAATGGGATTCTATCAGACCGCCTGATAGTGTTCATATTATAAAATTAGAACAGGAAGGGTTGTTTTTACGCCAATCTTTTCATGGTTCATACGATGGTGTATTGATTAATTTGATTGAAAAAAAGGAAAATGAATTTCATATTTTGGACGAAATTCATTGTTATTGGCATAGCGACTTGTTTACTCCTAAAAAAATTGAATACGACAATCATAACGACTGGTTTATTTATATTTGTGAAGGGAGTGGGACAGGTCATTATTCAGAGCATACGCATATTGTTCGGGTATCTGACAATAAATTGATAGAACTTTTTTACTTTGCTAAATATAGCAGCGATATTGACCCTGAGGAACAACCGTATGTTTGGGTTAGCATTAAAACGGATATAAAGGAAATCAATAAAGAACGTATCATTCTTAACTCTGTTTATGAAGTAGGTATAATAAATGAGGAAGATGTATGTGTAACAAATAAACAAATTAAAGACGAATCGATTTTTCTTTTTTCCGATTCTTGTAACCGTTTTGTATGGCAAAAATCGTCCAATCCGAAATTTGAAAAAGTCTGGAATAAAATGGTATCATATCCAGAATAACCTATTCGCCCTAATTTATATTACAATATTTTGCTGCAAAACTGCGTTAATGCAAGAGTAACACAAAGTAAATCATTAAAATATAAATGACATGAGTACAAAGAAAGTATATATCGTAGCGGCAAAACGCACGGCGATTGGTAAATTTTTAGGTGGTTTGGCAACGGTTCAACCTGCACTTTTGGGTGTTCCGGTAATAAAACAAATTTTGGCGGATACCCAATTGAATGGGGCTGATATTGACGAGGTTATCGTTGGAAATATCCTGATGGCTGGCAACAAACAGGGCATTGCGCGGCAGTTGGCAATCTATGGCGGCATTCCGCAGGAAGTTCCCGCTTACGGCATCAATATGATTTGCGGCAGCGGCATGAAATCTGTTATGCAAGCCTATACGGATATCGTTGCAGGACAGGCAAATATCGTGTTGGCAGGCGGAACGGAGAGTATGTCCACCTCTGCTTTTGTGGTGGCGGGACAAACGATGCGCGGCGGACAGAAAATGGGCGATTTCAAAGTGATTGACCACATGGTTTTGGACGGATTGACCGATGCTTTTTCGGGTTCACACATGGGAGTAACTGCCGAAAATATCGCCGAACAGTTGCAAATTTCCCGTCAGTCGCAAGATGAATTTTCGTACAATTCACAGCAAAAGGCAATTGCGGCAATTGATGCAGGACGGTTCAAGGAGGAGATTGTTCCTGTGGTTATCCCCAACAAAAAGGGCGACATCACGTTTGATACGGACGAGTACCCCAATCGTGCCACTACGCCGGAGAAATTGGCAAGTTTGACCCCCGCTTTCAAAAAAGACGGCACGGTAACGGCAGGAAATGCCTCTGGAATCAATGACGGTGCGTCCTTTGTCTTGGTGGCATCGGAAGAGGCAGTGCAAAAGCATGGATTAACGCCTTTGGTGGAAATTATCGGCATAGCGCAGGCAGGCGTTGACCCCGCTGTGATGGGATTGGGACCCGTTCCCGCCATCAAAAAAGCCTTGCAAATGGCTGATAAACAATTGAATGAGATGGAAGTCTTGGAGTTGAACGAAGCCTTTGCCGCACAATCTTTGGGTGTGATGAAATTGTTGGAAGAAGAACATCAGGTTTCGCACGAATGGTTGAGCGAGCGTACCAACAAAAACGGCGGAGCCATTGCCTTGGGACATCCAATCGGTGCATCGGGCAACCGCATTATCGTTTCCTTGATTCACGAAATGAAACGTTCTAATAATCAGTTCGGTTTGGCATCCTTGTGCATCGGCGGCGGCATGGGGACGGCGGTGGTTTTGAAGAAAATGTAAATAATGATTTTGTGAATTAATGATTAACCACTAATTCACTTATAACTTAATAACTGATAATATCATCATGATTAAAATAAAAGACACTTATACGCATGAAATCCGTTTCAATCAGGCGGATGTGAATATGTTTGCTCAGATTACGGGCGACAACAATCCCATTCATTTAGATGCCGATTTTGCGGCGAAGACCGTTTTCGGCAAACCGATTGTACACGGTTTTTATTCCGCATCGGTTTTTTCGATGGTTTTTGGTACGAAATTTCCCGGCGAAGGGACAATCTATCTGTATCAGGATATGAAATTCTTGGCTCCTGTTTTTGTAGAGCAACCTTATTGGGCAAAATTTGAAGTTTTGGAAGTAAACACGGAGAAACACATTGGCACTATCCGCTGCATTTTGGAGGATGAAAACGGCAAAACGGTGATTGAAGGAACGGCAAAATTGAAGAATAATCTGCGGTTTGTTTAACAAAATAAGTTATCTGTTTTAGATTATCTAAAATAGATAATAATTTTAGATTTTTATCGTTATAAATAATGTTATAATTTTTATTATGAAACGATTAGAGAACAAAGTAGCGATTATTACCGGCGGCAGCGCAGGGATTGGGGCGGCAACCGCCGAAAAATTTACCCAAGAGGGTGCAAAAGTAGTGATTTGGGATGTGGACGAGGCAAAAGGAACGGCATTAGCCGAAAAACTAACTGCAGTGTTTGCAAAGGTGAACACCGCCAATTATGCGGAAGTGGAAGCGGCGGCAAAAGCTGTCCATGACCAATTCGGACGCATTGATATTCTGATAAATAACGCAGGAATCACCCGCGACAGTACGTTGAAAAAAATGACTCCCGAACAGTGGCAACAAGTGATAGATGTCAATCTCACGGGTGTTTTCTATTGTGCGAAAGTGGTGAGCGAGTATATGCTGGTAAACGGCTGGGGACGGATTGTGAATGCGTCTTCGGTGGTGGGTTTGTACGGCAATTTCGGACAAACCAATTACGTAGCCACTAAAGCGGGCTTGATTGGCATGACTAAAACCATGGCAAGGGAGTTGGGCAAAAAAGGAATTACCGTCAATGCGGTGGCACCCGGTTTCATCGCGACCGAAATGGTGGCGGCGATGCCCGAAAATGTGTTGGATTCCATGAAGGCAAAAGTCCCCTTGGCACGTCTGGGTGACCCGATGGAAATTGCCAATGTTTATGCCTTTCTCTCCTCCGACGAAGCCTCGTATATCAATGGACATACTTTGAGCGTGGATGGTGGAATGACGGTGTAAAATTTAAACAATTTCTGGATTGCTTCGCTGCGCTCGCAATGACGTTGTACGGTTATTTTGGTGTAGTAAGTCATTGCGAGGGCGATAGCCCGAAGCAATATAGAAAAAATTATGCATAAATATTTTTAAAGAAAATAGATAAAAAAATATAGAAAATGAGAAAAATAATTTGTTGTTTTTTAGGGTTTGGCATGTTGCTTTCTGCTTGCGGTTCAAGTGGTTATAAAAGTGTAAGTTATGCTGAAGAAGTTGCTGTAGATGCTATAATGGTGTGTGATGAGGAGGCGGAATATGATGATTATGATAACGTTCAATATGCGCCGCCAGAATCACCACATTCTTCTCGTTCTGAAGAAGGGGCAATCCGTTCTTACGAATCCACTTTATTGGAAAAGAAAATCATTAAAGACGGAGATATTACGATTCAAACTCGTGATATTGTTGCATCTAAAACAGATATTGACGATTTAATGAAAAGTTTGAATGCATATTATGAGCGGGAAAATTTTAAAAACACGGATTATCGCACTACGTATGAATTGGTTATACGCGTGCCTGCCTGCAATTTTGAAAAATTGATTTCTTCTGTTGAACAAGGAAAAGATGAGGTAGAGGGTAAAAATATTCGTGCGAGAGATGTTACCGAAGAGTATGTAGATATCACAACCCGTTTAGCCACCAAACGAGAATACCTTAAACAATACACTGCCTTGCTGACAAAAGCAAGTACTATCAAGGATATTTTGGAAATAAAAGAGAATATCCGCAGCTTGCAGGAGGAGATAGAACGAGCGGAAGGTCGATTGAAATACTTAAACGACCAAGTAACATTCAGTACTTTAAATGTCAAATTGTACAAAGACAAAGAGTTTATTTACAAGCCCAAGCCCAAAAATAGTTTCCTTGAACGAGTGAAATCGGGCTTGAACACGGGTTGGAAGATTATTGTGGAATTTGTTTTATTTTTGGTTTCCATTTGGTCTGTTTTGTTATTTCTAATTCTTTTGCTCTTCTTTGTGATGAGAAGAAGAAAGAAACGAAGAATGCGGAAAAACATCTCATAACCTAAAACAAAAAAAGGCGAAATCAAATTTCGCCCTCTTTGAAAAAATTATTAGTCATTTGTAATTAAAACTTATACTGCAACCGCAAGGTGAATACGTTGGCGGGTACGGTTTTGCTGTAGTCTCTGTCTCTGCCGTTGGCGGCGGTGGATGTTGAAACGGAAACGTTTTCTGAGCGTTCATTTACAACCATATCGTAGAAGGCTTGCAGGCGGATGTAGGAAGTTACTTTCCACAAAAGCCCAACGCCGTAGTAATTGTTTGCAATGTCGGTTCGGTTGCGGACATCGTTGCCGTTGATTTTCGTATTGGGGTTCAAATAGCCATATTTAAACACAAAGGTAATTGGCGTTTTGTAGATATCTTGTATGAAATAGACGTGTCCGCCCGTAAAAGAACGAATATGGCTGAAAAAATCGGCGGCAGCAGTCATGCCGTAAGTGTTGGGATTGCCGCGCGGAGAGTTGAACGCCCCCGGCGTGGAAGGCTGTGTTCCCCACAGATATTCCCCGCGAATGTTGGTAATGCCCCACGACGTCTCCACAGAAAATTGGGCATCGAATCCGAAATATTGCCGTTTGTTCAACTGATTTCTTTCCACATCTTTGCTTGTCCATGCTGCATTTTCTACGGTGAAAAGGAGCGTATCGCCGTTGTTCACCTTCCCATTATACATAGATGCACCCACGCCAAATGATATTTTCGACCATTTTTTGTCATACTTCAAATGGGCGATAAAATCGGACATTCTACCGTGTTCGCTACGACGAATGCCATTGCCGCAAAACAATCCTGCATCCAATTTCAAGCCCTCTACTACGGAACCTTTGGGGGCGGCAAGGGTTAGCATCACGCCCAAATCCCGCTCGTCAGGAAACAGGGTTTGAAACACTTGCGACCGCTCAGGCGACTCCCGTCGGGAAGACGAATACGAAATCTCATCGCCAAACGGTCTGTCGAATACACCACCCGTTAGGGTAACAATTTTTTTCCAAGGATCCCAAATCTTCACGTAAGCATCCTTAAAACCCACTCCATTTTCGGTGATGTCCAATTGGAAAACCGCCGTTCCCATTTTTTCTTCCCAAGCAATCTTCACCCGACCTCGCCGAATGCCAAAACGGTGAAAATTCCCTTTTTCAGAATCCCGATTGGCTTGAAAAGCCGTTGTACCGCCCACTTTGGTCGAACCCCACTCTTGGGCAAACTCCGATTGCACTTGAAAATAACCGGAAATTTTTAACTTTTGAAGTTTTTTGATGTTGCTCATCGCCGCATCAACATCTTCACGCATAACTTGGATAGAATCCTTCACGGGTTCTTCCGCCTGAGCAAACGCCCCTAAACTACTTGCAGAAATCAATCCTGCCATTAAAAAAACTCTTGTACCTTTCATTTGTAATTAATTAAAATTTTGAAATTTCTATATATTTTTTACTTATTTGCAAAGATACAAGGGCGATGTGAAGAGGATGTGAAAGGAATATTACGTTTTTGTTAAATTTGTTCGTAAGAGGGGGGGGGGAGCCAAAATGTAAAAAAATCCTTATTTTTCAGTTTATTCCAAAAAAAAGTGTTATCTTTGCACATCGTACACAAAAAAACAAAAAAATTGAGAAGAATGAATGCAAGTAAAACCTCTTTTAACACGAAATTTGCC
>Ga0082212_10013665_pt1 | contig 10137 bp, 7 predicted proteins | sample TergutNt197P3_FD_71548 | JGI IMG/M metagenome (GOLD analysis project Ga0082212, IMG submission 71548) | Neocapritermes taracua P3 segment gut microbial communities from Petit-Saut dam, French Guiana - Nt197 P3 | ecosystem: Host-associated > Arthropoda: Insects > Digestive system > Gut ...
AAGCCAAACTCACAAAAAACCTCTTAATTCTTAACTCTTAATTCTTAACTCTTAATTCTTAATTCTTAATTTTTAATTCTTAATTTTTAATTGTTAATTATTAACTCTTAATTATGAAATTATGGAACAATTAATGAACACTCTGATTCGTCGTCGTTGGCTGATGATGACGATATTTGTGCTGCTGGCGGGCGTCGGCATATACGCTTGGAAACAATTGGCTATTGACGCTTATCCTGATATTGCCGACATTACCGTACGTGTTGTTACCCAAGTGCCCGGACTTGCCGCCGAAGAGATTGAACAGCAGATTACCATTCCGCTTGAAAGGGAACTGAACGGACTGCCCAACCTGACGGTGATGCGCAGTAAAAACTTCTTCGGACTGTCTACCATCCTGCTCGTTTTCAAGGATGGAACAGACGATTACTGGGCGCGCCAACGCGTACAGGAACGTATCAATAACGTAGATTTGCCTTACGGCGCCGATCCCGAACTCAATCCGCTCACTTCGCCCACAGGCGAAATATTCCGCTATATCGTGACAGGTAACAAGGGGCTTCGGGATTTGACCGAACTCAACCGCTGGGTTATTATTCCGCGTCTGAAGCAGATACAGGGCGTTACTGACGTGGCAGGATTCGGCGGGCTTACGACGCAGTTTCAGATAGAAATAGACCCCGACAAACTGACTAAATACGACCTCTCGCTTGGCGATGTGACCGAATCCATTGAGCAGAACAATTCCAATGCAGGAGGCAGTATGCTTTCCCGCGGCGATTACAGTTACGTGGTTCGCGGCATCGGGCTGGTACGCGACTTGTCCGACCTGGGTAATATCGTTGTGAAGACCGAAGGAGGATTTCCTGTCTTTATAAAGGATTTAGGCGAGCTGAAGTACGGAAACCTCGAACGCAAAGGTATCCTCGGTTTTGTGGATAAATCCTTTGACTATGAGGACGGCGTGGAAGGTATGGTACAACTGTTGCGTTATGAAAATCCCTCGCAGGTATTGGAACTTATACACAGGGCGATCCATGAACTCAATAATGAAATTTTGCCGAAAGGAGTCAAGATTCATGTGTTTTTAGACAGAACAGAGCTGGTAGATACCACGCATCATACGGTTTCGCATACGCTATTTTTCGGTATCTTACTGGTTGTCGGCGTATTGATCATCTTTCTGGGAAGTCCGCGAGGGGCGCTGCTTGCAGCGTTAACCATTCCGTTTGCGTTAATCACTGCTTTTATCCTGATGTGGCTTACCAATATTCCTGTGAGCCTGCTCTCTTTGGGAGCGATTGATTTCGGTATTGTCGTCGACGGGGCGATTGTGGTGATGGAAACCATCCTCAGAAAACGTGAAGACCACCCCGACGAGAATCTGGAAGAAGTAATCATAGCAAAAAGGGTGACGGAAGTTATCAAACCGATGATTTTTTCAACCCTGATTATCATTATTGCCTATATGCCGCTGTTTGCTTTCGACAGGGTGGAACGAAAACTCTTTACACCCATGGCGATTACGATGACTTTTGCGTTGCTTGGAGCTTTCGCCGCAGCATTGTTTCTGATTCCGGGACTGGCTTTCGCCATATACAAAAAACCGCGAAAGGTATATCATAACCGCTGGATCGAGCGTTTGTCTGAACATTATAAAAATCAAACGGCAAAGCTGATCGCCGCGCCGAAAAAGATTATCATCCCCATTACCGCCATTTTGATTGCCGCTATCGGGCTGTCGGCTTACGTAGGAAAAGATTTTCTGCCGCCGCTTGACGAAGGAAGCATCTGGATTCAGGTACAGTTGCCGCCGGGCATTTCGCTCGAAAAATCGTCGGAAATGGCAACCGCGCTCCGAAACAAACTGTATCAATTCGACGAGGTTAAAAACGTTATGACGCAAACCGGACGCGACGATGAAGGCGTCGACCCGTTTCCAGCTTCACATATCGAGATATTAGTAGGGTTAAAACCTTACGGCGCCTGGAAAAACGGACGCAGGAAGGCCGATCTGATAGCCGATATGGACGCGATGATACAGACGATGCCGGGTTATACGGTCGGTTTTTCGCAGCCCATCATCGATATGGTCATGGATCAGATTGCGGGCGCACATAGCGATGTGGCTATTAAAGTCTATGGCGATGATATGACGGAAAGTCGCCGTTTAGCCGAACAGATCAAGGCCATTGTCAATCATGTGAAAGGCGCTACCGACGTGACCATAGAGCAGGAACCGCCGATGCCGCAATTGCAGATCACAGCCAACCGCGACAAGATTGCCCAATACGGACTGAATGTGGCCGATGTAGCCGAACTGATTGAGGTGGCTATCGGCGGCAAGGCTATTTCGCAGGTTTTTATCGGCGACAGGGTCTACGACGTGATTTGCCGCTACTCGGAAACCTCACGCAATACACCCGAAAAAATAGGCGCGTTGATGCTTACTTCGGGTTCGGGGGCGCTGATTCCGCTCTCTACAGTGGCGGATATCAAAACCACGACAGGCGCAAGTTACATCACACGCGAGATGAATCGCCGTTTCACTACCGTACGCGTCAATTTGCGGGGACGCGACCTGACCTCGTTCCTCAAAGAGGCGCAATCGATAATAGTCGAACAAGTGCAGTATGACCATACCAAGTTCCAAATCCGTTGGGACGGGCAGTACGAAAATCAGCTTCGCGCATACCGCAGCCTTGCCGTAGTTGTTCCCATGGCGCTGGCTGTCATGTTTCTCTTTCTGTTCTTTGCCTTCGGTAAAATTCGTCAGGCCGGATTGCTGATGGTGATGATGCCGCTGACCGTTTTCGGCGGGATGCTGGCGTTGGTTGTTCGCGGAATGACTTTTAACGTATCGTCGGCAGTGGGATTTATTGCTTTGCTGGGTCTTTCCACACAGAACGGAGTACTGATGATGTCGTATATTAACACCCTGAGAAATGAAGGAATGCTTCTGGCAGAGGCTGTGATAAACGGGTCGCTGCGTCGATTACGTCCGGTATTGATGACTGCCGTTACGACCATTATCGGATTACTGCCTGCTTCGTTGGCAACCGATATCGGATCGGACGTGCAACGTCCGCTGGCAACGGTTATTGTTTACGGACTGATGATTTCAACGATGATTACGCTGTTCGCGTTACCGGTGTTTTATTATGTATTGGAGGCGAGGCGAAGAAAAAACGTGAATGAAGATAATCATATACAAAACATGCATGAATAAATTAATATCATTTTTAGCTACCGTGATGTTGGTAGCCATACAAACGTCAGACGCGCAACGGATACTGACGTATGATGCATTTATGAAAAATGTACGGGAGAAAAACATCGAGTACATCGTTGAAAAATATGAAGTATCTATTGCTGCAGCCAATACGCAGGCGGCAAAAGTGTTTCCCGATCCCGAATTATCCATTGGCTATGAAGACTATGAGGATTGGGATTTGGAAACAGGACGGGCGTTTGGCGCCGAACTGGAATATACGTTGGAGCTTGGCGGGAAACGCCGTGCCAGAATGGCCGTTGCCAAGAGCGAACAGCAAATGACCGAAGCGCTTGTTGAAGACTTTTTCCGAAATCTGCAAGCCGACGCCACGCTTTGTTATTTAGAAACGATCATGCAAAAGCAACTTACCGCTTTGACGCTTTCGTCCTGGCAAAGTATGCGGGATTTATCTCGCGGCGACAGCCTGCGTTTTGCACTCGGCGAAATTGCCGAAGTCGATGCCATGCAGTCGCGCTTGGAGGCGACCACCATGATGACTGATCACCTTCAAACAGAAATGGAATATATAAATATGCTTTCCGATTTGATAGTTTTTGAAGGCGGCGGCGAAGCCATAGACTCAGTCTCGGGAACATTGTCGCTGAAGGTTCGTCCATTCTTGCTGTCCAATTTAGTTGAACAGGCACAGGATTACCGCGCGGATTTAAAGGCGGCTATTCGCGGAAAAGAACTGTCTGCAGCCAATACGAGACTTGCAAAAGCCAACAGGGTCATCGACTTGGGACTGAATATTGGTTTTGAGCGTGTTATTGAGCGTAATGTGGATGGCGAGGTTCCCGGATTCAGACATGTTTCGGCAGGAATAACCATTCCGCTTAAATTTTCCAACAGAAACAAAGGCGAATTACGGGCGGCACAATTTGCAGAACGTCAGGCAGAAGCAGAATATGATGCCATCCTGTTACAAATCCGTAACGAAGTTGAGCAATGTTACAACAGCTATATCTCAGCCTGCCGTCAGGCGGAGTTGTATCAAAATTCAACGCTTGCCGACGCTGCCTCTATTTTAGAGAAGAAAAAGTACAGTTATGCACGTGGCGAGACGTCGCTTTTGGAGGTTTTAGATGCCCAACGCACCGCCAACGAGGTTTATCAAAGCTATTACGAAGCAATGTATAACGCCAACGCATCGCTTGTCGAATTGTGTAGAGCGATAGGGATGTGGGATGTGGAGTTTTGAAAGCGACAGTTGGATGCTTAACGCCCGCATCTTTCGGACGGCGGTTTCAAGTTGATGTTCGGATTGAGAGTAGGGTTACCCGGACTTTCTCCCGACGTTTTTTGAAAAACTTGCTGAATGTTTCGCGGTCGGGAAAGTTCATGGCATCGGCGACGTCCTGGGAAGGAATGAAATAAGCCCTCAAAAATTATATTTCAACCGCAAATACCCCAAAGCAAGATTGGATGCTTCTTTTGAGCCTCCTGTAAAAAATTGCACCATAGCGCTGAAAGTGAGATTGTCTGAAAGCGAATAATCTGCTGAAGGTCCGAAATAAAAGGCAGGAAGATTGATAAAACTTACCACAGCCAAACCGCCGGTAAACAGAGGCGTAATGGGATAAGACGCTTGAGCGCAGGCTGTCCATTCGGTTATGGAAAGCAATTTTGGCGTTATCGGCACATTGTACAACGACATGAAGTTGCCTGAATTGCCGGTGGGTTGTTGATTGTATAATACTGTCCCTGTTAACGATAACGAGTTTGTAAAAATGTAATCGGCGCCCAATGAAGTAACCAGCGTGTTTTTCGTAGAGGCGTCCTTTTGCGTGTTATGGAAAAACGAGGCTTCACCGCGAAGATTGACCCCGCCCGCCTCGCCGCTAAAACCTGCGCCAACCACAGCATCGTAGCGGTTCACGATACCTCCGATAGCCTGCACATCCCAGCCGTTCACGTTAAAACGATATAAGGAGGAAATAGTTGGTTGTCCATTATGGTCGAGTTTGGCGGCAAGTTCCACCACCGAAACTGCCGATAAATAGTATGATATTCGTACCGCATCGCTGCCCGCTTTTTCCGGATAATCGAAATCGAAGAAGGAGTAACCGTTAAAAATATCGTTGGGATTAAACATCAGCGTTTGCGACCAGTTTATTCGCTGCCGACCCACCACCAAACTCCAATGATTGCCGCTATATGCGATATTGAGCCTTTCCACCGAGCTGTTCAGCAAATAACTGTTCCCCTGCATCGCGTTCCACGAAAGGTTCATCCAGCCATTGTCGGCAGTTAACCCTGAAAAGTAATCGGGGTTGAGACTGGTAAAATTTCCCAAAACGGCACGGTTTCGGACTTCAGCGGTAAAAGTCCATTTATCATCAGGAAGATATTTGAAATTAAGGCGATTGTGTATTAATCCATTATTTACAAATAAATCTTCGCCTGACATGTAAATGGGTGTGTACAATCCGCTGACATATCCGTTCAACGATACTTTTTGCTGCGCGAATAGCGACGAACAACAAAACAGTAAACAACCAAAAACCAACTTCCTCATTTTTCCAATCTCTAAACTCTAATAACTAAACTCTAATAACTAAACAATTTTCCCATCTTGCAGTGTGATTATATGATTGATATTGTAATCATAAAAATCATAGTTAAGACCTCACCCCTTCCGCAGGATTCATCTTAACAGCCGTACTTGCCGGAAAAATTGCCGACAAAATACCTGTAACGACCACCATAATGGCTATAATCACGAATTGTGAGCCTGTAATCACGGGATGTATCATGGTGGTTATTCCCAATTGTTGAAACGAACCGAAAGTAGCGCTTACGTCAATGCCCGCTTTGCGCGTTATCCAAACGATGATAAGCGCTATCAATATTCCCAGAAATCCTCCCAACATGGTCAAAATGGCGCTTTCGGCGATAATCAACTGCATGACTTTTTTGCGGTTCATGCCGATTGCCATCAACATGCTCAATTCCCGCCTGCGTTCCAGCACCGACATCAATACGGTGTTCACAATTCCAAATCCCAGCGCAAACAAAATAACGGCAACAATAATCATGATTTCTACCTGCATAAAGCCTGTGTATAAGTCCATCAGCGGACTGATTTCCTTCCAGTTACGAACAATTTCTCCCGTTTGAAGCATGGACGCAATCTGATTTTGGACTTTTGCAACCGTTTTATCTTCAGTATCAATCAACTGTATGGACAACTCGTGAATGTCGCCGTCCGAAATTCCGGTCAATGCACGGGCGTCAGTTTCTCGGATGAACATTTGCATCTCATCAAAAACAGGATTATTGGTGCGAAAAATACCGCAAATCCTGAAAGCGGCGCTTACCTGTTCGCCATCCATACCTACAAACGAAAGTACAATCTTGGAATGAAGATTTACCCTATATTTTTCGGCGAATTTCCGCCCGACCACAGCGCTATTTTTCAGATTGTCGGCAAAATAATTGCCCAGACTGTCGGGAATGTACCGATACAGTTGGCTGACCTGTTTTTCTTTTTCGGGGTCAATGGCTACCACCTGCGTTCCGCCCGTTTTGTGAGGCGACGCCACCATAGCGGTTAATACCACGCGCGGACTTACGCCCGTAACTTCGGGAATACGACGAATTTGGGTTTCCAATTCGGAACCGGCAAAAACGTCATCAATTTCTCCTTCGTCAATAAACTTTTGGGTATTGATTTGAAGAAGCGTCATCTCAATATTGATGGTATCTTCTACCTTTTGATTGATCATACCATTCATAAAAGCAACCGCAAATACGCCGGCAATCAAACCCAGCGTGATGGCAAAGAGTATGATGGCGCTGCGGACTTTATTCCGCCACACATTTTTCCATGCTAATTGTTGAATCATGATTTCATTTTCTTAAAGCGTCAATAACATTCATTTGCATAATTTTTATGTAGGGGTACAGGGTGATGACAACTGCAATACAGGCTACAATAAAGGCTTGGCTGAGAAAAAGATTCGCGCTGAGGTCTAAAGGGATAACAGGCTCCACTCCCATATCCTCAAATGAACTTTTCAACGTTCCGGTAAATTGAAACGGGAAATAATGAAAATACGAAATGATGGGAAAGGCGACCGCTAAACTTGCCGATAATCCCAGTATATTCAGCAAAAACATTTCGATAAACAGTCCGACGATAAGGCTCCGCTTTTTCATTCCCAAAGCCGTCATCACGCCGAACTCTTTTCTTCGTTCGTTGGTCAGCATAATTACCGTACCCAACAATCCAAATCCAACCACGACATATAAAATGTAGAAAAATACTTGCATCGACTTTTTGTCGGAAGCCGCTCCGGCAGCCGTATCTACAATCAACTCCTGCCATGGACGATAAACAAAGTCGTTGTCTGCTGCCACCTGTTGGAATGCAGTAGCCGTTTCCTTCATTTTATCCGTATTGTGCAATACCACAGAAACACAGGTTTGACCATCGGGCATTTCGATAAAATTACGCGCCGCATGAATGCTGGTAAAAATGCAACCGGCGTCCTGCGCAGGGTCGAAAGCCTTTACGATACCCTTCACCGTAAAAAGCCCGACAGCGCTGCTGCCATGATAGCCCTGTCCTACAAGTGCAAGCGTATCGCCCACAGAGAGGTTCATCACTTCGGCATACCTGCTTCCAATGATGATACCTTCATCATCCTGCGATAAAAACTCCCCGTGTTGCATCCGTGTATTCAATTGTGAGAATTGACTTTCACGCGCGGGGTCTATGCCCAACAGTATAACCGGTTTTGTGCGGGCGCCGTTCCACACCATGGCAAACATCTCGATACGGGGCGTCAAACGTTTCACATTGGGAATTGCCTCCCAGTTTTTCAGGATGTTTTCTTCTATCGTAATGAAATTGTCAACGGTTTTATCGTCCCAATACTCTTGGCTCATCACTTGAAATGTACCTGTCTGCCGTTCAACCGCCTTGTCAATAATATAATTGGTTGAACCTTCCATGAGCGATTTCAGCAACAAACACATAAAAGTGGCAAAGAATACGGAAGAGATCGCAATCAATGACCTCCGCCTGTTGCGCCACAAATTTCTCCACGCAATTTTAATGATCATATCGTTTAGATATTAGATATTAGAGTTTAGAGTTTAAATTAGTAGAGTTTAGTTTGGTGGAGAGGGTTTTGGTAGTTGCTTTTAACATTTTAAGTAATGCTAAAGCATCCTCATTAATAGAATTATATTCTGTTTCAGTAAGATATTCAGTTTGAAATAATAATTCTAACCAAAATACAGTTTCGGCGCTTTCTTTCAGGGCAATATAAACTTTTGCCAAAAAATCCTTCTCACTTATTGCATATTCGGCTTCCGCCAAATTAGCCCCAATACTCGTGCCACTACGCAAAACTTGCTTTGACAAAACATATTCTTTTTTTTCATCACACAAATGCTTATATAGATTTACTATACGCACAGCAAAACTTTTACTTTTATTTCTTGCTATATTTTCCTTACCCATATTTTCTATGTATTTAATTATTTAAACTCTAATATCTAATATCTAATATCTAATATCTAATATCTAATATCTAATTAATCGTTTTTAAATTTTGTTGCGAGAAAAAATTATCCTGCATGGGGATATTGTATTGAGATTTGGATATGGCAAGCACTGTTTTTTGTCCTTTTTCCGGCGCCGGCGTTATCTCCATGCGCGAAGGCAATGAACGGTCGCCGAACAATTTGACGTCAAAATATTCAATAGTTTGCGCCAGTTCAAAATCCTCGTCCAAGTTTTGGGTTTTGACAAAATTGAACAATTCCTTATCAATCCATGTGATGACTTTTCCCCAAACCACAGCGGCGTCGGGAAGCGGCGTCAGTTCTATTTTGTAGCAGTCGAACCCGCGAATATTCTCTTCGCCCAAAAGTTTTTGCGTATAATCCTTTACGATGGAACTTTCGCGCACCATATCGTCGTTGGTAAAATCGGAACCCATCCACGATTGACCCATCACCGACGAACTCATCTTTATCAGCCGGTCAATGGACGGCAGCCAGTTCCACAACTCTTTGTCGCGCTTCAAAAAACCTGTACCCTTATCTTTGGCAGGAGCGGTAATTTTGATTAACGACAAATGGGTTCCTTTTGTCCATGCTTTCATCGAAATGGAACGTTCCCATGTGGGTCGCACAATGGTCATGGTCATTTCGGAGTAGGAACTCTCGCCGCGCGTTTTGCTGTCGGCTTTCTTTACAATATCGAGCGCCGACAAAGTTTGTGCCGATAGCGCTACTGATATACTGATGCCTATCAAACTGAATATTATCTTCTTCATATACATAATAAATTAAAATTTAAGAAAATATGAATTATTATTACTTTAATTTCCTTTTCAGGGAATGCTTTTTTTAAACCATAAAAGTAACATATATTATTTATTTTTGTAAATAATGTTAAAAAGGGCAGTATTGAGATTTTTTCCGATACGCTTGAAATAGTCAAGAAATGATTGTATTTTTGTGAAAATTAATCTTTTTTCATATATGAAAGTTATTTTCACAACCATCCTTATAATATGCTGGATGAACGTCAGTGCATTCAAAGTCTATATTTTCGCCGACATGGAAGGTTGCAGTCAACTGACAAACAGAGAGCAACTGAATGGGAGTGAAGGACCTCTGAGAATGGCTCAAGACATAAACGCCTGTATAGAAGGATGTTTTTTGTCTGGTGCGACAGAAGTGATCGTCAGAGATGGACATGGTGGCGGCATTAATGTAGATCCCGCACTTATCAATCCAAAGGCGCGTCTGATTCAAGGACCCACTCCCCGAGAACGGTTCAAAGATATAGAAGGGAGCGAAGCATTGATTTTACTTGGGTATCACGGTATGGCGCAAACAAA
>Ga0082212_10013666_pt1 | contig 10136 bp, 7 predicted proteins | sample TergutNt197P3_FD_71548 | JGI IMG/M metagenome (GOLD analysis project Ga0082212, IMG submission 71548) | Neocapritermes taracua P3 segment gut microbial communities from Petit-Saut dam, French Guiana - Nt197 P3 | ecosystem: Host-associated > Arthropoda: Insects > Digestive system > Gut ...
CCCGCGCGAACAATTCTTTTTTTTGGATGTTTTTTCGTTCCAGCAAATCGTCAAAATATTTTTCGATCGTTGCTTTGATCAGCTTGCCTTCGGTTTTGTCCAGCACCTCGTCGAATTCGGCGGCGGACATGATGATCTGCTCCACCTTTTTCGTTTCGAGGGCTTGAGCTTCGCCTTTGAGCGGAACGTCGTCGCCTTGATAAAATCCGCCGTCGCCCAAAGGCTCAAACCCGTATTCGTCCAAAAAAAGCTGCGTGTCGATCAAGCTGTATTTTTTTTCAATGCAGAACATGATGGCGGCGTCACGCTGGCGCATCACATAAATCTGCCCTGTCTGCAAAAATTTCAGCATGCTCTGCATTTCATGGAAGCCGAGCCCCATGGCTATGCCCAGCCGTATGTAATTGTCGCGCCGGGTATTGCGCTCGCCATTCAGTATCTGCCGCCCGAAATCCTTGTCCAGATCCGCCAGCCTCACGACCTCCGCCGAACTCAGGTTCCGCCCGGACAGCAGCCCACGAAAGTATTCGCATACGGATTTTTGCGCGAATCGGCCTTCGAGCGCTTCCATCGAATCGCCGAAGCTGTCCGCGCCCTTTATTTTTTGCTCGAGCGCTTCCGTTTCGCTTTTGGTTTCGGAGGGGGGCCCGGGCGGTTTTCGGTTCTTTGCCATCGGATTCGTCCTTTCGCGTTTGTGAATTGTTTTTGCGAGTTATTCGCAAACACGGGCATTTGGGAATTTCGCAAAAAACGCTTGTATATATATGTGGAATATGTTAATATATTACCATATTCTAATTAAATTTGCAAGCGTTTAAAAATTTTTGCGAAATGTGCATTTTGCTCGCCTGCCGCTTTTTTAAATGTGGTAAAATGGCGGCATGATCAAAAAAAAGAAAGGGAATCTTATGAAAAAAATAATGATAATCGTTTTGGCCTCGCTTTTGGCGCTCGGCGCCGCGGCTTTTTTTGCCGTCCCATATTTCGTGAAGTCGGCTAATTACAGCAAAGCGGAAGCGCTTCTCGAAGAAAAGGATTACCGGGGCGCACTGGCCCAATTTCAAAAAATCGGGGATTTCCGCGACTCAAGCGAAAAAATACAGGAGCTGGAAACGCATAAAATACCGTATGCCGAAGCGGAAGCCCTGCTTTCCGGCGGGGAATTCGAAAAGGCGATCGAGGCGTTCGAGCAGTTGAAGTATTACGACGATTCGCCGAAAAAAGCGCTCGAAGCCAAATACGGCTTGGGCGGCAAATATTTCGATGAAGGGGAATATGAGAAGGCGATCGAGATATTCGGCGAATTGGACGATTACCGCGACTCGCCGGCAAAAGCGCTCGAAGCCAAATACGCGATAGGCGACAGATATTTTTCCGAGGGCGCATACGAGAAGGCGATCGGCGCATTCGGCGAACTGGGCTCCTACGCCGATTCGGCGGACAGGGTACTCGAAGCCAAATACGCGGTAGGCGACAGATACTTTTTTGAGGGCACATATGAGAAGGCGCTCGAGATATTCGCCGAGATATCCGGCTACGGCGACTCATCGCTCAGAGTGCTCGAGGTCACATACGCGATAGCCGAAAAATATTTCCAAAATGCGGATTATGCCACCGCAGAAACCATTTTCGGGGAGTTGACAAAGCAAAATTATGGCGACAGCGATGCGCGGCTTCGGGAAACTAAGCGGCATATGACATACAACGAAGCGGCCGCGGATTTGAAAAAGCGGGATTTTATGGCGGCATATGACAAATTCAAGTCGCTCGGCGATTTTCTCGACTGCGCCGAAAAACTGATCGAAACAGACGATGCCTACTGGCAGCAGACCGTCTCGCGGGGCACGATGGATGCTTACGACGCATACATGAAATTCGACGGCGCGAAACACAAAGCCGAGGCGGAGACGGAACGCGAGCGGCTGTACGGGATCGAGCAAAAATCAAAGGCGACGAATGCGTATAACGCAGCGGTGAACAGCAAAAAAATCTCCGAGCTGAAAGCTTTCATTTCCCAGTGGAAAGATTCCCCTTATGTGGGCGATCTGATCGGGCGCGCGGAAAAATGGGTGGCATCGATACTTGCCGACAGCAATTTGTCGGCGCCGATCCTGAACAACCCGAACAACGCGACGCAAAAAATGATCGACGATTTCTTGGACGATTATCCGGGCCACAAGGACGAGGCGAAAGTGCTGGCGCTGGGCGAAGGCGACCTGCTCGCGCTGGTGCAGGCGGGGACCATCTCGGCAAGCGTGGCGGGAGATGCGATCGACTTCACGACCGTAAGGCTGACAAACAACTCCAAGCGGGATATATCGGTGACGATCCCGATCGGCGCATATTTCGCCGCTTCCAACGCGAGCGTGCAAAATATGGCGGTGCGGGCTCCGAAAACCGTGACGCTTTGGGCAGGCGAAAGCACATCGGTCAGCGTCGCCACCGCCTGCATGAACATCAACCGGGAAATACCGAATTCAAACAACGGGTTTTCCATATACGGCCTCAACAACCCACGGCTGGTGCGGGTGATGGAAAAGCTGAAGGAAAGCAACGCCTCATACGCGGTCACGCAGGCGGCGGTATGGATCGTCACCGACAACCCAAGCGAATATGCGCTTTTGAACACGCTGGTCTACACAGACGGCAGAAGGGCGATAAGCGCGGACGACCTCGCCAAGGCCAAGGAGATCGTCAGGGCTGCGGGGTGAAGCGCGAGGCAAAAAAATCACAAAACACATTTACAGGAGGAAAAAATATGTTGCCTTATCCAACGCTTTGTGTTCGCTTTGACATTGAGCGAATTGAAAAAAAATATGATACGGGCGCATACGGAAGCGCATGTTATCGTCAGGTTTATGAATCAATATCAACAAATGCTTTGATTGGTTGCCACTTATATATGGGAGATTCCAACGCTACGCTGAACGGTCGGGAAAATGTCTGCATTATCGGCATTCAATCATCAAACGCGGCGCAAATACAATCTATCCAAAAAATTCTCTCCGCCGACAAAGAATTTGCAAAAGTATGCGCGGCCAACCCGCTTGTTTTCAGCGCGAGCGGGAGCAATGAGCCGCTTGTACTTGACGGCATAATGGGGCCAAACGGCTTAGGCAACAATTCGTGGGCGCAATCCGCATACGATTCGTTTAAAAAAAGCAAAACAGAAAAAAATCAAGAAGATACCTTTGCGCAAAAAGAACAACCAGAACAAATCATTACGCCAAACCAGAACGCTGAAACCATGACCGCAAGCCCGGATTTTCAAGCCAACATCGGCACACCGTTCATTTTCTGCATGATAGGCTCGGCTTTGACGGGAATTTTAGGCATAGTCGGCCGTTATTCATCGGTATTGTTCGTTTTTTCGGGAATTGGGTTGGCGGCCTTGGCAGTCGGTGTTTTCATGATCCCGCCAAAAAATGAATCTAAAATAGCGAATGCTGTATCTGCGGCGATTTTTATGATTTACGGGCTGTACCGATTTTTCAATAATTTTTATGACAGCTTATCGGAACGATCTGAGCCTATGTTCATGTTTTTTGTTTTTTATCTGCCCTTGGCCCTCACCCTGCTGGCCATCGCGGCTTCCGGCTTGACATTGATCAAATTGCGCAAAAGTTTGAATAAAACGCTCGCCGCGATAAACATGGCAGTTTATGGTATCGTTTTTGTCTTTTATTTTCTCCGCATCATCTCGCCTGAATTTGTCGATCCATACATAAATGCGGTGGCAATTGCGTGGAATTTGAGCTTTTTGCTGCTGGCGATAAATTTGTTTGTGGCAACTCGCGCGAATGGAAACCATATCGCCGAAGCGGGCGGCTCGAAAAGCGAAAACATGAAAAACATTGTATCGAACGACGCATCGACACCGCCGGTAAACCTCGCGGAAATACCTTTTGACGCTTATGAAGGAACAGGCATTTGCGATATCTGTTACAATAAGCTGGAAAATACAAAGGCTTATCTGGTTCCCAACGATATATTCTACGCTTCGAAGCAATGGCGGGCTTTTGCCAAAAAAACGACTGCGGCCAAAACGGGCGTGACTCCAAGCGATCAGGATATCGACAGGCAGAGGGATATGGACACCACCGACGGATCCGCCGTGTGCGAAAATTGCATTGGCATGTTTCTTGAGACTGCAAAAAGCAAACCCGCCGCAAAACTTGTCCAAGCAGATGAAAAAATGTCCAAAAATCAAATTTTCAAAGACGCGAAAGGTGTTTACCGTTGCCCCCACTGCCGCAGGGATGTTCTCGCTTTGGCCAAAAATTCGCTGAACAATAAAATCAGCCAACAGTTTTCATCCGTTGGACTTGGAAGCCTGCCGGGCTTCGATGCCATGGGAGACATTGCGGCGCAAGCGGCTATATTCCAAAACGGGCTTGTTTGCGCTTGCGGCAAAAAACTGATGCCATATAGGGAAGAATGATCGTTTTGGATATATATTCAAAAATAAAATTATTGACGAATTTACGGAGGTATTGTATGAAAAAATTTTTATCATTGATTCTCGTTTTGGCCACGTTGATTTCGGCATCCGCCTTGGGCATCCATGCCGCCTACTTCGAAAATATTGAAGCTGCCGCAAACGACTTGAAAATTCTCGGATTGTTTTTGGGCACCGAAGGCGGCTACGAGCTGGGCAGGGCGCCTACGAGAGACGAAGCGGCCACGATGCTGGTGCGGCTGCTGGGCAAGGAATCGGAAGCAAAAAGGGCGAATCATGCGCACCCGTTTACAGATGTTCCCGATTGGGCAAGTCCATACATAGGCTATCTGTATCAAATGGGCCTAACCAAGGGAATAAGCGACGATTTGTTCGGGTCGAAGGATTTGTGCAGCTTGCAAATGTTTTGCACATTTGTCCTTCGGGCGCTCGGATATGCCGATACCGGGCGCGTAACGGATTTTTCGTATGAGGAAGCCGTATATTTCGCCGAGGAGATCGGATTATGGGCCATCGACGAATTTTGGGACTACCGCGACTTCGAATTTACCCGAAGCGGCTGCGTATCCATAATGTTCATGGCTTTGCTGACAAATTCAAAAAACACGCAGACCTCATTGCTCGACAAGCTCGTTTCCGAAGGAGCGATAAGCGTGGAAGCTGCTGCGAGATTTATCGAAAAGTACAATTTGGACGAAGAATTTTACGGAGAGCTTGGGAGCGAAGAGCCCGAGCCCGAGCCTGAGCCCGAAGAGGAACCCGAAATTGAGCAGGAGGACGAACCGGAGGACGAAACCGAAGATGACGAATCCGATGAAGGGTTCGAAGAAGGAAATGTATTCGATCTGGTTCAGTCAGGAGCCATCACGCTTGAAATAAAGGGCAACAGCATCGATTATACAAGCGTCAAATTCACAAACAAAACGCGAAAAATGATAACCGTGGTCATCCCGATAGGGGCGTATTTCAGCGCAAACAGCGGGAGCGTGCAGAATATGGTGGTCAGAAAGCCGAAAACCGTGACGCTTTCGGCAAACGAAACCATATCGGTCAGCATTTCCACCGCCTGCATGAATATCCATATGGACATACCGACTTCCAAAAATTCTTTTACCATTTACGCACTCGAAGAAAATTCGAAATTGGCGCGGGTGATGGAACTGCTCGAAGAAAGCAACGCCTCATACGCGGTCACGCAGGCGGCGGTATGGATCGTCACCGACAACCCGAGCGAATATGATCTTTTGAACACGTTGGTCTATTCAAACGGCGCCAAGGCGATCACCGCGGACGATCTCGCCAAGGCCAAGGAGATCGTCAGGGCTGCGGGATGAAGCGCGAGGCAAAAAAATCACAACAAGTTTGCAGGGTGCGGCAACGATAAAAGCAGTCCTGAAAGTGATTTCAAATATACCATTTTAGACAATGGCGTCGAGATTACCAAAAACAATAAGAGATGAGCAAAAGTCTGTAAAACAATATGTAAGAAAGGATTGGATTTTTAAAATGCGCAATACCATAGGTTGGAAAATATTTGGGCTTTTCGTCAGTATTTTTATGATTATCGGGGGATTTAGCGGCGAATTTGTTCTGCGCGGGACGGAAAGCAGCACGGCTTTGGTCGTAGTGGGCTTCGGATTTCTTGCCTGGGATATTTTCGCGATAGCCACCCATGACAAAAGCAAAAAGAAAAATGAGGAAAAGGCGGCGGAACTCGAAATTGACAAAGCGGAACTCGAAATTGACGAAGATGAATATGATGACGCTTTGCCATCCGAACCGAAACCGGAATTGCTCGTGGAGAGTAATGGTAGAAAAATGAAAAGCCGAAAAGTCGCGTTAATATTGGCAAGTATCCCCTATACTGGATTGATAGGAATTGACCGTTTTTATCTCGGCTATATTGGTTTGGGTATATTGAAACTCTTAACTTGCGGCGGTGGTATGATATGGTATATCATAGATATAGTGCGAATAAAAAATGGAACGGAAAAAGATAACTGGGGGCGACCTTTGCTTAACAGCATAGACATATCTCTCCAACGGGACGGTTGTAAGAGTATCTATTATGATAAGGTTCGTGATGAACACCACGACTGGCATGGTTGCAAGTGCGCCGACTGCGGCAAAATCCGCAACGCAGGACATACATGGAACGATAGCTGCAAATGCTCTGTCTGCGGAAAGACACGAGACGAAGGGCATTTGTATGTGCCTGTTGTTGCCAAGTATCAAGAACGGTGTTCTATCTGTGGGAAATTGCAAACCAAACCGCACCAATTCAATGGTGAAAATTGTAAAATTTGTGGCGAATCGAACCCAAATATCTTTAAAATGATTGTTTGCAATAAATTTACAGCATACGGCGGTTTATTTGCCGAGGGCAAAGAAGGGAAAGGCACAATAAAAGTTGGAGATCGCGTTTTTGTATATAGTGAAAAAGGAAACCTTAAATATGACGGTGTCACGGTTGCAAAGTTGATGAAAGATGGTGGTATAACTGTTCAATCGGTCACAATTGGCGATGATAAGACATACGCAGAAATAATGTTGAATGGTGTTCGTAATGTAGGAGATATTGATTACAAGGATATCATATCTAAACAAAAAATTGATTTTAAGCCTGTTCTTGAAAATAAACCAACAACAAAACAACTACCGGAACCCAAAACATATAACAACCCCGACAGAAAGAAACACATCGACATGGCAACAAATGATTTGTCTGGAATGGCGGCCTCTGGTAGTCTTTTGAAAAATCGTGAATGGGTTCGTAATGTTGCTCAGGATTTATATGATGCTCATGGGTTTAGTGCAATGCAAGAAGTTTTTATCAATGTTAAAACTCGTTATCCTGAGGCACAAAGCCAGCTTTCCCCATTATGGGATGGGGTAGGAGGTTGGGCAGATTAAAGATCACCCGGATAATAAAGGGGGAAGAATAAATGAAAAGCATTGAGGATTACGCGACGGTCGAAACTCAGAAAGGCGACATGGAAAGGGAATGCTATTTTTGCGGCACAAACAATAAAACTCACCGCGACGCAGTGAATGTTTTCACGGCGCGTGGAGTCGTGGAGCTGTAGACATACTAAAAAAACGTGAGATCGAGGAGAATAACAATGGTTTTTGATGAATTTATGGGATTTATCCACCATTGATTTGTCGAAATCACGTTAAAAAACATACATTTACAGGAGGAAAATCATGGAAATCATGGATTACATTTCGCCGATGACGCTGTTCCCCTTTTTGTTTTTGATTGGCTGGCTCATTCGCCGGAAGTCGGTAAAAAGCGGGGCGATATTTGACATCATTTGGACATTGGGACTATTGATTTGGGCTATTTCGGTCACAAACGAGGGCTATGGCATAGTTTTGTGGAACACCATTGAGCTGCCCAACTGGGTCTTTATGCTGATACTGCTCGGAATATTGACTTTTGAAATCATATCGCTTGTCAATCTATTCAAAAAATCCGCCGAACAAATAAAGGACAATGAAGAAAACATAAAATTTTTGCAAAGCGCACAGCCCCTTGAAACGCCCTGCACGGTCAATATCATCCGCGAGAAAAACTTTGTCGGCTCGGCGGTCAAATACACAATGGCACTCAACGGCCAGGCCATAGGGGAACTAAAAAACGGGACATCCCTTAGCGCGACCACGCATACGGCTCAAAATGTGCTCACAATGACCAACAGCTACGGTATAATATATTTGCCTTTGTTTTTTTCCGTGGTTTCCGGCGGGGTTGCCGATATATATTTCAAACAGCAAGCCGGAAAAATGCCCTACGCGCACGACCGGGGCAAAGGATATGAAGTCATCTCCCCCGAAGAAGCGGCAAAATTGGCGGAAAACGCGCAGGCCGCCGCCGAATCAAACCAAATTCCAACCGAAGCTTTTACGCCGCCCGTTTGGCAGCGGCGGCAAACCGAAACCACGGAAATGCAAGCGGCATCGGATGAAACCCCCGCCCGGGCGCTATGGCTGGCGGCGGCCGCGTTATGCGTCATGCTATTGACAAGCTTTTTTGCGGAGTGGCATATAAATCAGAGCGCCTGCGTTTTGCTGTTCTATTTCTCGGCGGGCTGTGCGCTGTATTTGCTTGTGCGCGGCGGGCTGCGCCACAAAATATGCGCAGGGGCGATTTTGCTTCTCGCCTCGTTTTTGAGGGCGTATATATCCGAAATGGGCCTCTTCATGCAAAGGACGCGCAGATATATGCCGCTTGCGCCGTTTAATTCGCGCTTTGTCGAAATAATCGTTTTTTACCTTATCTTTTCAGCTGTTCTTTGCGTTATAGGCATCATATTTTCCTTGGTGATAAAAAATCCCAAGACAAAGACGCTATGCGCGGGGTTCGCGGGCGCGGGAGCTATTTTGGCATATGCCTTTTTGAGAGGCGATGCATATACGATATACAAGGGGATATTGGATTATCCATTGAAGATTGTTTTTTTTGGAAATTTAATCCCCGCCATGGTATATGCCTCCGTGTTTTTTCTTTCGCTAATCGCCGTAAATATGTTCTGCAATTTGCGCAGCCGCAAAATCCAAACGGGCGCGGGCCATAAAGTTTGGTTTTCGCTTTGCGTCGCCTTTTCGACGATCAGTTTGATCATACAGAATATAATCGAAATATCAAACAGGGGACCGGTGCCGCTAAAAGACAACACTTTCATTCTCTTTGTTTTCACCTCTGCGGCAATCGTCGGATATATTTTGCTTCTCGCCTCCAAAAGGTCAGGGTTTCTGGTCATACTTATTTCAATAGGGCTTCTTTTCTTCACCGACATTCTGATCGGCCTCAACAGCCTCGTTCGGCCGTTTGTACGGACGGGACAATTGTACACGCCGGCGCTTGGCGGCATGGGAATTTCGCTCACCATGTTGATCAACCCTTTTATCACGGGCATGACATTGATCGGCGCCTGGAAAATCGTCCCAAACGAGCCTCCGCATACGAAAAGGGAAGTTTCGGGTATTTTCAAAGTGTTCTATATAGTTGGGCTCGCGTGTTCAATCGGCATATTTTTTGTGGGAGCGCTCAATATATACGGGGTATTCGAGTTCGCCTCCCGTCAAATCTGGGTATTTTTGGTTTTCGTAGTGGCCGGAGCCGCGATCGCATATCTTCAGGGCTTTTGCTTGGCGGACTGTTTCGGCAAAAATTCAAGAGCCCCGGCAGGATTGCTGATCACCGGGGCCGGTTTTGCGATCGCCGCCTCAATCATGGTGTTGATCATGACAGGCGGACTCATAGTCGCTGCCATCGGCTAAGCCGGTGGATGCATATTGTCAATTACCGGCAATCCCCGGCTGTTTGCCGCCTAACGGTACAATCTCTATCGTGTAACCGAGGGGGTGCAGAACTTTGAATAGGGTATCAATCTGCGGCGTTGCTTTCATACTTTCAAGCCGCGCAATCGCGGGTTGCGTCACGCCGGAGATTTCCGCAAGCTCCCGCTGTGATATGCCTTTCTGCTCCCGCGCTTCAATCAGCTTGCCGATAATGGCAACCTCAAAATTGATACGTTCGCGCTCGGCGGGGCTTACCCTTGTTTCGTCGTTCATATAATCGGTAATCGTTCTGACCGCTTTACCGTTTGCCATATCATTCACCATGCCTTTCTATATCACTACTGGCTGACCTATGCGTGTTCCATACTGC
>Ga0082212_10013667_pt1 | contig 10136 bp, 10 predicted proteins | sample TergutNt197P3_FD_71548 | JGI IMG/M metagenome (GOLD analysis project Ga0082212, IMG submission 71548) | Neocapritermes taracua P3 segment gut microbial communities from Petit-Saut dam, French Guiana - Nt197 P3 | ecosystem: Host-associated > Arthropoda: Insects > Digestive system > Gut ...
GAGCCGCGAGGTAGGCTTCACCGCGCCATACCAGCCTTACAACTGGCGGTTTCAGCAAAGCCCCCTCCAGAACCGTACGTACACCTCTCGATGTATACGGCTCCCCATTTGTCTATCATTTGGAAGATTTACACGTGAGTTTGAAGCATTCAGGACACAACGCCAGTGATTTGCGGCGCTTTTTCATCATCAAAAGTTCGAACTCCGTTTTGCCGGTCAGGTCTTTTAGGCGTTTAACGTGGTGCATGTGTATCTCATTGGTTTTTGCACCGCAGTATTCACATACGCCAGCCTTGAGACGAGCCGCGAGAGTGTTAGGCCGTTCATACCGCTTGTATTGTGGCAAAATATCCACTTGACCCAGCAGGGCGGTGTCATCCTTCCTGAATCCGTCGTGATAAAACTCGCAACGCTGGTTCCCAGCCTTGTTGGTATAGTCAACGCCGAAAATTCCGTTCCGGGAATATTGCCTCTTAATTTTCGTTATGCTTGACTTGTACTTGGCTGCGAACGTTTTGAGCAAGCTCCCAGACATTATCCAATAGAAGTCATTTAACACCGTTGCGTTCTCGGCAAGCCGGTAGAAATTATAGATGCCCCTTATCTCGGAGTTAAACTTGCTGATGATTTCCACGTCCGGCATATTCATCAATGAACCTCTGTGAAGGGCTTTCCAGCGTTCTTTGCCCTCCATGTCCTTAACAATCTTAAACGCCTTGTATTCTTGAAGTTTCCCGAACCATTTTTCATGCGGGACGTACAGCCTAACCCTGCCATACAGGGAACGTTTGAGGATTCCGTTCTTGTCGCGTCTCATGTCGAGGTCTCGCGACACGGTGAAATCGTATCCCAGATAGCGAACTAAGTCGCCGGAATGAGTGACTTTGGTTTTCTCATCCGACAGGGTTAGTTTCAGCTTTTCAGCCAGAAATGCTTTGACATCCTGCTTGACCTTCTCGGCGTCTGCCCGCGAACCGATTACCCCGACCACAAAATCATCAGCATACCGGTTGTATTGGATTCGCCGATAGCTTGTGTCGATGGCCGGGTAACAGTGTACGGCGGCTCGCGCCTGTTGTGCCATTTTGAAATCTCTGACAGCTTGTCTGTGATTGGCGCCTTTCCGCAGACGCTTTTTCGTGCTAACGACTTTGTTGTTAGCGTCTTTGAACTCCTGGCTGAACCGGCGGTGTTCAGGGCTTAAATCAAAATCAGCCTTGTAACTCTCAATAAACACGTCTAATTCTGAAAGGTAAATATTCGCCAGAATCGGGCTGACCCCGGAGCCTTGCGGCGTGCCGGAAAACGTGTCATGAAATGCCCACTGTTCCATGTACCTAGCGCGAAGCATTTTCCAGATGAGATCAATGAATTGCTCATCGTGGATTCTGCGGCGAAGGATATTGATGAGAACGTGATGGTCAAAACTGTCGAAGCAAGCCTTTATGTCGCCTTCGACCACCCATTTAACGCCGGTGAAATTACCCCTGACGTGGAGCAACGCCGTGTGGACTGAGCGGTCTGGCCGGAAGCCATGCGAGCTGTTAGCGAAGTTAGGTTCGTAGATGGCGTTCAAAATCATCCTGACCACTTCCTGAACCAGCTTATCATCGGTTGACGGTATACCAAGCGGACGCTTTTTCGAGGGATTGTTTTTCTTCTCGATATATTCGCGCCGTGCCGGTTTTGGCTGGTAGGAATGGTCTTTCAGGGAAGCGATGATGCGGTTTATTCTGCCCTCCGTCATGTCATCGAGCGTCATTCCGTCGCTCCCCTTGGTCATACTCCCCTGACTTTTGGCGATACTGTTGTACGCCTCGTAGTAGAAATCAGGGTTGTAGAGGTTCCGATAGAGCCGGTCGAAGATGTACCCTTTGTTTTTACGCGATTGTTCTTCCAAACTTTTCAATACATGTGATGGCCTTCTCATAATGCACCTCGCATTCTCCATTTTTTTGTATTGAGAGACAAACTGCTCCCCTTCGCCGTGTGGGCGGCTTTCCCGCTTCCGTTTTTACGGCTATCCCTGTTGATTCAGGTTCCTCTGACTACTATGGGAGCTCCGTTGCCTTGGGGAATATTCAGGTCTGTACCATAGCCCCGAAGGACGTTTCCCTTTAGGCAATCCACGTTTAGTGATTATGAAATGAGCGTGTCATGTTGTCGGATGTGGTTTTCGCCGTTTTCCACTATCCTGTGGTTGTAGTCTGTTCTGAGTATCATGCGAGAGTACGGCTATGGGATACTCCCGCCGGAACACCGGCAAATCTTGACAGAACGTGGTTTCTCACCTCTGCCAGTACACTTCAAGTATGCCAGGGGACTCGTTATCCCCGACTTCCGGCTGCCATTCAAGCAGTTTAGCTTCCATCCTCATACACGACGTTTTATCCCTGTGCGCCTTGCGGTTGCGTGAAGCTCACACCCGCGCGCACCATGCGACGGCGTTCCCGCCGTCCCAAATTGACATGCTGCACTCCCCGTCCGGTTTCCCTTTCGGATAAGTCAAGGGATAATAGGTTGCGGCTTTATGCCGCTTTGATACTTTTACCTACCGCCAGCTCACGGCGGAATTTCATAACCCCACGAATACCATTGCTGGCACTCTTACGTGCGCAAATAACCCTCCAGCAGGTTAATTACGCCCCAGACAGCCAAACCAGCGCCGAGCGCGACAACGAGTGTTTGCAGTGTACCTACTGCACTTGTGAAAAATCCCATAATATGTACCTCCGTAAAATTTATTTTTGTATGTAAACGGGTCTTTGCAGGCCCGGGATTTTCAAGGAAACTAAAAAACCGCCATTATCGGCGGCTGATAGCATGTGAATTTGACTTTGATAGGCGGAATTCGCTATTTTTTGCTCATTTTACTCCCGCATAATGTTGTTATATAATAAGTTTTGCTATATAATTAAATAATAAAATATAGGAGACACAATTGCTTATGAAACAGAAAATCAAATCTGCAATAATGATGTTATTTGGTGCTGCCACTACTCTTGTTGTGCTTTTCCTGTTAGCTGCTTTTATTTGGATTTTGATAACAACTAAAGACTATTCAAGTTATTATTTCATTCTGTCAAGAATTATGAAAAATGGTGGAACATATTCTGCCTTGTTAGCGGCTGTAGTTGCAGCAGTTGCTTTTCAAAGTATCAAAGATGCCGAAGTTAAACGCAAGGAATCAGAAGAAAAGATTAAACAAATTGGACAATATACTATTGCGTTCCAAAAAGAGGAAGAACAGGATAAGCGACCCATAACATGCGGAGATGTTATTGTAATAAAAAATGATCAAGATTTTGATTTTGAGCATAGCGGTGTTCTCAATCAATCCTTTTGTGCTTATTCGGTGCAATTCTTAACATCAGGAAAAGAGTCAACAAATTTGCAATGCATTATGGCGTTTGAAGATGATTATTTTTGCGTTGATAAAAATAGAAAGAAAATACTTAATGACTACTATGGGGTGTGTGAAAAATTAAAGCTACCAAATCCACTTTATTGTGCTTCAAGACAAACAAATCCTGAATTAAAGTGCGAATCAAGAAACCGGTTTATCAATCTAATTATTCGAGTACCTGAAGATGACGCATTTAGGTTTATTTGGTTTTCTGCAATTACTGACCAAGGTTTCTTAGTTTTTATTAAGGTCAAACTAAAATTAGAGAATAGGGAAAATAAACATTATTGCCGATTGATAAGTCAGTTTAGCTACTCTGTTGAGAATGGAAAACTAAAACCACTCTATTACTCTATATAACATAACATTTTTTGAAAACGATTATTCTCCTATAAGCACTGGGCGCGGTCTTAGATATGACTGCGCCCAAAAAATATATTTATGGTCTATAAGAAACTATCAGGGTCATCCAGATCATCATAGTTGAGTATGTCCTCGTTCCAGCCCATATCATCGTCCGGCGCGTCTGCTTCATAAACCGTAAACTTCTCATCAGGCTTAACCATCAACTTGGTGCTGATAAGTTTCGCCGAGTCAAAAGTGTTTCTTATGTCAGCTTCAGCAGTAAATTTAAAATTTGGGTGTTTCCATAAATCATACTTGGGGGAGAAAAAAGGACGTAACCCGCGAAGCTGTAAAATGCACTTATTTCCGTCCATTGTCGTAAGCTCATCAATCGTCATTAAATCCTTGCCGAGCCGTTGCAGATTTTGCCCGTAACTCTCAGATTGCCCCCGCGTCCGGCTCTCGGAGTACATACTGATGGTTTCTTTGCCCAAAGCCTCCGAAAGCTCCTTGACTGTAGTGTGCTCCCGCCCTCCCAGAAAAATTACGCTGTCCATATTGCCCATAATTGTTTCAGAATGATCTTTGTATAGGGCTTTTAACTGTGATTGTGCCTGTAAAAACAGGCATAGCGAAATCTCACGGGAGCGTATGACGGCCACCACTTTTTCCAGATTCGGCACCTGCCCCGTATTTGCCGCTTCATCCCATAGGACACGAACATGATTAGGCAGCCGCCCGCCGTACTTGTTGTCGGCGCGTTCGCAAAGCAGATTAAACATCTGCGAGAAGGCCAGCGCAACTATGAAGTTAAACGTCGTATCCGTGTCGGAAATAATAAAAAAGGCGGCAGTTTTTCTGTCGCCGAGCCGGTCTAACTCCATTTCATCATAACTCATAATCTCCCGCAATTCGCCGATATCAAAGGGAGCCAGCCTAGCGCCGCAGGAAATAAGGATAGATTTTGCTGTTTTGCCGCTGGCAAGCTTGAACTTTTGATACTGCCGCACGGCAAAACAATTCGGCTTGCGTTTAGCAAGTCCGAGAAACATATAATCTATCGCGTTTTTGAAATCGTCGCTGTCCTCTTTGACCTCCATGCCGTTGATCAAATCGACAAGGGTAATCATATTCTTGTCTTCCTCTGGCCCCTCAAAAACGATATATGCAATCAAAGCGCAGTATAAAAGGCTTTCGCTTTTCGTCCAAAATTCGTCACCCTCCTTGCCGTCACCTCGTGTATTGGTAATCAGGGCATTGACGAATTTTAGAATATCGGCCTCAGTCTTGATATAGACCAGCGGATTATAGTGCATACTTTGGGAAAAATCAATGCTATTGAACACCTTAATCCTATATCCCTGCCGCGCCAGAAAAGAACCGACTTGTCCCAGCAGACCACCTTTGGGGTCAACCACCACATACGAGCTATGCGCTTGAAGCAATTGCGGAGTAAGCCAAAAGCGGGTTTTACCGGAGCCGGATGAGCCGATAACGCAGCAGTTTAGATTACGGGCATAAGCCGGGTTTGCCGGACGGGTATTCATGGTGAGAAATTCAGTGCCGGTCAAAATGACGTTTTTCTGGAAAACCGGGTCGATGAACGGCTTTATGTCTTTTTCCGTTCCCCAACGGGCGCTCCCATATTCCACATCCTTCCGAAACTTTTTTGCGTTTTTTACCTTCCGATAAATAATGAAGCGTAGCAAAATGGCCCCAACTATTCCGACAAGCCAGTCAAACCCGACAAGCCCCGGCGCTAACGTCTGAAATGCCATTCCAAATGTGGTCAACATGCCAACCAGCTTCAGGCCAAAATTCGTACCTATCGCAAAGCGGTAAGCCGTGCCGAGCTTAAGGCAAAACCATAGTATGAATACATATGGGATGTTGGGTATAATATATTTGTGTATTTTTGTACTCATTCCCTTGTCGCCTCCCTTTCCCGCTTGCGTTCCTTATGCTTAGTACGTTCCTGTTTGGCACGTTTAGCGGCTCGCCTGTATTCCTCCATAATTGGACGGCGTCTATCTTTAGCACGCTTCATCACGCGCTTAGAGTATTCCGAGAACGCCGCCGTGATCGCGTCGGCCTGCCCGCTCTTGAACAATAGCAGGTATTTCTTTGGCCCTACTTTGTGGAAAGCATAATCAACCTGCCATTTCCGCGCCACCTGTTCAAACAATCCTTTGTCACCCTCAATGGGAATGGTATTCGTGGGTACGTTATGGTTCATCAATTTTTTTATACTCTGCTTGCCTCGTGGGGTTTGCGCTTTTTGATGCCGGATTTTTATTCGCTGGCCTATTTTTTTAAGCGCAAAAGCAAGGGCTTTTGCCGTCAGCTTGGAAGCTTTTAGCGTTATGGCTACCGCTTCACGTTCAATTTGCTCCTGCAATACGAATCACCATCCTTTCGGCCTCGGGTCAGGTTGGCCCGAAGCTTATCTATCTGCATGAACAGGTACGGCTCTATCCGCGGGAGAAAGTGTAGATACCATTTTGCCGAACATTTCAATTTGAGCCTTAATGGGCATTTTCCCCGGCGGGTCGGGATACGCGAAAATCCTGTAATCATCGGGAATGTGTCGCCCTTTGTAATGCTCAATAAATACATCGCCGTTATCCACAATATAACCGCTCTTCGTGAATACTCCGCCCTCATTTATTGATATGTCTCGTCCATAAGCCTCATAGTCAATGTAATGTTCTAAATGTTCGGGAATTGATAGGGTTTCAAACTCCTTGGCGTAATAACGACCCAAATCATCATCATCCAAGATATCTGGATGAAAATTGTAACAATCAAGATTTTGAGCAAGGTTTATTAATTGCTCCACGTTTGTGGTGTATTCACCATACTCAAGAGCAGCCTCGAATTTCTCAAGTTCCCACTTGTCCAGATCGGCAAGCACTGCAGCGAGATAATTAAGTTCATCAATGCTTTCATATTCTCCCAAGCAAGCATAAAGCCCCTCAATATCCATCTCGTAATCAGTGATAAGAAACTCTTCGTATATAACGCCATCAATGCCTATATGCGAAAGTAAATCTTGAACATCTCCCTTTGTAGCTGGCAATCTTAAGTACCCACAGCACAGTTCGCCCTCATTGTATTTCCCGAGATTGGTAACACACGCCTCAAACATTGGTTTTCACCTGCCCCTGCATCCTTACGGCTAAAATGCCGTCCAGCGTGGTGGCTGTAATATTCAGCCGTCCGGCAGTGGCGATGTCATTCTTAACATCCTCATTAACATCGTCTCCGCAAACAACAAGAACGTGGGAGCGCCGGAGCAGGTCGCGCCCGATATCAACCCCACTTTTATGCTCTTCCGGCACTTCATCATTTAAAAACAATGGTAGATACAGCAGCGGGCAAATCGGCGAAAAACCCGCCTCATATGCCGCGCGGCAATAATTGATAGCCTGTTCTGTATCGTCATATTCGTTGCCGCTCCAAGCAGCGGTAATGTACGCCAATGGTCTTTTCATCGTGTAGAATCCTCCTTATCTGTCGCCCTGGTCATGTGTTTTCTTATGGGGCGCAATTGTTTTTGTTTCGCGGGAAAGCTGTACTTCCGCGAGCTTTAGCTGTTGTTTTATGCTTGGCAGTTTTGATGTCCGTCGGTGATTCTGCACATATTCACCAATCGGCATTGTGTCTTTGCCGATTTGCATGGCTGGCATTTTCCCCAACTCAACCAAAGATACTGCTTGATTGCCTCCGACAATAATGTGATCCAGCACGTTCAAACCCATCAAATCCATTCCTTGTTGGATATGTGCTGTCATTTCTATATCGGGTTTTGATGGCGTCAAGTCGCCGCTAGGATGATTATGCGCCAGCATGACGGCGTTAGCGTTTAGGAACAAAGCTTCCTTGAAAATCTCACGCGGGTATACATGAGCTTTCGCCACCGTACCGGTAAACAGTCTATCAGTCTTGATCACTTGATTTTTTGTGTCCAAATACGCGACCGCAAAGTATTCTTTATCCCGTGCGTCCGCAAAATAGTTTTTGAAATACTCCTTTACCTCATCCGGGCAGGTAAACTGATACACCCTGTCTTTGTCCGCACTTTTGATTACCTCATAGAGGTTCTTAAACTCGAACAAAGCGGTGAGCTTTTGCCGCTGCGCCGTGGTTTTACATACTTTATTCGCGTGGGGCAGCAGCATTTCAGCCGTATTTTCCATCACAAACTGATACACTCTATCCTGCGGTATGTTGGTGTACTTTTCTATGAGCACAGCCAGCCTCGCGCTATCCTCGCGGTATTGCTTATCCTGACCCAAGCAGTACACCTCCTTTACATGGTCTTATCAGCAAATCCATGATTTCGGAAATCCCTTCGTCGTATCTATCCGCGATGCTGATAAAACTCTTAAGCCCCTGCGTTCTGATCAGCATTTCAATTTCACCGGCATCCATCGGGAAGTCTGGGGCTATAGATAGCAGGGAATCGGCAAATTGTCTATAAAGACGTTTATTCAAGGTAATCACTCCAATTTGCTTATTATGTTTTGCAATGTTTTTCAACCTTTCCCCTCCGCCCCTTTCCAATCATGGAAAGGGGAACGGCTCCGGAGAATAATTATCCCCGCCGACCACCGCAGAAAAGCACAGATAGGGCAAGCCTGTCAAGGGCGCTTCGCGCCGCCTGCGGCGGTTTCACCCTTGACAGCCTTACCCCATCTGTGCAACGATAATAGCGACGACGGGGAATAATTCACATGTGCCCTTTATAATATGTAGGGCTTTGGGTCAACTTGGCCCGTAATGCTTACTTTTCTGCTTCCTGTTTCTTGGTTGGTTTTGCCAGTTCAGGCGGCTGCCTGTCCTTCCACTCATCGAGCAGTTTCATAATTTGCTCTTTCATATCGCGAGGGGATTTATCCGGCCCGAAGTATTTGCCGAGTTCTTGGCTGTTAATTATCACTCTGATTTCCTCCTTTTTTTCTTCAAGCATAATTCCGTCGATAACGTCGCCGTTTAGAACGCCCTTTTGGTCGAGTTCCCTCATACGACGCGCCTGTGCTAACGATGGTGCTGACTGTTGCGCGTCAATCGCCACAACAATATAACGCTGGTTTTTCGGTTTGATGTATGACATTTCTACAGCGGATGTGAATGGTATTTTTTTATCATCCACTAATTGCATTAAATCAGGAACAAGCTTATTAAGAGAAATGTACCGTTGCACCTGCTTTACAGTAGTATTATTGTTCGTGGCAACAATTTCATTTGATCGTTTGCCGACATCGCCGGAAGCGATGTCTTTTAAACGCGCACCTTGATGCTTGATAGCCTCCAATTCCAAGTCGTACACTCGCGCTAACTCACTTGGCAAGGTAACATTACGTTGTTTATTAGAATGCTTCATTAACTGAACGGCGTCATAATCGCTCATCTCACGGACGATACAAGGCATGTTCTCATACCCGGCTAGTTCACTGGCCTTGTGGCGGCGGTGACCGGATATAATTTCATAGCCGCCATCCTCGCGTGACCGAACAATAGCGGGGTTCTGTACCCCGTGCTGCTTTACGCTTTCCACTGTATCCTGCATTTCCGCGTCATTACGAACTCCAAAGGGATGCGGGCGATAAGTGTTAAAGAGGTGCAGGTCAGCCAGCGAGATATATACAATTTTTTCCTCCGCTCCGGGGCGCGTAGCATCTTTCGGTAACGCGGGTAATTCCGGTGTGGTGGGTGCAGGTGTGGATTCCATATTCTGACCGTCAATATCGCCGCCGCCCACAGCTTCCGTCTGTTTCTCCTCCTTTAGGCCTTTGGGCAGGCGTGGAGCGCGATTGGCTTTTTTCGGCTTTTCTGCTTCCAGCTTATTGTCAGGTTTGTCCTTGGGCGGTCTACCGCTGTGTGCTTTCTTAGGCGTAACCTGTTTTTCTGGTTTTGACGTTTCCTGCACCACCTTGTTCTGTTCGGCATCCTGTTTCTCCGCTTCCACAGCTGCCGCTCGTTTTTCTCCGAACACGCCTTCAATAATGTTTGAAGAAACGGCAACTTTGGCATCTGTAACATCATGGGCTTTGGGCGCGTTGTTAGTATCCGACACGGAAATTTCCCACGGCGGTGTATCATCCTCTAGGGTGCTACCAATAACCAGCGCGGCAGACGTGGTTGAGGTTTCGGCTGATTTGTCCGGTTCTTGCGTGTTTTCAGTGCTATCTTGCACAGCTATTGCATTTGTTTTTGCCATTTGCCCTACCTCCTATTCTTTATCTTTGGCAATAAAAAAAGACCCTGCTTTATGCAAGGTCGCGTGGAAAAAAGAAAATTCCCCCTTTCATTCAACTATCAAATTGTAGTATAATAACTTTAGGCCAATTTGGCCCGATGCACTATAAAAGAATATGAAATA
>Ga0082212_10013668_pt1 | contig 10136 bp, 4 predicted proteins | sample TergutNt197P3_FD_71548 | JGI IMG/M metagenome (GOLD analysis project Ga0082212, IMG submission 71548) | Neocapritermes taracua P3 segment gut microbial communities from Petit-Saut dam, French Guiana - Nt197 P3 | ecosystem: Host-associated > Arthropoda: Insects > Digestive system > Gut ...
AACCACATATATTTCTTTCTCTTGTGCGTTGCTTAACAGTTCGGTGTATTTGTAATACTCCTGCATCATTGCCAAAAAGCTCTCTTCGTGATTAGCCGTACTGTTTGCCTGTAGATCCAAAAAGATACGCTCTTCCTTGTTTTTTCCAATAATTTCGTCAACGGAAAAATCCAGTTCAAGTGATAATTTTGTGATTTCTTCAAAAGTGAAAGGGATTTCACTTCTCATCCTCCGATAAGCAGATTCCTTACCGATATTCAACAACTCCGTCAAAAACTCAATAGGCTTGATGTTTTCCGGAATACTTTCTAAAATCTTTGCAGAAAGCAGATCATTTTGTTTTCCTCTCATAATTATCAGCGTATAAAATGTTCAGTAAAATTTCGTTGCAAAGGTATGGATATATTTTGTAACAAAAAAATTTTTAAGCATTTTTTTTCATTGTGAACCGGATAACGGAAGCACCCTGTTTTTTTAAAGAAACCGGATGGAGTGAATTTCGTTTGATCAAGTTTTTATCTATTGTTTTTCCGGTTAAAAGTTCCTTTGCCGACAAGATATTTTTTTCATCAATTCCGAAGTAAGAAAAAGCGTGATCGGGAATGAAAATTTGGACGTCTACATCGCAGTCCGCAAAGTTGACAGCAATCAATAGTAATTCGTTTTCAGCATACCGCATAAAAGCATATTGCCTGTCAGGGTTGAAATTGCATGAGAATGGATTCACATACATCAAATCAAAAAATTTTCCTTCACGGATTGCTTTGGATTTATTACACAAGGTAAGTATGCGAATATAGCGGTTTCGCAAGCGTTTTTGATCGGATGTCAAAGCTTCCGTATTGATTTTTCCATGATTATACCAATTCCGCAAGGATTCTACGCTCCAATAATCAAAAATGGTGGTGCGTCCGTCCAATCCGCTGAACCCTTCGGCATACATACCTTTTTCGCCCAATTCCTGACCGGCGTAAATCATCAACGGATTTCGGAACAGCGTTGCAGAAACGACCAAAGCAGGAATGGCTTTTCGGGCATCGCCGGCAAAGAAATCGGAAGCAATCCGCTGTTCGTCGTGATTTTCAAGGAAGTTCAGCATTTGTGCATGAATGTCATCGACCGTTTGCCAGCAATAAGTAATCGCCTGCGCCGATTGATGTCCGCAGGTTATTGCCCGCAAGGTGTCGTACAGTCCCACCTTGTTGTAAAGATAATCAAACTTCCCTCTCCGAAGGTAATCGCGGTACCGGCTCGGATCATAAACTTCCGCAATAAACAGTATGTGAGGAAAATCCTGTTTTAGTTGGGGAATAAGCCATTCCCAAAATTCAACCGGAACCATTTCCGCCATGTCGCACCGGAAGCCGTCGATATTTTTAGCAGCCCAAAATCGCAAAATATCCAACATTTTAAACCATGTGTCAGGAATCGGGTCAAATGTATAGAGGGAATTGTTCAAGTAATCGATTCCGTAGTTCAACTTGATGGTTTCGTACCAGTCGTTCTTATTGGGGTGGGCAGAAAAGCAATCGTTTCCGGTTGCTTTGGCAGGGAATTCGACATGCTCACCCCGCTTTTCAGGGGATTGCGGGTCAAGCCCGCAAAGACAGGTGTTTTGTCCGGGAAAATAATAGAAATTGTTGTTTCGGTCGAAATGCACAGAATGGTTGTCGTTTTCGCCCAAATCGACAATGCCTTCCGGTTTGGAATCGGAACAGTATTGACGGGCTACATGGTTCGGCACAAAGTCTATAATTATTTTTAATCCCGTCCTGTGTGTCCTTTCGACCAGTGCCTCGAATTCTTTCATCCGTTCCGGCACATTATCTGCCAAATCAGGATCGATGTCGTAATAGTCTTTAATCGCGTATGGCGATCCGGCTTTCCCTTTCACAATCGCAGGGTGGTCGTTTCGTATGCCGTAATCCGAATAATCGGTTTGGGTAGCATGTTCCAATAAACCGGTGTACCAAATATGGGTAAATCCCATTTTTTTAATGGTTTGCAATACGTCATGCGAAAAAGCGGATAGTTTTCCAACGCCATTTTCCGCTAAACTGCCATTCACTGTATTGGTTGATTTTGTATTCCCGAATAATCTTGGAAGTACTTGATAAATAATGATTTTTTCTTGCATTATGGTGGTTTATATTTTGGTTACGATTCTTTCTCTTAGTTTCAAGGCAATTTCTTGTTTTGTTTTTGTCATATCGGATATTTTTTTCAAGAGAGAATAAATATGTTCCGCATCTTCGTTTTTTTCTACTTCCCTCACTTGCCGGTTTAAATCATCAATTTGGTGTTGTAATATGACATTTATATAATTAATAACCACGTATGGAAGTAAATCTTTCAGTTTTTCTTCTTCTCTTTGAATATTTTTGTACTTGGAATGAATTTTACTTTCGATGTGTTTATCGGTTGATAGTTCAACGGCTATCTTACTTATATCCGGATCGATATGATTTCGGAAATAGGTTTCCGACCGAAAACCCTCCTCTTTGTATTTATGGTGGGTTTCTTCGAGAATTTTCCGGTAAACAGGGTTGGAAAATTCCAAATCACCTTTTTTTAATTCCGCTACAATGTATTCAATAACGTAATACGGTTCTTTTTTTTCGATTTCTTCTTGTGGAACAGGTCCGAAATTATCGTGTTCGTGCTTTACGTTTGCCATATCCACTTCGCCGTAACGGATCACATAGTACAGGATATTTTTTTCATGGTCTTCCTGTGTTACCCGTCTAATAAAGTCCAAATCATTTTTGGAGTCTTGCGTTTCCGGCGAATTATGAACATCATCCGGCATTGTATTATTCCCCTGTTGATTTGTTTCAGGATCGGGATACAGTGTTACTTTTTTTTTCTGCAACAGGAGTTCCTGACGTTTTTTAGCGATTGCCCGCACCAAAGTAGCCTCATCCACATCGGTCAGACGGCTGCACTCTTTGATATAGACTAAACGTACTATCTCTTCCGGAATAAGTGCAATGGTGTTGACGATTTCGGTCACTGTCTGCGCCTTTTTGATGGGGTCGTTGCCTGCTTCTTCCAATAATAATCCGGCTTTGAAACGGACAAAGTCGTTTTCATTGCCGCGTATAAAATCGTTGAAAGAGGTGGCATTTTGTTTACGGGCAAATGAATCGGGGTCTTCTCCTTCGGGCAGCAAAACAATTTTGATATTCAAACCTGCTTCTAACAATAGATCAATACCCCGTATTGCCGCTTTCACCCCGGCAGCATCGCCGTCGTACAAGACGACCACATTATTTGTCAGCCGGTGAATCAACCGGATTTGTCCTTGCGTCAAGGCTGTTCCCGATGAAGCGACCACATTTTCGATACCGGCTTGGTGCATGGAAATCACGTCGGTATAACCCTCTACCAAAAAACACCTGTCCTGTTTGGCAATCGCTTGGCGGGCAAAATAAATACCGTATAATTCATTTCCTTTGTGATAGATTTCACTTTCGGGCGAATTGACATATTTGGCTGTTTTTTCGTTTTTCAGTATGCGCCCGCCAAATGCAACAACTTTTCCCGACAAGGTATGTACGGGAAACATCACCCTGCCTCGAAAACGATCGACAGCATACTGATTATCGCCGGTGATTGTCAGTCCGGTTTTCTCCAAATAAACCTGTTTGTACCCGGCTTTCAATGCCTGCTTGGTGAAAGCATCTTTTTCCTCTAAGGAATAACCCAATTGGAATTTTTTGATGATATCATCCCTAAATCCTCTTTCGCGAAAATAGGCAAGTCCTACCGATTTTCCCTCCAAATGTTCGTGCAAGTTATTGCTAAATGTCTTTTGTGCATAAGCGTTGAGAATGAACATACTTTCTCGGTCGCCCTGTGCCTGCTTTTGTTCTTCGGTCAGTTCTGTTTCTTTCACTTCGATGCCGTATTTCTTTGCCAAATACTTCAAGGCATCGACATAGGAGAGTTGCTCGTGCTTCATAATGAAATGCACAGGAGTTCCGCCTTCTCCGCAAGCAAAACACTTACAAATATTTTTTGCCGGAGAGACATAAAAAGAGGGTGTTTTATCGTCGTGAAACGGACACAATCCAACATAATTAACTCCTTTTTTACGGAGTGTTATGAAATCGGAAACCACTTGTTCGATTTGTGCCGCCGACTGAATCCTTTCTATGGTAAAATGGTCAATCATACTTTTGCAAAAATAGTAATAATTCCTAATTCTTAATTCTTATTTCCTAATTTTTTTTGTATTTTTGCCGTCAAGTTTTTGTATATACGCATGAAACAATACTATATTATCCTGTTATTTTGTTTGTGTCAATGTTTATCGGCGCAACCCAAAATAGAAATTCGAGCAGTTTGGCTAACGGTTAATTACGGTTTGGACTGGCCGGAAAGACCTTTTCGAAATGCAGCAGATATTGAGGCTCAAAAATACGATTTAAACCGTATATTAGACCGTATGCAGGAGATGCATATCAATTTGGTATTTTTCCAAACACGTGTAAGAGGGGATGTTGTTTATCCTTCCCGAATAGAACCGCGCAGCGATTATATCAAATCAAACTATGCGTCGGCAGACTACGATCCCTTGTCGTATGCCGTTGAAGGCTGCCGCCGGCGGGGAATGGAGTGTCATGCATGGTTTGTGGTCTATCCCTTGGGGTCGGAATCCGTAAACAAAAAGTTAAACCGAACCCACGCGGCTTTGAAAAGCGACCGGCTTGTAAAAACATTTAAGAAAAGTCTTTACCTCGATCCCGGAAACCCGAAAACAGATGTTTATCTGATTTCTATTATCGAAGAAATCGTTTCTAATTACGATATAGACGGCATTCATTTCGATTATATCCGTTATCCCGATGCTTCCGCCGCATTTCCCGATACGGATACCTACAGGCAATATGGAGGCGGACAACGCAAAGACGATTGGCGGAGAGAGAATATCAACCGTTTCGTTTATGCGGCGTATGATGCGGTTAAATCTTTGAAGCCTTGGGTGCAGGTAAGCAGTTCGGTAGTGGGGATGTATAAGGAACTCCCTGAAACTGGACGGCGGCATTGGACAGCCTATTCCTCTGTTTACCAAGACCCTGTTGATTGGCTCGAAAAAGGGAAGCACGACTTCATTGTCCCTATGAATTATTATTCGGGAACGCTTTTTCATCCTTTTGTAGAAGATTGGGTGTCAAGAAGCAGCGAACGGTTTGTTGTTTCGGGGCTGGGCGCTTATATGATGGATCCGAGGGAAGGGAATTGGGACTCTTCCATACTTTCCGAACAGATACATTTTTCGAGGGAGGCAGCAGCGCATGGCAATGCGTTTTTCAGGGCAGAACATTTGTTGGATCATTCGACCGGTTTTGGGCAAGAACTTCGTTCCCGCTTCTACACTACTCCGGCTCTATTACCCCCTCTGACATGGTTAAGCCATACAATACCCGACTCCCCGCCGGCTGTTTCTGCAAGCGCCAATGGTTCTTTTTTGTCCTTAAATTGGGACAGGCCGCTTGAAAAAGACAATCAACCGCTTTTCTACAATCTGTACCGCTCCAAGACCTTTCCGGTAGATACGCGGCTTCCGGAGAATTTGCTTGCAGCCCGATTAGCAACGAATCATTACCAACTACCGATCAATAACGGCATTGAATCGGGATATTATTACGTAGTAACCGGTTTCGACCGATACCGCAATGAAAGCGTTTCTTCAAAACCGGCTTATTTTGTGACGGGAAATTTTGAAAAATGAGGATGGAGATGATGCATCACCGCTACGCGGCGAATGGCTGTGGCAATCACATCCCCGTGCGCTGTCGCACACGTCTATAAACGCATAGGCACTACGTGCCTGTGAACTAAACACAAGATTTTGCTGCTGAGCCGTTGTTCGTTATATTGGGATGTGACAACGAAGATATGGAAAATGAGAGCAACATACGCTATATCGAAATTGTAACAAGAATATTAGTAACAACCGTGTTACTAACATTCTTGTTACATTTTTAACTCGTTGAATTTTCACTCTTTTGGGTGATTGACAAGCATCAAAACCTGCCGTAACTTTGCAGCGAAATAATCAGTATTAACGTTCCGCAAGGAGCATAAAAGAGAAAAAAAAATGAAGATAAAATTATTAATCATTTCAGTAGTATTGGTTTTAATATCGCCGTTTATGGTAATATCGCAAGAGGAAGTAGCATGGAGAGCAATAGAAACAGGCGGAACTTTCAGTAAAAGGTATGGATATGTTGACGAAAATTGGAAGTTGGTTATTCCTTTTAAGTATATAACGGCTAATGATTTTTCCGAAGGGTTAGCCGCAGTCACGTATCAACGTAAAATGGGATTTATTGACAAAAATGAAACCCTTGTCATCCCTAATAAATACTATATTGTCGGAGATTTTTCTGATGGGCTTGCTCCTGTTGCATCCCTAATTTTTCCCAATATAAAATGGGGATATGTCGATAAAAAAGGAAACGAAGTCGTCCCTTTGAAATATACCAAAGTTGGTCTGTTTTCCGAAGGATTGGCTCCTGTAATGGACATAGTCTCACGGAAAAATAAAGTTGGGTTTATCGACACAAGCGGCAACGAAGTCATCCCTTTGCAATATGACAATATTCGTCTTTTTTCGGAAGGAATGGCTGCCGTCAATCTAAACGGTATGTGGGGATATATTGACAAAAAAGGGAATGAAGTCATTGCTCCCAAGTATAATTCGACACTCTCATTTAGCGAGGGATTAGCAGCGGTTGTAATAAAACAAAAATGGGGCTTTATCGACAAAAACGACAACATAGTTATTCCTCCCGTATATGACAAAGTTCTTCCTTTTCATGAAGGATTTGCTTGCGTTATGATAAACAGGAAAACAGGTGTCATTGACCAAAACGGTAACGTAGTCGTTCCCATTATATATGATTTATTAGGCTCATTTTCAGAAGGATTAGCAATCGCAAGCAAAAACCGGAAATGGGGATACGTCGATACAAGCGGGAACGAAGTTATTCCTTTTATATACGAAGATCCTACCTATAATTTTTGGGAAGAGGTACTTAAGAGCAATATGACTACAGATAGAGGGTCTTCTCCGACAGATGTATCTCTGTGGAAACCCGAATACAAAGCCGGTAACGAAGAAAGATTTTTTAATGATGGATTAGCCGTAGTTAAATTGAACGGCAAATCGGGGTATATTGACAAGGAAGGGAACGAAATCATTCCTTTGAAATACGAACGTATTGGAAAATTTATCGAGGGGATGGCATTAGCCAAGTTGAACGGGAAATTTGGTTTTGTCGATAAAAAAGGAAACGAAGTTGTCCCTATAAAATATGAAGACATTTCAATCTTTTTTTTCGAGGGCTTGTCAAAGGCAAAATTAAATAAAAAATGGGGTTATGTCGATAGAAACGGGAACGAAGTCATCCCTGTAAAATATGATGATGTCGAGTTTTTTTCCGATGGTTTGGCATTAGTCAAGTTAAATAAAAAATGGGGTTATGTCGATAGAAACGGGAACGAGATCATCCCTCTGAAATATGACGATGCCAAAATTTTTAACGAAGGAATAGCAAGAGTAAATTTGAATAAAAAATGGGGATATGTCGATAAAGAAGGGAACGAAGTCGTCCCTTTGAAATACGAACGCGCCAGAGATTTTATCAATGGTTACGCGCTTGTTCGGCTGAACGGCAAATGGAAAAAGGTAGATTTGGCCGGTAACGAGAGCGATGCGGACAATGTTGAAGATAATGATGACGACTAAAATAGTGTTTTTGCAGTGAAATAGATAGTAACTATTAGTATTAACGTTCCGCAAGGAGCATAAAAGAACCGGAAAGCCGGAATTTGACGCTGTCAAGTAAAACGGTTCAGGATTCTATTTATAAACCCCAATCATTCCCTGCAATGTAACTGTTTCTGCATTGATGCTGAAATTCCTGCAACTGCTGTTGTTGAAGAAGTTTATTTTTGCAACGCCGTTTTCATCGGGAGTTACCACCGGATTCCAATACAGAGTTCGGCGGTAGTCGGGTTCCGGCGGAAGTTCGGAATAATCGGGACTGTAGAATTCTTTCACCGAACTGTATCCATCCAACCAGGTTTTACGGACTCCCTTGGCGCCATCAACCGGAATCTCTCCCTCCGGATAGGTTTCAATAAATACAACACAACTAAAAGCAGTTGCTAACGAGAACGTGGACGATGCAACAGGATCCATATACACTGATCCGGTACCGAGATAACGAGATATAACAGATTGATAGTCATTTATATAAATAGATTTAATAGCATTCAGTCTAACGCTCTCAAATAAGAAGTATTCATCTCTATTACGGGAATCATATATGGCAGGATTATCTATTGTAACTTTGCTGGGCTCGTGATCGACAATGATAAGCGCTAACTTACGTCCATAAAATAAGAAATAATCGAAAGGTACTCCTATATCTTCTTCAATATAGTCAATCCTTTTTACAGAAAAATCCTTATTCATTTTCATTAGGAAATCATATAGATCTTCCCCTGTATATATCCCACTGTCAAACAAGGCATCCACTTCCGATGTCACATCGTAATAAGCCACAGATGTCGCACGGTTATTCAGAATTTCCTTTTCATAATAATTCATTTTGGCGCTAACCGTCACTTCGGGCAAAAGGTGAACTTTGTCCGTGATGCCAACCTGAGATAGCGAATCCAAATAAGCAGCAGCGTACTCCTCCGGATCTCCGTCCCAATCATCCGGCAATGCTATGTCGGTTATCTTTCTGTCCTTTTCTTCGGCAAGGTTTACCTGCAAGTCTGCATAGCGATAGGGCTTGGGGTCGGGTCGGGGAATCTGATCCAAAAGTATCATGTAGTCTTTCTTCTTTCCTCCTTCGCTTGCGGCAAGGATCATACTCCATTTGCCCGGCAGATCAGAAACAAAAGAAAAACGCCCCAGACTGTCTGTGACGTAGGATTCTACAAACACTCCGGGAACATCGTCGTCATCTTCGTTTCCTCTCTCTTTCAGAAGCATATCAATATCAACGTCCGGTTTTGGTGTTTTTCGGGCAAAGGTAACCACTCTCCCGCGTGTTTCTATTCCCTGTTCGGCAGGATATTTCAGGTCAAAGGCTTCCAAGCCTGCCATCTGCTCCCACGAATGCCGCCGCCAGCCCTGCACCATCAACAGGACATCGAGCGACCTGCGGCGCAAATCGTCGTCTTCCTCGAAATACCAGTAAGGATTACGGACATAACCCTTGATTTCCGACATCAACAGCAGGTCGGTCAAAATGCTGTGACTGCTCTCCACTTCGTTTGCTCCATCTCTTATCGACAGTGAAAATACGGCATTCACCGGATTTGCTTCTCTGTCTGCGACCGAAAATTCCATCTCGACCGATTCGTAAGGGCTGTAAAACGGTCTGTCTGTTTTCGCTTTTATATCCAAGCGGTCATCACTGCTGCCGGTGAATATCAAACGGTCGCAAAGAACCTTGCCGTAACCGTCGAACAGCACTATTTGTGAAACGCCTGAAGGATATTGGGCTTTGTCTATTTGAAAGTCGATTTCATCTCTGTCATCCATAAAACTGATATAGGCATAACTTCGAAGCATTCCGCCGGTTAATACCGCAAGCCCAAGCATTCCTGCCGGAGTCTGACTTTTCTTCCGCAAGGTGATTCCAATACTGTCGGGAAACGACAGATTATCTACTTCCATCACCATACCCTGCGGCAGAGCAGCAGGTAAATCAAACCGGTAGTTTCTTCCCGAACTGCTTACTTCGGCTACTGCCTTCTGTCTGTTGCCCGGAGTAAAGGTAAACACACCGCGTCCTTCGTGCAGGGTGGTGATGCGGCACAGTTCCTGTTTCGTGTTATCATCCACCACAAATCCGGTAATTTCTATGGGATTGCCGTTTTCGTCGGTCGCTTCAAATGCAATTCGGGAGGGGATGCCCTGAACCATATTGCCTCCTTCGGGGAAAAACCGCAGATTGATGCTTTTCCCTTTTTCCGGTCTTTCCCGTTTCATCGCAAAGTTACCCACCGGGCCATACGAGCCGTATCTCAACATTTTTTTCTCTTCAAAGCCGCCTTCTTTTTTGGGCTTGTCGAAGACCGGCAGGAAGCGGGAAAAAATAAGT
>Ga0082212_10013670_pt1 | contig 10135 bp, 9 predicted proteins | sample TergutNt197P3_FD_71548 | JGI IMG/M metagenome (GOLD analysis project Ga0082212, IMG submission 71548) | Neocapritermes taracua P3 segment gut microbial communities from Petit-Saut dam, French Guiana - Nt197 P3 | ecosystem: Host-associated > Arthropoda: Insects > Digestive system > Gut ...
GTCTTCGTGGAGCGGGGCCGGGGGGCCAGAATTTTTGACGCGGATGGCCGGGAATACCTGGACTTTGTCAGTTCCTGGGGCCCTTTGATCTGCGGCCACGCCGCGCCCTGGGTGGTCAAGGCGGTATCCGAAGCCCTGGAGCGGGGCTCCAGTTTCGGGGCCCCCACCGAGGCCGAGGTGCGCCTGGCCCAACGCCTGATCGCCCATTACCCGGCAACGGAGATGGTGCGGCTGGTCAATTCCGGCACCGAGGCGGCCATGAGCGCCATCCGCCTGGCCCGGGGCTTCACCGGCCGGGACCGCCTGGTCAAATTCCAGGGCTGCTACCACGGTCACGCCGACAGCCTCCTGGCGGCGGCCGGCAGCGGCCTGGCCACCCTGGGGATCCCGGGCTGTCCCGGGGTGCCCCCGGCCCTGGCCGAACTGACCCTGACCGCCCCCTACAACGACGTGCCGGCCCTGACCGAAATAATGACCAAATTCGGCGATGGCGTGGCCGCCATCATCGTGGAGCCGGTGGCCGGCAACATGGGCGTGGTGCTCCCGGAACCGGATTTTCTGCCGGCCGTGGCCGACCTGGCCCGGCGGCACGGGGCCCTGTTCATCTGCGACGAGGTCATCACCGGCTATAGGCTCGGCCTGGGCGGAGCCCAAGCCCTCTACGGCCTTACGCCGGACCTGACCATCTGGGGCAAAATCATCGGCGGGGGCCTGCCCCTGGCCGCCTTCGGAGGCCGCCGGGAAATCATGGAGCGCCTGGCCCCCTCGGGCGACGTCTATCAAGCCGGCACCCTATCCGGCAACCCCCTGGCCGTGGCCGCGGGCCTGGCCTCCATAGACTACCTGGAGGCCAACACCTCGGTTTACAACCGCCTGGATCAAGCCGGGAGGATCTGGGCCGACGGCCTGGCCGGACTGGCCCGGGAGCGGGGTCTGACAGTCCGCGTCAACCGGGCGGGCTCCATGGCCACCCTCTTTTTCACCTCCGACCCGGTGCGGGATTACGCCTCGGCCCTGAAAAGCGACACCGGCCTCTACGGCGCCTTCTGGCGGGGTATGCTGAAACGGGGCGTCTGGCTGCCCCCCAGCCAGTTCGAGGCCACCTTCACCTCGGCGGGAATGGTGCCGGACGACCTGGACACGGCCCTGGAAGCGGCGGCTGAAACTTTCCGGGATCTGCGGCCCTGAGGCTCTGTCTTTATCTTCCGGTCCGAATAATATTTATGGAGGGCTGACCATGCGAGCACTGATGCTGGATGAACTGACCCCCGGAGAAACCGCGGCGGCGCGGACCTACCTGATGGACCAGGCCGAATTTTCCGGGGTGGAGGGCCTTTACTGGCTGAAACTGCCCCCTGAACTTTGGAGCGACCACCAGAAAGAGGTCCACGAGAGCGGAATCCCCGGATCCGAATCCTACCGGCTGGCCGTGGAGACGGGGCCGAAGTGGGTGAGGTTCGAACTCCTGGTCCGGGCCGAAACCCTGACCAACCCCGGCAGCGCCCAGGCCACGACCGAGCAGGCCCTCTATATTCTGGGCTGGGCCGACAAGATGGCCCGGGAACTGGGCCTGGTCACCTGCGTTGACCCGCCTCCGAAGGAGCCTGGCCGGGAGGATGCGGCCGCCTCGGCGGGGCCGGAAGAGGTCGACGCATGAATTTCAGCAACTCCGGCGGACGACTAAGGGGAACGGTTTTTTCCCTGGCTCTGGCCGGCCTTTTGATCGCCCTGGCCCCGGGCTGCGCCCAGTTGGGCTACGGCTCCGATCCGGAACCGGAAGAGATCGAACTGCCGTCCAACCCGGTGGAAAAGGCGGCCATTTTAGGCCTCAAGACCAGTTACCACAACAGCACCATATGGCAGATCCAGCGGCCCGCCGTCATCAACGTGGTCCCGGCGGCTCCCACCGCCGCCCTATTGCGGGACCAGGACCCCAAGGAGCTTTACTGCGTCTGCGTGGAATACGAGGCCCGTTACAAGGTGGCCTGGTCCACGGCCTCGGGCAGCGCCTGGGAACGGACGGTCCGCAACCTGTTGGTCATGAAAACCCAGGCCGACACCTACATGGCCTTAAGACCCATGAACGTCTGCCCCGCTCTCTGCGAATAAACTTAAGAAGGACGGGGGTCAGGCGGAAGGGGCCTTCTCCGGCGCCCGTCGCCGATCCGGCGGAACCAGGTGCGTCATAAGTTCGTTGAGTTTAGCCCGCTCGATGGGCTTGGGTAAAAAATCGTTGAAGCCGTTCTCCAGAAACATTTCCATCATGCCGGAGACGGCATTGGCGGTGAGGGCGACTATGGGCAGCTTATCTTTTTCAAAGGAACCGCCCAAGGCCCTGATGGCCAGAGTGGTCTCCACGCCGTCCAGGCCCGGCATTATGTGGTCCATGAAGATCAGGTCGTAAGTATTGTCCTGGACCAGCTTCAGGGCCTCCTCCCCGCTCAGGCAGGAATCCACCGTCATCCGGTAAGGCCGGAGCAACCCGGCGGCCACCTTGAGGTTTATATCCAGGTCGTCCACCAGGAGGACCCGAAAATCCGGGGCGATAAAGGCGACATCGAAACGGCGCGGCGCGGAGACGGCGTCTTCGAAGCGGAAAACGCCCATGGGCCGGGGGTCGGCCACTTCCTGGATCACGGTGGCGGTGAAGGTCGAGCCCGCGCCGTATTTGCTTTTGACCGTGATGTCGCCGTCCATGGCCCGACAGAGGCGGCGGGCTATGGCCAGCCCCAGGCCGGTGCCCTCAATGTGGAGGGTGCGTTTCTGATCTATACGGACGAAATCGCCGAACAGAAGATTCAGATCGGCTTTTTTAATGCCGAGGCCGCTGTCGGAGACCTCGAAGGTCAGCCGGACCGAGTCCGGGCCGAGCCTCTCGCAACCGGCCTTGAACCTGATGGCCCCCTTCTCCGTGTATTTAACCGCGTTGGACAAAAGATTCAAAAGGATCTGATGCACCCGGCCCTCGTCGCCGACGAGACCGGCCGGAATGGCCTGGTCCAGCTCTATTTCGAGTTTGACGGCCTTGCCCCCCAGGCGGATCTTTATTATCGCCAGCACGTTGTGAAAAAACGGAATCGAGTCGTAGCGGGTCTTGATGATGTCCATCCGGCCCGACTCTATCTTGGAAAAATCCAAAATATCGTTGATGATGGACAGAAGGCTGTCCCCGGCCCGCTTGATGTCGGTGAGATATTCCAGGCCGTGGGGGCTGCCGTATTCATTGGCGGCCAGTTCGCTCATGCCGATTATGGCGTTCATGGGCGTGCGGATCTCGTGGCTCATCCGGGCCAAAAAAACGCTCTTGGCGGCATTGGCCGCCTCGGCCTGGACGACCTGTCGGCGGTAGCGCGCGGAACCGATGAAGCCGCTGACCAGGGTGACCACGAGGGAAATTATGAGGACGACCGCCAGGAAGTAAAAAAGTTTGCGCAGGAACACCACCTGTTCATCGGAAATGTCCACCCCGGCCACGGCCACAACATGCCCTTGGGCATCCAGCACGGGAGTGAAGGCCGACAACAGGCCGGTGTAACCCTCGGAATAATTGCCCAGGCCCGCGCTGGCGGACAGCCCGGCCAGGGCGGACTCGACCGCCGGCTCGACGGGCAGCGGCGGAGTGCCGAGATCGACCGACTCCTCGGTAAGGTCGTTGTCGATTATGAACCGCACCATGCCCGGTTCGGAGGCGGCCCGCAGATAATAGACGAAGAGCAGTTCGTGATCAGCGGCGAAGGCGATAAGTCGGTTTTTCAGATCCGCGTAGAGAGCTTTTTCCATATCCGACGGCTCGTCCAACTGAGCCAGCTCTTCCGGCTTGACCAAATGGGCGGCGGCCTGACCGGCGGCCATGAGGCGGGACTCGATGTTGGACCTGAGGAACTCGGCGGCCGTTTTCATCACCAGGGCCGCATAAAGGGAGACGATCAGCATCAAAAATGATGAGGCGAAAACGAGAGGGGTCGTGTAGTGCCTATTTGAGGCCTTATTATTCATGGGCTAAAGCCGACCTCCTTCCAGACTTCCCCGGCGGCTTCGGCCGGGGAACGGGCTTTTTTACTTTAAACCCGCCGCCCCCACTTGTCAACAGCCGGGGCCGGGACTTTTCTTGACATACGAGACGGATTGCTCTATGCTATAAAACGGTTTTTAGTCAATTTTCAGGCCAAGTTATGTTTCAGCCGGAGCAAATCCGTCTTTTAATCCATTCTAAAATAGTTTAGGAGGTCTCCATGGCGAAGGTTAAAATAGGCATCAACGGCTTCGGCCGTATCGGCCGCCAGGTTTTGAAAGCGTTCCTGGACCGCCACGCCGACAAATTTGAAGTCGTGGCCGTCAACGACCTCGGCGATGTCAACGTCAATGCCCATCTGTTCAAATATGACTCCAACTACGGCCGCTTCAAGGGCCAGGTGGAAATCAAGGGCGACAGCTTTCTGATCAACGGCCAGCCGGTCAAGAACTTCGCCTGCCGCGACCCCAAGGACATCCCCTGGAAATCGCTGGGCGCGGAAGTGGTGATCGAATCCACCGGCCTGTTCACCGACTATGACAAGGCCAAGGTCCACATCGACAGCGGCGGGGCCAAGCGGGTGATCATCTCCGCCCCGGCCAAGGGCGAGGACGCCACCTTCGTCTGCGGCGTCAACCACCAGACATACGACCCGGCCAAGCACTTCGTGGTCTCCAACGCCTCCTGCACCACCAACGGCCTGGCCCCGCCGGCCCTGGTGGTCCACAAGACCTTCGGCATCGAAAAAGCCATGATGACCACGGTCCACAGTTATACCAACGACCAGCGCATCCTGGACATGCCTCACAAGGATCTGCGCCGGGCCCGGGCCGCGGCCCTCAACATCATCCCCACCACCACCGGGGCGGCCAAGGCCGTGGCCCTGGTCATCCCCGACCTGAAGGGCCGTTTCGACGGCTATTCCCTCCGGGTTCCCACCCCCACGGTCTCGGTCATTGATTTCGTGGCCCAGTTGGGCAAGGAAACCACCACCGAGGGTCTCCAGGACGCCCTGAAGAAAGCCGCCGAGGGCGAACTCAAGGGCATCATGGGCTATGACGAGGAAGGCCTGGTCTCCATGGACTACAAGGGCGACGAGCGCTCCTCCATAGTTGACGGCCCCTTCTGTCAGGTCATCGGCGGTCGGCTGGCCAAGGTCGTGGCCTGGTATGACAATGAATGGGGTTATTCCAACCGGGTCACCGACCTGGCGGCCTATATGGTCCAGAAGGGCATCTGAGGCCTTCCCCCTTTCATAAACAATAACCCACAGGTGGGGAGCATATCGTTCCCCACCTGTGTTTTTTGAGGTGGCCTTATGAACCTGGAAGAACAGCTTCTGACCCATGTCCGGCAGATAACGCCGGTCAACGAAGCCTTGGCCTATAAGGCCCGGATCCGGGAGGACGCCCTGGCCAAGCCCCGCGGCGCCCTGGGCCGCCTGGAAGACTGCGCCGTGCGGCTGTCGGCCATCCAGAACCGCTTGAGGCCCGGCCACGAACACCGCCTCATCGTGGTCTGCGCCGCCGACCACGGGGTGGTGGCCGAGGGGGTCAGCCCCTATCCCAAGGATGTCACCCGCCAGCAGATAGCCAATTTCGCCGAGGGCGGCGGAACCATCACCGTTCTGGGCCGTCACGCCGGGGCCAAAGTCATTCTGGCCGATGTGGGGGTGAACTATGATTTTCCGCCCCACCCGGCCATCTTGAATTTGAAGATCGCCCACGGCACCCGCAATATGGCACAGGGACCGGCCATGACCCGGGAGGAAGCGGTCAGGAGCGTCCTGGCCGGGCTGGAAATAGTCCTCCAGGAACCCCGGGTGGACCTGGTGGCCGCGGGAGAGATGGGCATCGGCAACACCACGCCCTCCTCGGCCATCTGTTCCCTCTTCCTGGGCCTTTCACCGTTGGAGGCCACGGGTGTGGGCTCGGGCCTGGCCCCGGAGAAAGTGGCCCACAAGGCCGCGGTCGTCCAGAGAGCCTTGGATATCAACCGGCCGGACCAGAACGACCCCCTGGACGTTCTGGCCAAAATAGGCGGCCTGGAAATCGGAGCCATGGCCGGGGTCTTTCTGGGCGGAGCCCTGCGCCGGGCCGCGGTAATCATCGACGGCTTCATAGCCGGGGCGGCGGCCCTCTTGGCTGAAAAAATGGCCCCGGCCGTGCGCCAGTATTTCTTCGCCGGCCACTGCTCCAAGGAAAAGGCTCACCGGGCCGTCCTGAACCATCTGGAGCTGGCCCCGCTTTTGGATTTGGAGATGTGGTTGGGCGAAGGCAGCGGCGCGGCCGCGGCCATGTCCATCCTGGAATGCGCGGCGGCCCACTTCAATGAAATGCGCACCTTGGAAGAGGCCATGGTCAACGATACCCTGGACCGGGAGAAAAAATAAGCCGGAAGCGGCGCGGCGGAGCCTGAAATGTCCTTTCAAACCCTGCGGCTGTTGGTGACCTTGGGTCTGGCGCTCCATTTCCTGGTCCGCTTAAGGCTGGCCTACGGCGGCGGCCACTGGTTCCCGCCCGTGGTCCTGGCCCTCGCGGTTCTTATTTTACCCCAATCCTGGCCGGGCCAGGTTCAATCCTGGCCGGAGCCGGCGGCCGAGTGGTTCATGACCGTAGGTCCCCTGGCCCTGGGCTATCTCCTGTTATTTCTCCTGGCCGCCCTGGCCTTGGATTTGGTCCGTCTGGCCCTGGCCGGGGCCGTCCACCTGGGCGCCCCGGCGGCCCGGCTGGGCTTTTTGACGGCCGAAAAGAGGGCCACCCTGGCCCTGGCCCTGGCTATGGCCGCCACCATAAACTCCTACCACATGGCCTATACCCCCCGGCTGGTGAAGGTGGAACTTACGACCGCCAAACTGCCGGCCGGGGTGGACGAACTGCGGATAGTCCAGGTCAGCGATGTCCATCTCAGCCATTTCATCAAATTTGGGGAATTAAAAAAAATTATGGACCAGGTCCAGAGCGCCGCCCCGGACCTGGTGGTCTTCACCGGCGACCTCCTGGATTCGCCGGCGGGCACCGCCTACGAACCAGAGGCCGCCCTCCTGGCCGGGCTCAAGCCCCGCCTCGGGGTCTTCGCCGTTCTGGGCAACCACGAAAGATATTTCGGTCTCCCGGCGGCCCTGGATTTTTATCGCCGGGCCGGAATCAGGCTCCTCCGGGGACAGGCCGAGCCGCTTGAATGGCTGGTGGTGGCCGGAGTGGACGACGAGGCTTTAGGCGGAGAAAAAGACGCCGGCCGGCTCCTGGGCTCCTTTCGGGACGACCGCCGGTTCATCCTTTTTTTAAAGCACCGGCCGGCTCCGGCCCCGGGCGCCGCGGGGCTTTTCGACCTCCAGCTTTCCGGCCACACCCACGGCGGCCAGATCTGGCCCAACCATTTCCTGGTCGCCCAGTCCAACGGCCTTTTGCATGGCCTCCACCCGTCCCCCGGCCGGGGCTGGACCTACGTCAGCCGGGGGGTGGGATTCTGGGGCCTGCCGCTGCGCTTTCTGGCTCCCGCCGAAGTGACCTTGTTCGTCCTCCGCCGCGGCCTTTAACCGACTCTGGCCAAAAAGCGCGGCTTAAGGTATAATTATTATATTTATTACTCCTCCCGACCGGGGCTTTCGGCCCCGGGCGACTTTTAAAGAACATCAAGAGGTGCATCATGGCCGGAAAGAAGGCCGTCAAGCTGTCCAAACTTCCCTTCAATGAATTGAGGGACAAAGCCAAAGACCTGGAAGGACTCAAGGCCCTGAACCGCTTTGAGATAACCACCGCCATCCTCCAGTCTGAAAACAAGCCGGTCCCGGCCACGGAGAATCCCCGGGCGGTCAAGCCGGAAATCCGGGCTCTTTCCAGCCAGTTGGAGACCGCCGAGGACAAAAAGGCCCGCCATGAACTCCGGCGGGCCAAGGCCAGACTGAAGCGGACCACCCGCCGCTATTTATAAGCCGGCCAGGCCCCGCCGCCCTCCCCTACAGGAAAAATCATGAACCCGATTCAGCCAGCATTTTTGATCCCGCGCCCGGCCCGGGCCGCCGCCCTGATCCTGGCCTTGGCCGCGGCCCTGGCCTGCTTCCCCAATCCCAAGCCGGGCGTCCTGACCCATACCAATCATTGGGCCGTGCGCACTCCGGAGAGCCTGCCCATCGACGTGGTGGAATACACCTGGACCTTTTTCAATCAAGAGCGGCATATCCGCATCACCGGCCTGGCTAGGAACAACTCCAACCAGGTCCATCAATCCGTGACTTTGAATTTGACCCTTATGGATGAAAAAGGCGAGGTGGTGGCCAAGGGCCAGACCCTGATTTTTCCCGCCTATCTCCGGCCCGGGGGCGAAGGCACCTTTGAATTGATGAGCATGGTCACCTCGACGGGCCGGAATCTGCCGGCCGGCCGCCTCTTGACCACGGCCCGAACCACGGCCTCACACTGACCCAGGGGCGGTCCGCCCTTGCCAGAGGCGCCGAAATGTGGTAAAAAGAAAGAGTTAACCAAATTCGATTTCAGTTTGAACGAAGGCTAGCAGGTTTGGGGAGTTTAGTTTGAGCCAAGCCAACCGCCTCAATATTTGCATTATTCCCGGCGGTCGGGGCGGGGTCTATAATTTCCATTTCCGCCCGACGGCCCTGGCGGCCTTGGTCGTCCTGACTCTCGCGGCCATGATTTTTTTGGTCGGCTACTCCTTTTACTCCTACCGGGTGAAGGACCGCTTCGTGGACCGCTCCGGGGAAATGGAAACCTTAAAGGCCGCCAACGCCGCCCTGGAGGCTCAGACGGCGGCCTTTTCCTCCTCTTTGAGCGCCCTGGACGGCAAGTTGCGCCGCCTCGGCGAACTGACCGCCGTTCGGTCTAACCTGACTGATGAGATCAGGATCCAATTGGGACTGCCCCGGGAGACGCCGGAAGACGAAGTGTTGCCCCGCCTGGCCGCCGCGGTGGCCTGGGCCGATCGCCCCGGCATCAGCGGCAGCCTGGAAGACCCGGAAAGCGGTTCGAGGTATTTGATCCGCAATCTCAATCTCGACCTGGAACGCCTGATGGCCCTGGCCGACCAGGCCGAGATGGATCTGATACTCATCAATGAGAGCCTGAGCGGAACCGGATCAATTCTGGCCGCCACGCCCACCATATTGCCCCTCAACCAGCCCCATATATCCTCGCGCTTCGGTCTCCGCCAGTCGCCCTTCGGCGGCCGGTCGTCGGACTTCCACCGCGGCATCGACGTTCCGACGTCAACCGGGACTTTGGTTCGGGCTCCGGCCGATGGCACGGTGCTGGCCAGCGGCTACTCCAGCGGCGGCTACGGCCTCTTGATGACCATTGATCATGGTTACGGCCTGGTCACCCGTTACGGACACCTGGAGAGCGTCCTGGTCGAAGCCGGCCAAACCGTCCTCCGAGGACAACCCGTGGCCAAGAGCGGCAATAGTGGGCGCTCCACCGGACCCCATCTGCATTATGAAGTCCTCCTGGGGGGCGTGCCCACCGACCCTCTGGAACTTCTGGCCACTGTCTCGCCGGCCCTGGCCCGGGAAGTCAAGATACTGGAAGATGCCAACGCCCGCGGCGCCCTGCCCTCCGGAGCGGCCGGACCCTGAAACCAACTCCCCCGGCTCCGAAAACCCCAGCAAACCCCGGCCGGCGGGGTTTGTCGTCTGAATCCGAAACCTGGCGCTTTCCCCGCGCCAAGGGGTTACTATGAGATCCTTTTTGCGAAAAATATTCGGCACGGCCAATGACCGGGAAATAAAACGCTACAGCCTGGCAGTGGACCAAGTCAACCGGTGGGAAGCGGATATCCGGCCCCTTTCGGATGCGGCCCTGGCCGGGCGGACGGAAATTTTCAAAGAGCGACTGTCCCGGGGCGAAACCCTAAGCGACCTTTTGCCCGAAGCCTTTGCCGTTGTGCGCGAAGCCGGTTGCCGGACCTTGGGCCAGCGCCATTTCGATGTCCAACTAATGGGCGGGTTAGCCCTCCATGAAGGCCGGATAGCGGAGATGAAAACCGGCGAGGGCAAGACCCTGGCCGCAACCCTGCCGGTCTATCTCAACGCCCTGACCGGCCGGGGCGTCCATGTGGTCACGGTCAACGATTATCTGGCCCGACGCGACGCCGAATGGATGGGCCGCCTCT
>Ga0082212_10013671_pt1 | contig 10133 bp, 8 predicted proteins | sample TergutNt197P3_FD_71548 | JGI IMG/M metagenome (GOLD analysis project Ga0082212, IMG submission 71548) | Neocapritermes taracua P3 segment gut microbial communities from Petit-Saut dam, French Guiana - Nt197 P3 | ecosystem: Host-associated > Arthropoda: Insects > Digestive system > Gut ...
TCATGAAAGCTAAAATTTTGACTCCCATCCAAGTCGATTAAAGTTCCATAACCTTTAATTTCAATTGGTGTATTAGTTCCTGATATTAAAAATTCAAATTTCATACGTGCAGATCTAATTTCAACTAAACTTATAGCTGGCATTGTTTTATATATGCCAATTGAATTATTTTCTCTTAAATTACATTCTTCACATATGACATAACCCACTACTGTCATTTTCATATCAATATGTTGCCCTTGATAATTACCAATATTGGTATATAAAGCTCCAAAGGTCCCTTTTTTAGTATCATCTTCAATACGTGCCGTAGTTTCATTTGGTGGATTATGATCAAGGACATCCAAATCATCAGTACCAAAGGGTATACATTGATCAAACTCATTAAAAGTCCAAGCATACTCAGCTGGTATTCTATCGGTTGAGCTAATATATTCAATAATACCCGCGGCATTTACACCTACTAAATAAAACATAAGTGCTAAACCACATAACGCTCCACTTATTCTTTTTATTATTTTTTTCATTTTCTTTTCCTCCTATATTATCATTATACCCCCCCCCCTATATTTGTCAATGGTCATTTTTCCCTTGTTTTTCAACGATTTTCCCCTTGTACAACACAAGGAAGGAAGGAATTATCGCCATTAAAATATAAATTTCAATAAAAAAACGATTAAATCGTTCCTTAAACTACTGTTTTGTGCAAGTCATTCCTGTTCCATTACTTGATGAACATTTGTAATTATCAAATGTTAAATCCTTACATGTAACTAATCCATCAGCGCTAACTTTTACTGCCCCTCCGGTAGGGCCAATTCCTCTTATTTTTACGTTCTTACTATTTCCGCTTTCAGTGAAATCTACATTATACTCTCCTACACCGACAACACCAGATAATGTATCTTGTTTATATTTTGAATCTACTGCTTCAATTGTTCCCCAAGCTTTAGCTTCTGCCGCACTCATTCTTGCGTCATTGACTACATTCAAAATAATTGGTGTAGAAATTATGGCAACAATAGCTAAGATAATGATTACAGCTAAAAGCTCTATCAAAGTAAATCCGTCGTTACCCATCTATTTCACCTCCCTACCTTACATTAATATAAATATACCATACTTTAAATTAAAAAGCAATCAAATTTATCGTTAAAATTAATTTGATTACTAGGTAATTATTAAGTTATATTTCTAATGATATTTCGTTAATATTAAAGCCTTCTTTTGTTTCTGTTAAGGTTAAATTTTGTAAAAATAAAGTGGCCGATAAATCTTTTTTAGCGGATTCAATCGCTTCTAATAAATCAGCATTTGCTTCTATACTTAACTCTTTAACAGGTGTTTTTAAAGTTACGTTATTAACAGTCTTTTCCCCTCTTACCTTACCAATAATCTCCATGATGTTATCTCCGTTTTTTGTATCATAATCATTAACCATTGGTTTTAACTCGGTTACATGAATTGATTTTTCTTTACCATATACACCCTGATAAATTTCTTCGGTTATAAATGGGAAATAAATAGAGAAGTTTTGCAGTAACTTGTGAAGTAAAACATAAACGGTCTTTTGGCCTGAATATCTAGCTTTATCTCCAAACTCTTCTGGTCTATATAACCTATGTTTAACTATCTCTATATAGTTATCACAGAAATTCCAGAAGAATTTTTCTAGGTAAGAGAAAGCTAATCCAATATCATATTCGTCTAAACAATTTAGAAAAGATTTTTCCATCTCGGCATATTTGCCTAAAATCCACTTGTCAATGTATTCATAATCGTCAAAGTCTTTATCTTGATAATCTTCAAGATGCATTAACGCAAATTTAGATACATTCCATATTTTATTAATTAGTTTTCTTCCCTGTTTTATAATATCCTCGTCAAAAACAATATCGGTTCCAAGCCTACCCGAAACTGTCCAATAACGAACCGCATCAGCACTAAATTCGTTAATAACATCTAATGGTTCTTGCTTAGAATTTCCTTTGCTTTTACTTATTTTTTCAGCTTTTCCAGCTAAAGCGAACCCTGTTACCATAACGTTATCCCACGGTTTTTGTTTGAAATGATAAAAGCTTTTAACTACTGTATAGTAATCCCAAGTTCTAATTATCTCAGAAGCATTTGTTCTTAAACTCATAGGTTTTAAAATATCCTCATAATTATCTTCTTCACCATACTTCATATTTATAAACGGTGTTAGTGAGGAAGTGGCCCATGTATCCATAACATCTGTTTCAGGAATAATTTCTGTGCACCCACAAGAACATTTATTGGTCGGTTTATCAGTTAATGGATTGACTGGTAAATCCTTTTCGTCAGCTAATATTGGCGTATTACAATCTTTACAATACCATACTGGAAATGGAACACCAAAATATCTTTGTCTAGAAATACACCAATCCCACATAACGTTTTTAACCCATTCGTCATATCTTGCTTGCATATATTTCGGATACCAGTTTATTTGATTACCGATTTCTAAAAATTCTTCTTTTTTAGAAGTGGTGTCGATAAACCATTGTTTAATAACTGAATATTCTATCTCTTTACCACATCTTTCGTGTGATTGTACTTCGTGAGATAGATTTTCACACGAAACTAAAACTCCCAATTTATCTAAATCTTCTATTATCTGTTTTCTGGCAGCTTTGATTTTCATACCACCATAATTTTCTATTTCTTCTTTAATTCTTCCGTCGTCAGTGAAAATGTCTTTAAGTGGTAAATCATATTTTTTCCACCATTCAATATCAGTTTGATCACCAAAAGTACAGCACATTACTACTCCTGTACCCTTATCAATAGCAACTTTCTCGTCGCCAATAATCGGCACTTCGATATTTAATAGTGGTATCATAGCTTGTTTACCAATTAAATTTTTAAACCTACCATCTTCAGGATTTACAAATACCGCAACTATAGCTGGTAATAATTCTGGTCTGGTAGTGGCAATGGTAACTTCTTCGTTATCAATTTTAAAATTAATATAGTTAAAAGTTGTATCAACGGTTTTAGTTTCTAATTCCGCTTGGGCAATCGAAGTTAAACATTCATTACACCATAAAGCTGGGCTTTCTTTGTGGTAGCAATCACCCGATTTTACTAAGTCTAAAAATGATTTTTGGCTTATTTTAATGGTTGATGGAGAAACAGTTTTATAGGCATTATCAAAATCAGCACTTAAGCCTACTCTTTTAAATAATGTTTTAAATTCGTCTTCATATTTATCTGTCGTTTTGTAGCACAATTCCAAAAACTTTTCTCTGCCAATTTCATGAGCTTTTTTACCTTGCTGTTTTTCAACTAATCTTTCACTTGGAAGACCATTATCGTCAAAACCAAAAGGATAAAATACATTAAAACCTCTTAATCTTTTGTATCTAGCCATCATTTCCGCTTGTGAATATGAGAAAATATGGCCGATATGAATTTTACCACTTACTGTGGGTGGGGGTGTATCTATTGAATACACATTACCCTTCTTTGGGTCAAATTCATATATTTTGTTTTCGTCCCAGTATTTAACCCATTTTTCTTCTTTTTCTTTAAAGTCATATTTTTTATCTAACATATTTGTTCCTCCTAATAAAAAATCACATCCTAATTATAAGGACGTGATGACGTGGTACCACCTTAATTTGTAAGTTATACTTACCTCAAACATTTAACGCATGTATACGTAATATCTTAACTATTCAGATATTAAGCTCCCAAGCTACCTTCAATATACTTTATTATTAGTTTTCACCAACCACTAACTCTCTATCAATAAATATATATTTACTCCTCTTGTTCCTCGCTTTTCTTAATTATACTATATGAATTTGTTTTTATCAATGATTTATTGGTATAAAATGAATTTATATTAAAAGACTAGCGTTTTGCTATCTAGTCTTAACTTTTTTAGCTCCCTATCAAAGCTGGGAACGCTTACTTTTTTAAGCCCCAATTTTTGGCTGGGTACACCGCTTTTTATGACATAATTAATTATGTAACTAGATTGTACTTTATATTTACTAAAAAGTCAGCTTTTCTAATTATTTGTCATATTCAATACATTTTTCTTCTAATAGTGGAAAATTACAACATCTTTCTTTCATTTTATCTGATATTTTATTTTTAATATAATTACCGTATAATTTATTAGCTCTATTTTGCATTTGAATTCTGTTTGAGTTAAGCCAATCTAATTGATGAGAAAGTAATTCTTGATATTTTTGTTCTTCTTTTGTTTTTGTTGGCTTTTTCAAATCTATAATTTGATACACACCATCAATAAGTGGGATCATATTATTAAAATTTATCGCACCTAATTTACCCTCATTTATTTTCATAAAATCCATTTGATTAAACATTGTTAAATGTTTAGGTCTTGGAGAAGATAATGGCGCAAAATACTTAACTCCATTTACCTCAAATAGTACTCCAACAAATGGTCGTAATAATTTTGAATTTTTATTATATGCCACTCTATAATCAAATTTCCTTAAATAATCACAGTAATTGTAATCTATTAGTACTAACATTAATTCTTGAATATTATTCATTTTTATCACCAACTTTTATTCATTATACCGTACGAAAGCGCGTTCGTCAAGCTTTTGTGAAAAAATTTATATAAAAAGGCTAGAGAATTCTCTCTAACCGCTTTTTAAAATCCCAATATATACGGCTGGGAACACCGCTTTTTTAAGTTCCAATATATACGGCTGGAAACACCGCTTTTTTAAGCCCCAACTTTTGGCTGGGAACACCGCTTTTTATGCCATAATCGCTTATGACACTATTATTATATGCAAGAATGCATAACATAATCACTTATGCATATAGATTGTACCAAATCTTTAATCAAAAGTCAATGTTTTAAATTTCATATTAAAAATAGACCGTAGCCCTTACTTGGTCTATTTAATAGAATACACTATACTGGGTGATAGGTATGCATAGAGGTTGGTGGTTTGGACGCGGCAAATGGGTTATTCTAGGTTTAATAAGTATTCTTTTAATATTTTATAATATAATTATAAGTTTATTTATCTTATCAAGATTTAGTATATTTCTTATTTTTTTATTCATGATTTGCAGTTTCTGGTGTTTTCTGAAGTTGTTTTGGTAGCTGGTTACTTTTGTAAATTTTATCTATTTCATTGCTGATTATTTTACATAAATTATATTCAGTATCATTAAATTCGATAATATCTGGCATGCTGATTAAAATAAATAACAGTTCCCTTTCGTCTTCCATTAAGGGATAGTTTTCCTCATATTGACCAAATATGTCAGAAAAATCAAAGTCTAAAGCATGAGTTCTATATAATTTATATAAGTCAAAAACTGGATTACCAATTTTAGCTTTATCCCAGCTTATTAAATAAGCATTGTCGTTAATAATAAAGTGGTCTAAATTTAAATTGTTATGCAAAACAACACTACGTTGTTTTCTTTTTTCTTCTATTAACTTATGCCAACGCTCTAACCTATCTTTACATATATCAAGAGTTTCATAAATCATCGTTATATTACGAGCTAATAAGAATTCTGATGGGCTCATATACACCTTATTTTCAATTAAAGTAATCATATCTGTATAATAACCAAATAAGTATTCTAAATTACCATTAATATCGTCGTATATTTGTTCATAGTCATTAATATCAACCTCTTTATAATGCGTCGTTTTACTATGAAGTAGTGATGTTAAACCTATCAAATCTAATATTTTTTGTTCTTTGGGTATGTCAAAATCATTAACGTGTTCTAAAAGCTGATAGTTATCTTCTAAGGGGTCGTTAACAATATTAGGCATATAATCAAAGTTGCGGCTTCTTAGATAGTATAAAACATCTAAATTAGCTTTTTCGTCTTTAAAAACATAGCGGCCAGAATTAGTATCGACGATACTAGTTCGGCCAATATTTTCGTATTTGTTAGGCACTAAAGAATGTTTTTTTAATACCTCGTTAATCTTCATGGTTTGGAACAATTATCTTGTCGCCAATTTTTATATCTGATAAATTATTATAAGCTTCTAGCTGGTCTTTAGTAACCTCATAACAACTCGCAATGTTTTCAATAGTATCAGTTTCTGTAACAATATGAATAGTATAAACCGCGTAGTTATCATTCTCGTCTAAGTCGTCAAAAAGTGATTTAACTATATAATTATCTCTTTCTTCTGGTTCTTCTAAAACTTCCTCAGTAGCTTCACGTGTAAGTTCTTCTGTTTCCTCTATTTCGTTTACTTCATTAGGTTCTGGCACTTCTTTTTCTTCCCTATTCATAACTACCTCTTCTATTTCTTCTACATTATCAACCGTTAATTCGATATTAACAGATAATACTTTATTGTTTATAACCTCATAGTAAAAATCGCTAATATCAATTTCCGCATTTTCTATGTTATATTTTTTATCAATGTTGATATTAAAAGGTAATTCATACTCAAAAGTATCTAAATCTCTACTTGTATCGGTCATTTTATAATCACCGGTAACAATAAACTTCCCTGAAATTAAACTTTCTTTTTTTTCTAATATTTCGTGTTCTAACGAAATACTGTTAATTGTAGCTATATTACTTTCAAATGTAATATCTTTTTTAAATGGAACTAATTTTTTCATCATATCCCCTCCTAAATAATTATATTATTTTAATATTTATATATGTTATTCTTTTAAATGTTTTTCTAAAGATTTTATACTATATCCTTTACTGGTTATATAGTTAATAATATTTTCTATTTCATTATTTAACTCTTCACTATATTCAAAAGCAAGTATTCCTCCCGGAGTTAATGTTTGTTTAACGTTTATAAATGGCTTTTTATTTATCATTATAGGCATAATAGTATAAGATTTTTGTTCTTTACAAACATCGATTATAGTTTGGTCTTTTTTTTCGGCTAGACAATAGTTATATCTTTGCCCACCAATATTAGTTATAATCGTTTTCATCCATCCAAAATCATTATCTTCATAATCACCATTATTACTTAAATTACCAATGGTATGACCGTTATTGATTAATCCTATAATTAAATCATTATTGTTTTCTAGAAAATTACTATTAACAAAAAAAGTAGCTTTTATTTTTTTTTCGTTTAATTTACCAATTAATTTGTTTAAGTTAGAATTGTTACCTACTTTAATAATTAAACTAATGGACTTTTCATTTTTATTACCACTTATAATATATTTATCCATGTTTTTATTTAATGGTTCTTTTACCGATAAGTATTTATATACTAATAATTTTTCATTGAAATAGCCAATTTCTTTCATATTTTTATAGCTTTTTTTAACATCAACTTGTTTACCATTTTTACCAGGAATGATAGTGCCATCTTCTATTATGGCCTCTATGGATTTAACTTTATATTCTACTTTTCTTGCTTTTATTTCATTTAATAATTCATCACTAAGTTTTGCCGTAGTCGCAACTTCTTCACTATAAATAAAACTACCCACAACAAGAGTAACGATACCAAAAATTTGTAATAGATGTTTCATAACCTCACCTGTTTTAAGTATATGAAGATAAACGTTAATTAGAAATGGTTTTAACTTTTTCTGGGTGGTTTCATATTATATTATGAAAGGGGGATTTTATGGGACCAAATACAAATTATTTTCCAAATAACATAGGATATCCAAATTCTAATATATATGGTATGCCTAGCCATTATGGACAAATGAATACTAAACATTATGAGGGACAAAATATAAATCAAGATGGGGACAGAGTTTTTCCGTTTTTAGCACCATTTTTATTAGGAGGGGTAGCAGGAGCCGCAATAGCACCAGCTTTTTATAGGCCTTACCCTGTACCTTACGGACCTGTGCCTTATGGGCCATACCCATATAGACCGTATCCTTATAGACCATATTAAAAAGTTGAGATTTTTATTTCTCAACTTTTATTATGGAATTATATAATTACCTGATGGATACCTGCTTGCGTCTTGTAACCATGTTTTAGTAGTATTATCTTTTGTGTATATGGTTGAGCCTGTTTTGGTACCAGTAAACATGCTTGATGAATTAGTAACTTTGGCAAATGTGGCATTCCTGAAATCTACACTTGTTAGACTAGCCATGTTTCGAAACATAGAAGCCATATTGGTTACATTTGACGTATCCCAACCACTTAGATTTATTGTTGCTAAATTGCTTGAGTTTTGAAAAACGCCTGTCATAATTCTCATTGTTGAAGTGTTAAAACTACTTAAGTCCAATGTTGTCAACCCTGCCATGTTCGCAAACATACCACTTATCGCCATTACATTTGAAGTATCAAAACTACTTAAATCTAAGCTTGTTAAACTATTTGCTCTATTAAACATATATTGCATATTTACTACATTTGACGTATCAAAACTACTTAAATCTAAACTCGTTAAACTGATATCTCCTTCAAACATTCCCATCATCATTTGGATATTTGAAGTATCTAAATTTGCTAAACCATTTATTGAAGTTACATTAGTAAATCCTCCGAATAATCCTCCACTTTGTTCATGAGCCATAATTTTTCCGTTAGACCCTATAATAGCATTATCACTACTATCAATCCATAAGGTTACTGTTCCTACTTCTTCTCCTATATCACATGTACTTACTACATTGCTTGGTACATTCATATTTGTTTTTAAAGTTATTGTTCTAATATCTTCTCTATTTATTGGGCAACCGAACCAATTTTCTTCAGGTTCCTCTGGCTCTTCTCCTTCTTCTGGTTCTTCATATTCTTCTTCATAAAATTTTAATGTTCCACCAATTTCTGTTGTTGATCCTCCACCAATCCCTGTTCCAGGTTGTACATAGTCTAAAGTTACTGTTAAACTGCTTGTATTAATGCTAGGCTGACTTGATACTCCTGAAGAATATGTTACTGTTACTGTTAATACTTCGCTATTTCCAGCTTGTAATATTGAACCTTCTGTTAGTCCACTTGTACTAAAGATAATTGCTGGATTATTACTATCAGATATAGTTATCTTATCTAACTCAGCGTCTATTGTTCCTGCATTTGTTACTGTTACATCATATTTTATACTATCTCCTGGAGATACTAAATTAACTGAGAAGGTAGCCGTTAAATCTGTATAGCTTGGTGTGCTTGCGTTAGTAGCTCCTCCTACTATATCTTTACTTTGAATATTTGTTATTTTTACATTCCAATTAGATGTTATAGCACTTGTACCATTAATGGTAAGTATTGTACTAAAAGCTGCATATCCTACTACCATCAATAATACTACTGCACATAATACTCCTAATACAATGTTATTTTTCTTGGTTCTGCTCATTTTATTATCACCTATCCTATTTTTAATTATAACTCTTATCCTTTATTATTGTCAATTTTTTAATTCTAATTCAATGTAAAATTAAATGTAAAAAAAGTATCTTTTTTTCGATACTTTATTTTTTTTAATATGTTCTTATAGGTAAAATTAATTGGATTAGATTATCACTTTCAGGATTTTTAATTATTATTGGTTTTACTTCTCCATTAAATAATAATTCTATTTCGTCAGATTCTAAAGTTCTGATAGCCTCTAACATAAATTTTGAATTAAATGATATTTTAATATCTTCTTTATTTTCACGTGTAACTGTAATTTTTTCTTCAACGTTACCTATTTCAGGAATATTAGAAGATATTACAACGTTTGTACCATTACTAACTAATTTAATCGTATTTTTATCATTATCATCGCTTAATAATGAAGCTCTATCTATGGCACTAAAAATTTCATTTAATTTTACTTTCATAGTTATTAAATATTTTTCTGGTAATAATTTTGATGTATCTGGATAAGTGCCACTTATTAATCTAGTCATCATTACAATACTTCCAAATTTAAATATAATTTTATTATTAAAAATATGTAATTCTATATTATTTTCTTCGTCGTTTAAAAGTTTTGTTAATTCTAACAAATTTTTAGTAGGGATTATTATATTAATCTTTTCGTCTATTTCTTTATCTAACTCTACTTTTTTAATAGCCAAACGATAAGAATCTGTGGCTGTACATTCTAAGATATTTTTTTCTATTTTAAAGTTAATACCTGTTAGTACTGGACGAGATTCTCCAGTAGAAGTAGCAAATGATGTTTGATT
>Ga0082212_10013672_pt1 | contig 10133 bp, 11 predicted proteins | sample TergutNt197P3_FD_71548 | JGI IMG/M metagenome (GOLD analysis project Ga0082212, IMG submission 71548) | Neocapritermes taracua P3 segment gut microbial communities from Petit-Saut dam, French Guiana - Nt197 P3 | ecosystem: Host-associated > Arthropoda: Insects > Digestive system > Gut ...
TGTTTTGCCGTCGCGGCAATGGAGAGCCGGAGGAAAAACAGAAAAAGATAATCCACTTGTTGCAACAATTTTATCGCCGTCAAGTGCAAACCAAGCCACAAATCTACCTTCCGAAAGAGAATTTTTAAAATAAATTTTATTTGCAATTTCCAATTCGTCGCGTTCAATTTCAGAGCATCCGGTTACTTCCATAATAAATATACTTCTGATTTTAGCAAGATTATCAATATCATTTACAGTTGCTTTTCTAAATGTAATATTCATTATACCTCTCCTAATTATTATTTTTATAAGTTCCGATTAATTCATACGCTCCAAGCGATGCTGCTACTACCAAATCTTCAACGCATAACCAACCCGAAGCAGTTTTATCAAATAATATATTGCCATACGGTTCAAATTCATCGTCACCTGCCCAAATTATATAAGTCACGGGAAGATATGGCAGTAAATTTATTCGTACAGAAACATCGCCCTCGTTTGATTTTACTCCGCCGAGTGATTTTCCCGTTTCAATCAGTTTTTCCGGGGTTTTACCGAAACATTTAACAATCGGATTTACCGCTCTTTGAATAAATTTCGGCTCGTAAAACATCGCTCCCGGAATTTCTCTGTACGATATTAATTTACCCTCAGGTTTCTTTGTTCCCTCAGACGTTAAATAATGCAAAAATATTATTTCCAACGCTTGTGAGTAATCCGGATTATCAGTCAACGATAATTCGTATTCTTTCGACATCCAGTTAATTTTATATTTTTCGCTGTTATTATCGAAATTTACCCCACATAAACCGCATACTTTTTCGGGAGATAAATTTTCCAGTTTTGTTCTCGCTAAATTTACAGCGTCATTATATCCGGATTTCAAAACAATCTCCCCCATTTTTTATTTTCTGACAATATTCTATCATATATAAAAAAAATATTCAATGAATTTTTCATACATTTTTGTAATATTCCGCTATTTTAATTAATTCGCGCCAGTCATGTATATGTAAATGTTCAAAATCCGGAGTTTTTTGACTTCCACTTTCTCTGTAAGGACATTCGATTTCGCTTTCGTACCATACGGGAAAAATCCCGGCGTTATTCGCTCCCTCAACGTCAAATTCAACGCTGTCGCCGCAATACCAGACATCGCCTGCGTCAAGATTCGCTTTATTTAGCGCAAGTTCAAATATTAATTTATTGGGTTTTCTGAAAACATATTCACTTGACGCTATAATAAACTCAAATTTATTTCCGGGTAAAATTTTGTTTATCCTGTTCTTTAATGCTTCACCACTAAAAGCAATATTGCTTATTACGGCTGTTCGTATATTATTTTCGTATAAATAATCAAGAGTTTCTTTTATATTTGGCATCGCGTGAGCGGGAGAAACATTATCCCAGTATATTTCCTCTCGTTCAACCGGTATTAAATTTATTTTTATTTGCAAATATTCTTCAATAAATTTTTGGAATTTATGTTCTTGAAATTCTATGCCGCTTTTGCGTCCTGCATTTGACGTTATAAATAAATTGTCCGAAAAGTCCGCAATTTGTTTAGCGGTTAAATTGTTTTTATTGTAAACGCAATATTCAAGTAAAGCTTTTTGTCCTTTTTCGCCGTCCCATTTGTCCTCGTAAACGAGAGTATGCCCGTAATCGAATATTATCATTTTGGTTTTTTTATACATATTATTGCATCTCCTTAACAAAATCCATTAATTTATAGCCGTCTTTTATATATATATTTGATTTTTCCGATACGCTTTCTTCGTTGAAATTGTTTATTCCGGATTTATTATTTGAATCTTTTTTATATATCAAAAACGGCACGGGATTATATGAATGCGACCCGTCGGATAATAAAGTCGGGTGGTCGGGTAAAACAAGTATTTTAAAATCATCAAAATTTGCGTTCAAGTAATCATATATTGGTTTTATTATCATACTGTCGATTTTTTCTATTGATTTTATTTTATTTTCGATTTCTTTTCGGTGTCCGCATTCGTCCGGTGCTTCGATATGCACGAATACAAAATCTTTGCCGTTTTCAAATTCTTTTATTGCGGCAAGTCCTTTGTTTTTATAGTTTGTGTGATAATTTCCAGTCGCTCCGTCAACTTGTATAACATTCATTCCGGCATATATTCCTAATCCCTGTATCAAATCCACGGCAGCTATAACCGAACCGTCAAGTCCGTGTTTTGATTTAAAATCCGGCATATCGGGGTTTGTTCCGGGACTCCACAGCCAAATCGAATTTGCGGGACGTTTGTTATTTTCACGGCGTTTTATATTCAACGGGTGATTGTTTAATATATCATAGCTTTTTTTCATAAGTTCCAGATATTCGCCGGACGGGAGATATTCTTTTGTTTGTTTGTTTAAAATATCGTGAGGTCCTGTAAAATCTTTATATTCCGGGCAGTCTTCCCATAAAATACAATGACGATAGCTTTTGACTGTATAAAACCGTATTTTATCCGTTCCGAGTTCTTTATCTAAAAATTTTATTAATATATCAGCGTCATCGGTTGAAATTTCGTCCGCGCTGTGGTCGAGTATTATTTTTTCTTCGTAAATATCCGGAACGTCGAGGACGCCGTCCCCTACGGTTATAAGATTACATCTGAACGCCGTATCGTTTTTTCGTAATTCAAGCCCTATATTTGCGGCTTCAAGCGGAGAGCGTCCTTTTGAATATATTTTCGGGTCATAGCCAAGTATCGCAAGATTGGCGTTCGCGCTTGCGTCGGAAATCATTCCGTCGGGGATACATTCAACCATACCGACAATTCCGTTTTGCGCGAGAAAATCCATATAAGGCTTATCCGCGACTTCCATCGGGGTTTTATTATTCAATTCCGGGATTTTAACATCAGCCATGCCGTCCGGGACTATAACTGCGATTTTTTGTTTGTTGTTCATAGTTTTATGCTCTTTTCTTAAAATATTCTAAAAATTATATGTTATAATATTACCACAAGTTTATTCTGTTTTCAAGAGGAGATATTTAAACAATGCAAAAAAAAAGATTATTGTTTATCGGTATAATCATGAACGTCGCGGGAACTGAGCAGTCGTTTCTGTCGTTTGCAAATTGCATAAATTATGAAAAATATGAAGTAGATTTATTACTCGCGAAAAACGAAGGTTTGTTTATGGATAAAATCCCGGAACAAATTAACGTGAGATTTATGCCGGAATATGGCGATTTGTTTTTGTTGAGCAATAAAAACGCGTTTTCTAATTTATTTAATACATTCGTGAAAAAAAATCCGTTGAATTTATTTTCGATACTTCCCTCTTTTGTCAAGTTCGTTTTGTTTCCCAAACGAAAAGTAAAAACGGCGACAAAACTTTTTTGTAAACTCATGAAAAAAATCGCACCTGTCACGGGAGAATATGACGCGGCTATCGCTTATTGGGGCGACAGAACTATGTATTACATGCTCGATAAAGTCCCGAATGCCAAAAAGAAAATCGCATGGATGCATTTTGAATACAGCAGCGATAAATACGACGACGCAACATACTCAAAATATTTTAAATCATGCGATAATATAATAAACGTTTCGACTGCGGTTGACGACGCGATAAAATTAAAATTCCCCGAAGTCGCTGATAAATGCACAGTTATCGAAAATATAAAAAGCGTGGATTTTATCCGCCGGCAATCGCTTGAACAAAATACTTTCCCCGACATTAATCATTTTAAAGGCGTGAGAATTTTAACCGTCGGAAGAATCACAGAACAAAAAGGTATTGATATGATTCCCGAAATTCTCGCGAAACTCAAAGCCGACAATTATGATTTACGCTGGTATATTCTCGGTCCGGGTGAAGAATCCGTAAAAGATAAAGTTATAAATCTTGCGTTAAAATACGAAGTCGCCGAAATGCTTATTTTTCTGGGCACTACTACAAATGCTTATCCGTTTATGCGCGACTGCGACATATATGTTCAGCCGTCAAGATTCGAGGGTAAGCCTATATCAGTCGAAGAAGCGAAAATAATGCGTTGTCCTATAGTTGTGGCAAATTATCTCTCGGCGAAAGAACAAACGGCTGACGGGAAATACGGGCTTATCGCCGATATTGACCCTGTCAGCCTGTATGAACAAATAAAAATATTTATTGACAACCCGTCGCTTAGAGAACAATTCTCGAAAACTTTATCTTTTGAAAATTTCGGCAATGAAAACGAAATAGAAAAATTCTATGAATTGCTGTAAATTATTTTTTATTCGGCGTACATTGAACTATAATATTCCTGTACGTCAAAATCATTTAACGCTTTGTCGTTTATTTTGCTTTTGATTTCCGTTATCCAGTATTCGTACTCTTCGTCTAATAACTGAGACGCTTGATACTGTTTGACTGTATCTTCGGTTTCTTTATTTGTCGCCTCTATAACTATAATAAACGGTCCTAACTCTATTACTTTTGAATATTCGTTTTCATGTAAGCTCATAATATCGGCGTTTTCTTTGTCTGTAAGTCTTACCGCGCTCAATTCGATTTTATTTATTGCCTGAGATTCGGCGTAATCAATAGAATATTGTTTAATCGCTTCTTCTGTTGTTATTGACCCGGAAGCTAACGCGTTGTATGCTTCTTCCGCGCTTTCTTTTGTTTCTGTTAAAATATATTTCATCAGTTTTTCGGTTAAGCGAAATTCTTCAAGTTCAATTATAAAATCTTCTTCGCTGTAATCGGATTCCGCGTGGATTTCCCTGAGCCATTCTTCGGTTTCCTGTTCAGTCGCCGGTATAAAAACTACGTAATATCCCAAATTCAAACCTTCGGTAAATTCAGCCGCGTTCAAATTCATGACTTTATTATAATTATTTTCGGTAATCATCAGCCCGTAATTCTGATATAACTGGCTTGTCAACTGATATAAATCAATCGTTTCAACACCGTATGTTTCGTCATATAAAAGCGAATAATTAATTACCGCTTCATCGACGGATAAACCGGAACGCAACGCATTCCTGACTTCTTCCGCGTCGTCGTTGTTATCTGTCAGGATATATTTTACTATCCTGCTCGATAAACGGTAATTCGCAACTTCTGCCGCAAGCTGCTCTGCGGTCATCGTAACGTCTACTTCTTCGGTAAAATGCTCAAGCAAATGATAATATAAATTATCCCACCCGAAAAGTTCGATAAGGCGGTCTTCTGAAATTTTCAAATTATTTAATTGAATCCCGTAATTATTTATAACATAATCTATATATTCTTTTATATCGTTTTTTTCTTCCTGCGAAAGAGAGACATTGTTTTCTTTCGCTATTTTTTCAATTATCAGAAAATCTTCGATTGCGTTGAGGGATTCCTGTATGGGGTCTTCTGTGCCTTGATTCAACAATAAAAAATATTTGAATTCTTCCATGCTTATTTTTTTGCCGTCAAACGTCAAAACATAATTACCGGGTCTATCAAAATACAAAAATAAAAATAATCCCGCTCCTACAACCAAAACCACGGCTAAACATATCGCAACAATATTTCTTATCATTTTAAATTTTTTCGCTTTTTCACCCGCTATTTGTTCGCGTATTTCCCGCTCTATCTCTTCCCTGTCGGTTTTTATTTTTTTATATTCCCCGTTTGTTTTTTTGTTTTTTTTCGGTTCTTCATCATCGTCATCGTCGTCAACGAATTTCGAAAGGGCTTTGTCGAGGTCGCTGTCAATAATTACAGATTCTTCAGGTTTTTCTGTTTCTTCGGATTTATTTTCGTTTTCATTTTCATCGTCACTGTCACCTTTTAACGATTCCGGTATTATTATTTCTTCATAACCGTCAAGATTTTCAAAATCCTCTGTTTCTTCCCCTCCGAGTATATCGTCAAGTATTTCTTCTTCGCGTTTATCCATATCGTTTGTTTTTTCCTTTCGTACTTTAAATCAAAAACTCTAAATCATACCGCCTGTATAATTACTAAATATTATAATTATACAGGCGAAAGTTTAACAAATATTAAATAATTTGTTGTAAATCAAGTGCAGTTAGAAAAATTTTGATAAATTTTATCAATTAATCCATGATTTCCATTGTTTTTTCTATTTTAACAGCGACTTTGTCTTTCTGTTTTTCGATTTGCGATACCGCGTTGTTTGTGCCTTTATCCAAAGCGTCGGTTACGGATACATATAAATCCGAAGTCCAGCCGTAAGCCGTTCCTATGTCATATATCACGTAATCTTTGATAATATGCAGCATTTCGATTGATTCTTCGTTCCTTAGTCTTTTCTGCGACATGGTTATATCAAAAAATACCGGAGTTACGTTTTTCGCGCTTAGATAAGCCATGGCGTCAACTATTATCCCGGTGCGCGGGGTATCTTCCACCGTATTAGGCACTACCAGCACAGGCATCTGCCTTGCGACCGAAGAAAGATAATTATTTTGGTTTTCGTCATATTTCGGGATAGGGACTATTCCGAAAGTTGAATCCATTTCCCTGAATGTTTCAGAGGCTTTTATTTCGGCTACCGACATAAGGCATTTGCCGTCCCTGAAAAGATATTCAAAATGGAATCCCCTTGAATCATAATCGTTCGCGTTCTGATATATTCCGTCGGGTTTGGTTATTTCCACAATTTTATCGCATATATCGAAAAATCTCGGCGTTTCGATAGACAGATAAGGCATACCGTCAGAATCGCGTGATATAAATTTTTCACCCGAACCGATAACCAACGCCCTTGTGCCGCCTTCATAAGAAGTATATCCGTAAACAGCCGCGTTTACCGGAGACCATTTTGCCAACGTAGTCGCGAAAGAATCTTCGCCGTTTAACTGCGCCCCGGTTCTCGCGTATTCGAAAAATTTATCAAGAGTCCATTTGCCTTCTTTAACAATATTATACGGCAAATCAAGACCTAAATTTTTCATCATGTCTTCGTTTATATAAACGCACCACGGGGCTTGAAGATTCATGATATTTATATCGCAGCACGTAAAATAAAGTTTTTTATCCGCCCCGATAACACATTCATCGTTTATCGTCTGATTCCACCACGGTTTATCAAGCTGCAATTCCGGGATTTCTTTTAAATCGTAAAATAAATTCTGGGTAATAAGCCCGCCTACCGGAGCGTTGCAATATGTAGGGCAATACGCAACGTCATACGAAGCGTCCCCTGCCATAATCGTTTTTTTGAGTTCGGCTTCGATTTGGTCAATCAATACGCCACGCTCTTTTATTTTTACGTTGAATTTTTCTTCGACGGCTAAATTACGGGCGTATATCGTATCGTCGAGTATTTCACCTGTTTGAACGTCATGTACGATAGTCGTGTAAAAATCCCAGTTTGTAGTCACGTTCAAAAAAGTAAAAATTTCGTTGTTGCAGTTTAATTCGGGGAAAATATAAGTTTCTACAGGCTCTTCGGGTTGATTTGCGTCGTCGTTTTCGCCGTCGATATTATTTGTCGCGTTTGAATCTGCGTTTGTAGTTTTATTATCCGTTTCTTTGCTTCCGCATGAAACCAAAACTAATATAAAAATCATAAATATTATTAAAAATAATCTTTTTTTCATCGAATATAACCTCCAAAAATAATTTCACACTAATAAAATTTATATTTTAATAATATCACTATATAAAATATTTGTCAATAAAACTTTTTTATTCTTTTTCTTTTTTCTTAAATTTATCAAACAATAGTTTTATTAACCCGCATAATCCGATTGAAAATATAAATACAGACATAATTAAAAATCCGCCGTTATCCGTTAAAATACCGTTCAAAATTAATTCTTCGCCGTTAATAACATGGATTATATTTAATATCAATGAAACCAAAGATGACCCTCCGATAACTGAAATCACAAATATCTGCATTTTAACATCAGGCGAATAAACTCCTCTGAATATCATTTCTATAGAGCCGATTGCTCCGGCAATCAATATTATAATAATGCTTGAATGAAATCCGTTTGCCCAGATAATATCATAACTTGTCAGAAACGCGTTTATAAAAAGTAAAACCACAAAAATTATAACCATGTGCTGAAAAATATTGCCTCTTATCCAAAGCTGTCTTTCATCGAATTTTTTGTTGTTATTCATGTGTATCTTCCTCCTCGTTTTTTGCGTATTTTATGTATTTGTTTAATACTATTTTAATTGGTATACACGAATGTCCGATTAACATTAATATATCTGCAATTAATCTACCTCCGGTTTTTGACAAACTGCTATCTAAAATAATTTTATCGCCGTTTATAATATAAAATATATCTAATATTAAGGCAATTACCGCGAGAATACTTATAATAATATAAGCAGATTGTTCTTTTAAATTGTCAATATAAACATTTTTAATTATTATTTCAATATTACCAAACGCCAAAGTAGCGAATAATATAATCATGCCTGAACTATATCCGTCTATAAATTTAAGATTTAATATATTAGCGTTAAAAAAAGTTAAACATATTAAAATTAAAAACATATGTTTATAAATCCTGTCTCTGATTAAAAGCTGTCGTTCGTCTAATCTTTTATTATTCATAATTCTTCCTCCTCGTTTTTTGTTGATTTATCAAACAATAATTTTATTATCAAGCATAATCCTATAGTAAAAGACAGCAATGACCAAATCAAAATGACGCCGTTATCCGACAAACTGCTATCTGAAACCATTTTTTCGCCTCTAATGATTAAAAATATAGTAAATATCAAAAGCAATAACGAGCTTATATTTATAATAAAAATGGATTTTAATTTATCTTTATAATTTTCGTTGCTTGCAAAAAACGAATCTCTGATTATCGCCTCTAAAACACCAGTTGTTGCGGAAATCATTATCATAATAAAAGTTGAGTTTAAATTATCCGCCCATATAATATTATTTTTTATAAGAAAAGAGTTTAAAAGCAATAATCCAATAAGGATAAATAAAACATGTTCATAAATAACGCCATTTATTGAGACTTGTCTCTCATCATATTTTTTACGTTTATTTCTATTAGATATTTTTATTACAAAAGGAATGCTCAGCAGACTAATAATTGAGTAAAGGCTTTTATTATCTTCTGCCGGAAGAAAAAAATTTAAAGGAAATAAAATAGCGGGAACGATTAAAATGAGTATGATAATTTCGCTGATACTGGCTTGTCTAAACCGTTTATATTTTTTATTATTCATGACTTTCTTCCTCCCAAAATAAATCGTTTAATGTTTTATCCAATGTTTTGCATATCGCAACGCATAGTTTTATCGACGGGTTATATTCCCCCATTTCGATTGCGTTGATTGTCTGTCTTGCGACATCGACGGCTTCCGCCAAATCTTTTTGCGACATATCTTTTGCGGCTCTTGCGGCTTTTAAACGCAGATTTTTTTGCATATATTATCACCTCTGATATGATTATAACATATATCAGACGATATGTCAAGTATATATGACATAATATCGTATATATTATTCTTTAATATGTTTTTCGCGAAATATAAAATATTTTTATGTATTTTTGAACTTTTTACTAATGCAGTATATCATGGCAATCGTATAGATTCTTCTAAGTATGTTGAATTAATAATAGAAAAACATAATAATCAACTGATTATAACAATAATAGACCAGGGAATAGGCTTTGCTATAGAAGAAATACCTAACCCACTTACAGAAGAAAATCTATTAAAAGATTCTGGTAGAGGTGTTTTTATAGTAAAGAACTATGCTACATCTATTAATTATAAACATACACAACGAGGTTTTTGTGCTATTATTACTTTTAATATAAAGCATAATATAGATTAAAAAATAAAAGAATCCATTCAATACATAGAATAGATTCTTTGTAAATTCAAAAGAGTGTCTCGCCTAACAATAAAAACTACTGCCCTCTTTTCATTCTATCAATTACTCTAAAAGTAATATCTAATTTAGGTTCAGACCAAATTACAAGTGCCCCTTCTTTTGCTAATACTAAAGATAATTTTTCTTCTTTAGCAACTGCTTCAATAGCCGATTTTACCTTCGGTCTAATTGATTCTAAATATTTTTCACGCAATTGCTGAACTTCATTATCTCTTGCTTGTGCATAATCTTGTAGTTCTTGCTGGTCTTTCAACAACTTTTCTTCTTCTGTCTGTTGAGCAGCAGCAGCCATCATAGATTTTTG
>Ga0082212_10013673_pt1 | contig 10133 bp, 2 predicted proteins | sample TergutNt197P3_FD_71548 | JGI IMG/M metagenome (GOLD analysis project Ga0082212, IMG submission 71548) | Neocapritermes taracua P3 segment gut microbial communities from Petit-Saut dam, French Guiana - Nt197 P3 | ecosystem: Host-associated > Arthropoda: Insects > Digestive system > Gut ...
TGTCCGGCAGTATCAGGGGATCGTCAGCGGAATCGTTTACGGCATTCTCGGCGATTTTCATAAAAGCGAAGACATCGCCCAGGAAACGTTCCTGACAGCGTGGCGCAAACTCGACGAACTGCGTGACGTTGAAAAGCTACCCGGCTGGCTTTGCGGCATCGCGAGGAATCTGGCGCACCATGCCCGAGTCAAACAGTCGAAAATTCAGACGGTTTCCATTGCCGATGCGGTGGAAGTCGCCGAACAAAAAGATGATCCCGCCCGAATTTTGGCACAAAACGAGCAGAATCGCCTGATCTGGACGGCGTTGGAAAAGATTCCCGAAAAATACCGCCTTCCGCTGGTTCTCTTTTATCGCAGCGAAAAGTCGATCCCGGAAATCGCCGATGCTCTTGAAATTTCCAAAGACGTTCTCTCCATGCGGTTGAGTCGGGCACGAAAATATCTGCGTCGGGAATTGGAAAAGCAGGTCGAAGGAGCGATTGCCGCAAACGGGCCGGGCGAATTTTTCTCGCTGGCCGTTGTTGCCGCACTTCCGGCGATTGCAAGAGTCGCAACGATCGGCAAAACGGCAGCCGCAACAACTGTCGGAACAGAGACGACACTTGCCGCGTCCGCAATGGTTGCCGCACCCAAATCGGGACCGCCCGGCGCAACGCTGTTCGGAATGTCATTTCTCGGTGGCTCCTGGTCAGTCTGGCTCATTTCGAATTCCATCTTTTGCATTTTTTTCATTCTGGGAGCGATTCCGGGCGTCTGGTTTTCCGTCCGCAACGCCCCGACGCTTCGCACCCGGCGGTACTTGATCCTGTGCAGTTTGCGAGCTCATCTGCTCATCGCCTTTGCCTGTTTTAGCGTTTGGGCATTTGCCCCAACGTGCATGAATATCATGGAATTGGTGCAATACTGCGGAGTCACGGTTTCCGCCGGTAACATTATCAATCCGATTGGCTACTGTGCTGGTGGACTTCTGTATGTTGGCGTTGCGCTTCTCATCATCGTTTCACCGTGGGTTTACCGCCGAATTCTGCGGGAAGACACCGGCCTGATCGTTCGGAAAAAGATCGTTCCTTTGGAAGAATCGTCGCTTTCGTTGACGAGACTGGAAAAAACGTACAAACGGTTTTCCACGGCCTGCATGGTCATGCTGATTTGGTACTTCGCGAGTTTTATCTTAGGCATTCTTATTTTGGCAACCGGCGTTATACCAAACCGCAGCGTCTATTGGAATTTCGGTTATTTTCTGGGAGAACATGGGATTTGGTTCGGTTTCATGGTTGTTGGAATCGTGTTTTATGTGGCATTTCGTCAATTTCACAAGCGGCTTATGGCAACGGCACGCGATGAAGCAACGTTTCACGCCGTCGGTCCGGTTTGGGATCGGCACAAAACGCCGTTCCTGGAACGCGTGTTTGTCGAATGGCTGGTTTATCTCGGTTGCTTTGTCGCCGCCGGGTTGATTGTCGCCTTGAAACCAAGTTTTGATTACGATTGGATACCGTATTATCCGATTCCGCTTTTGCAGAAACTGGCGTTGATCCTCGCCGGTTCCATTGTGTTGGCCGCAATCAACGCCGGCTTTCCGCGACTGCGCTGGCTGGTGATCCTGGGCGGCTGCCTGCTCGTGGGTTACGGTATCAACGGCATTTACCGGTCTTCATTGGATCGTGGTCATTTCATTCTCAAGCTGGATTCACCGGATCAATGGCCGTATTTGTTCACACTCATTTTTCTGAACATTTACGTCGCAACGGTAGCCTTGATAACGCTCGCTCTCGGCGGACTTCATTATTACGCCAAGTGGAACGGGAAAACCACGCGATTTTCGTTGCCGAAAAAAATCATTGCCGGTTGGTGCTTCGTCGGGGTGCTGATGCTCTGCTTCGCACCGAGGTGTTATTCGTCGCTTCGGGTTCCGTACTGGTATCTCAGGTCGGTTTACTGCAAGCATATTGAACTGTATAACGAAGTGTTGCGTTTGAGTCCCGAAAACAGCTATTACCATATTTCCGCTCTTCACCGGCGCGCCGAATCTTATTTCAAAACGAAACAATTCGAGCCTGCTCTTGCCGATTATGACGCGGTGATTCGCATTTATGAAGAGCTACCCGTCACGGATAAAACGCAATGGAAATGGAATATTTGCGGCTGGTATGGATCGAGAGGGAACGTGAAACTCGTACTCGGCGATTTGCACGGTGCGATTGCGGACTATGATCTCGCCGATCCTCCGGGCGAGGAAACACGGGATTGCAATGTGCTTTACAATCGCGGATACGCTTACGAAACGCTCGGTGACACGGAAAAAGCCGGTGCCGATTACACAGCGGCGATTGAGATGCTTGAAGAACCCTCACGCACATGGAAAAGGTTTTACGAAACCGCCGTTCCGCGTGACGGTTGCAATGACCCGTCGCGCATTACGCTTGAGGAACTCAGGGAAATCCGGGACGGGGTGTCAAAATCAGAGCACGATAAATCAGAGCACGACGCGTAAGCGAGTGACAAGAAACAGTAGCCGGGAACACTGTGAGTGAAACGAACAGAGTGACTACACTGCGTTCCCGGTTGTTGTTCCCTGCCCTCTTGCGAACTGTTGTTTGTTGTGGATAATGGTAACGGTCTGTATTTTTTGCCACACCAGCCACAACATTCCCTCATGCACCCACCCGAAAAGATTTACGCGACGCTGAGAGAGATTTTCGGGTTCACGGGGTTCAGGCCGAACCAGGAGGAAATCGTCCAGGCCATTCTTGCACGGCGGAACGTGTTCGCCATCATGCCGACCGGCGGTGGAAAATCATTGTGCTATCAGCTTCCGTCGCGATTGTTGCCGGGCGTTTGCGTTGTCATTTCGCCGTTGATTTCGCTGATGAAAGACCAAGTGGACGCGGCAAGGAGTAACGGGTTGCGGGCGGCGGCGTTCAACAGCACGAGCAACCACCACGAGAGAAATTACATCCGCGATGCCTTGCAGACCGGCGAACTCGAATTGCTCTATATTTCGCCGGAGCGGTTCAATTCAGATCATTTTCTGGAACGCCTAAAAACCTTGAATATCTCGTTTTTCGCCATTGATGAAGCCCATTGTATTTCCGAATGGGGGCACGATTTTCGGCCCGACTATCTCACATTGGCACGCATCAGGAATGAGTTTCCCGATGTGCCTATCGCTGCATTTACGGCCACAGCCACGCCGCGCGTCGCTGAAGACATCGTTGCACGCTTGAAACTAAAGAACCCGCATTTGACGCGGGCGTCGTTCAATCGTCCGAACCTTTTTTATCAGGTGATTCCCAAACGGCAATTCGAGAGCATGTTGCTTGATTTTCTCGAACGCAACCCGAACGAGTCGGGAATTATTTACCGCACAAGTCGCAAAAAGGTTGAGGAAACCGCCGGATTTCTGCAATCGCAGGGGTATTCCGCGATGCCCTATCACGCCGGCATGACTGACGATGTCCGCCACTCGACGCAGGAAGCGTTCCGCCGCGACGATTGTGCGATCATTACGGCGACCATCGCGTTCGGCATGGGGATCGACAAGTCGAACGTGCGATTCGTCGTGCATGGCGATTTGCCGAAAAACATTGAGGGCTACTACCAGGAAACAGGTCGGGCCGGTCGTGACGGCGAACCGGCGCACTGTACGCTCTTTTACGGCAAGCAGGATGTTGCGATTTTGGCTCACTTTGCCGACCAAATTGAGGATGCCAAAGCCCGCGAGATTGCACGGGAGCAACTCCGGCAGATGATTCGCTTTGCTGAACAGGACGAATGTCGTCGCAAAGGATTGCTGCGATATTTCGGCGAGGAATTTCCGCAGGACAATTGCGGCCAATGCGACGTATGCACCGGCCATGTCGAGCGGGAAGACGCGACCGTTGCGGCGCAAAAAGTGCTCTCGGCGATTTATCGCACCGGCGAGCATTTTGGAGCGGTGCATGTTTGCGACGTGGTAACCGGCGAAAACACCGATAAAATCCGGCAGTTCGGACATAACCAGCTTCCCACATTTGGCGTTGGAAAAGACCATCCCAAAACGTATTGGCGTCATGTCATCGACGCTCTGGCGTCGCAACGGATTATAACCGTCGAAACCCCGGAACGTCCCGTGCTCAAATTAACCGACGCGGCTTGGGCGATTCTCCGCAGCAAGCAACGCTTTTCCATGCTCAGCCAACAGTCGCACAAAAATGTTCCGGCACCAAAGTCGCGTTTCTTTGATTCTCGCGTCTTTGATTCGCGAGGCAAGACTCCAACACAAGAACCGGAACCGAATCCGCTTTCCGAACGCCTCTTCCAGCGGCTCAGAGAACTTCGCAAAGAGATTGCCACGACGGAAAATCTGCCGTCTTACATTGTGTTTTCGGACAAGTCGTTGCGTGAAATGTCGTTGATGTTCCCGAAAAACAGCGACGAGTTGATGCTCGTCAACGGCGTCGGTCGTCGCAAGCTGGAATCCTACGGCGAAACCTTCCTCGCGGCAATCAACGATTTCTGCAATGACAACAGCGAGGAATTGTACAAGTGGAAAAGGTGATCCGCACTTTCCAACATTCGACCGCACAATTTTAACTCAAAAACGAATCCGGCACGCAGTTTTCTTGACACGTAACACGTTGTTCTCTATAATGATAAACGTACTTTTCAGTATCTTCTGTTTTCCTTGCAAAGACGCAGAAGACACATTTGTTTTCACAATCGTTACGACCACTGAACCGGAGGTAAATCATGCAAAACACAACATCATCGCGACGTTCTTTTCTGAAACGATCCACGGCGGCGGTTGCCGCTCTTTCGAGTCTTTCGCTGGCTCGAACCGCTCACGCCCAGGGCAGCGGAACCATCAAAATCGGCCTTGTCGGCTGCGGTGGACGCGGACTCGGTGCCGCCCAGCAAGCGATGGAAACCGGCAAGGATGTCAAGCTCGTTGCCGCCGGCGACTATTTCAAAAGCCGGGTACAATCCGGACTCGCCGGTCTCCGCGCGGCGTTCCCCGAACAGGTCGATGTCCCTGAAGATCGCATGTATGACGGATTCCAAAACGATCTCGGTGTCATTGCTTCCGATGCCGACGTGATCCTGATCGCCTGTGCCGCGAAATTCCATCCGCTTTACGCCAAACATGCCGTGGAAGCCGGAAAGCATGTTTTCGTCGAAAAACCGAACGCCATCGACGCTGCCGGAATCAAAACCGTGGAAGAGGCCGTCGCCATCGCGCGCGAGAAAAAACTTTCGTTCCTCTCCGGCCTCCAAAGCCGGTATTGTGCGCAGTACCAGGCACTTGTCGAAAAAGTCCACGAAGGTGCCATTGGCGATGTGCGCATGATCCAAAGCACGTTTTTACGGTCGCCTTACGGAGTTCGCGGTTACCCGGAAGGAATGTCCGAACTCGACGTTCAGGTGTATAACCAATACATGTTTCGCTGGCTTTCCGGCGACGATTTCACGCAATCGCTGGTGCATAACGTTGACCGGATGACCTGGCTGCTCGGTGGTCGAACGCCGGAACGCGCCTTTGGAATGGGCGGTCGCGCCTCGATGACCGACAGAAGATTCGGCGATGTGTTCGACCATCACGCCACCGTATTTCATTACCCGAACGACGCATGTCGCCTGTACGGACTCTGCCGAACACAAACCGGTTGCTATGATTCCTACGACGACGTGATTTACGGCACGAAAGGAACCGCGTATTGGAACGATGCAAGAATCACCGGCGAAACAAATTGGAAGTATAATGGTCAATATCAAGGCGGACATGCGGAAGAACAGGTTGCCCTCTTTGCCGCGTTGCGGAAAGGGGAGCGCATCGACTCCGGTGATTATGTGGTCAAAAGCACCACAGTGGCCGTACTTGGTCAGGTTGTTTCCTACCTGGGGAAAATGGTCGGCTGGCAGGAAATGCTCGACTCGAATTTCGTTTTCAAGCCTGCGCCGGAAGAATGCCTTGCCGGAATGGCTCCGCCGGTCGAGCCCGGTGCCAACGGCAGTTATCCCGTGCCGATTCCCGGACAGCATACCTGGTGGTGACACTATTACCATCCCAAGCCTAAAATTGCAGGTTTTCAATGGCATCCGGAACGGAGCGTAGCGCAGTGACCGGACCGGACGCGAAAAAGTCCGGTCACTTCACTACGTTACGTTCCCGGCTGCCAATGGAAACCCACTTGTACAAACAACTACGGAGGAATCCCATGAAAACCCACTCATTATTTTTGACCGTAATAGTAATCGTCTGCGTCATTCGTGGATTTGTATTTTCGCAACAACCTGCCGTGCCCCAGCCGGCAGCAATACTGCCGGACGGTGTCAAAGCCGTTTGGGACGTCGGCAAAGCGCATCACGAAACCACGCCGACACGGGAGTCGATCTGCATCAACGGCCTGTGGCAATGGCAACCGGCTGAAGCCGGCAGTCAGCAGTCGGCAGTCGGTAGCAGAGAGGAACCGCCGACGGATAATTGGGGGTGGTTCAAGGTGCCGGGCTGTTGGCCGGGAATCAGCGATTACATGCAGAAGGACAGTCAGCAGGTTTATGCGCATCCCAGTTGGCGCAACACGCGGCTCGGCAACGTCACGCAAGCGTGGTATCAGCGGGAAATCGAAATCCCGGAAAACTGGCAAGGTCGGCGAATTTTCTTGAAGGCGGATTACGTCATGTCCCATGCCGTGGTTTACGTTACCGAGTTAGCCGCGTCGCCCTGCGACGCGATCAAAGCGGGAGAGATACTCTTCCCGGCCGGAGAGCTTGATCTCACGGACGTTTGCGAGCCGGGCGGCAAATACCTGTTGAGCATGGAAGTGACCGCGTTGCCGTTGGCCGACGTCATTGCGATCTTCGGCGACACCAACGCCCCGCGTCAGGGCACCGCCACCGTCAACCGACGCGGACTCTGCGGCGACGTGTTTCTTGTCTCCGAACCGAAAGGGCCACGCATTAGCGATGTGAGAATTGAAACGTCCGTGCGTAGCGAGGAAATCACCATCACGGGGACGGTTGAAAATCTCGAACCGGACACTTCATATCAGTTAGATATCGAGTTTTATGACGAGGACGACGAATGGTACTGCTTTCCCAGCGAACCGTTTCATCAATCCGATCTTACAAACGGACAAATGGTTTTTTCATTTCCATGGAAGCCGAAAAAATTATGGGACATTCATACTCCCGAAATCAAGTACGACGCCGCAGTATCGCTCCATGAAGAGGACGGGGAATTCTATTGTCTCGTTGACGTAACTCCCCCCATTCGTTTCGGCTTCCGGGAATTCTGGATCGAAGGCCGGGATTTGTACTTGAACGGCAAGCGGATATGGCTGTCTTGCGTGCCGCTTGACAACGCACAAATCGGGGCGGCGTTGGCCAATTACGAAGCCGCGAAGGAAACCATGTTGCGGCTGAAGAGTTTCGGCGTCAATTTCGTTTACACGCACAATTACGACTGCAATCCCGGTTCGTACCTCAGTTTCGCCGAGATTCTGCGGGCGGCCGATGACGTCGGAATGCTCGTGTCCTTTGCCATGCCGCATTTCGGTCATTTTGAATGGGCACCGATACCGCAATCGCGCAATGAACGCAATGAGCGCAATGAGCCGGCGACGGAGCGGTACTCCGCGCAGTCGCCGGATGGAATCGCAATTAACCATGGTTTGACGAAATTAACCTCATTTTCACCTTATTTCCCCAAACAAAACAACCTCAGTAGCCAGGAGGTGTTTTATAATAACAACCTTATTACCTCATTTAATCAGGAGGAAAATGAGGTAATAAGGTTTGGTCTCTCTGGGGACGACTTGCTACTGAGGTTGTTTCGTAAGAAAAATAAGGTGGAAATAAGGTTGGCTTCAACAACTTCACCCAATCCCAATTCGCCCGTTGCGCCCTTCGTAGCACAAAACACATCAATCAATACGCCCTTAGTAGCACAAAATACATCGACCAACACGCACTTAATTGCACTAAACACATCGACCAATGCGCCCTTAGTAGCACCACCGGATATCAACGACGAACAAAACGGTTATGCCCGTCTTGCATCGTTTCTCGTTCGTGAAACGCAGAATCATCCGTCGGTGATCTTTTATTCGATGAGTCACAACGCGACCGGTTACGCCGAGGACATGAACCCCGATCTCATGGACGGCATCGCCGCGCCGCGCAGTCGCTGGGCGGAAAACAACCTCGCCAAGGCGCGGCGGGCGGAGGCCATTGTGCAAAAACTCGACCCCAGCCGGATTGTGTATCATCACGCATCGGGCAACCTGGGGCCGATGCACATCAGCAATTTTTACGTCAACTGGGTGCCGATTCAGGAAATGTCCGACTGGTTCGGCCACTGGGCGACGGTCGGCGTCAAGCCGATGTTCACCTGCGAGTACGGCGTGCCGTTCACCTGGGACTGGGCGATGTATCGCGGCTGGTACAAGGGCGTGCGCGAGTTCGGCAGTGCGCCTGCCCCGTGGGAATTTTGCAACGCCGAATGGAACGCCCAGTTTCTCGGCGACGTCGCGTTTCAAATCGGCGAGCCGGAAAAACGCAACCTCCGCTGGGAGGCCAAACAGTTTCACGACGGCAAAACCTGGCGACGCTGGGACTATCCCGCGCAACTCGGCTCGCGTGAGTTCACCGATCAAGACCCGGTGTTTGCACGTTACATTACCGACAACTGGCGGGCGTTCCGCACCTGGGGACTGTCGATCAACTCGTTTTGGGAGCATGGCCGACTCTGGAGTCTCAAGCCCGGCGTGGACAAGTCGCGCAAGGATTACGTCACCGATTGGGACAACTTGCAGCAACCCGGTTTCAGCCCTGATTTTCAGGATCAACGCTACGAACGCATTGACATTGCGTTTGAACGCGACGATTGGACGCCGTCGGTGGCAGCCGAAGCGTTGATACGCAACAACTCGCCGCTGTTGGGTTATATCGCCGGTAAAGACGGGGCGTTCACGAGTAAGGATCATAATTTTCTGCCGGGCGAAATCGTGGAGAAGCAGATCGTGATTGTCAATAATTCGCGGGAGACGGTCAGTGGTAGATATGGTGATTACGGTGAAGACACGAAGCAATGGACTCCGGGCGGATGGTTTTCGCTTGAAACAGGAACCACCAAACAGATCAAGAGTTTTATCCATCTCTCCGATATGCCGGGGACTCATACCATTCGTACCGTGTTCGTCTTCGATGGGAGGCTGCCCTTTTATACAGTGATGCCCGAAGGGGGAGTGCCCAACCCGCCGCCTCCGCCCGATCCCAATACAAAAGGAGATATCCAGGAGGACACGTTCACCATCCACGTCATGCCGCCGCCGGAACAAATTCCCGCGATGAATATCGCCCTGTTCGACCCGAAAGGCGAAACGGCCAAAATGCTGGACGACCTGGGCGTGCGGTATCGGTTGGTGAACAGTGTTGGTGAATTGGGGAATGATGTGGGGAAATTGGGAGATGATGTCGGAGAATTGGTGAATGATGTTGGTGAATTGGGGAATGATGTTGGTGAATTAGGGAAATTAACCTTATTTTCACCTTATTTCCCCAAACAAAACAACCTCAGTAGCCAGGAGGTGTTTTATAATAACAACCTTATTACCTCATTTAATCACCAGGAGGAGGAAAATAAGGTAATAAGGTTTGGTCTCTCTGGGAACGACTTGCTACTGAGGTTGTTTTGTAAGAAAAATAAGGTGGAAATAAGGTTGGCTTCAACAGATTCACCATCTGCCCTCTCCCATCTTCCCTTTCATTCATCACCCTTTTCCCCCTTACCCCTTATCCCTTCCCCCATATCCCTCACCTCTTTCCTCTTACCCCTCACCCATTCCCCCTCTGCGTCCTCTGTGCCTCCGTGTGACATATTAATCATCGGCAAAGATGCCCTCGCGCTCACCGGTGACGGCATTGACTTGACCAACCTTCCCGACGGCATGAAGGTCATCGTGTTTGAGCAAACCGCCGAAACGCTCGAAAAGCGGCTCGGATTTCGCACGGCGGAGTACGGGTTGCGGCAGGTCTTCAAACGGATCGCTGATCATCCGCTTTTAGAAAATATCACGGGCGATAACCTGCGCGACTGGCGCGGCTCGGGCACGTTGCTGCCGGGGCGGGTGGGCTCCAGGGCCAACCAG
>Ga0082212_10013674_pt1 | contig 10132 bp, 11 predicted proteins | sample TergutNt197P3_FD_71548 | JGI IMG/M metagenome (GOLD analysis project Ga0082212, IMG submission 71548) | Neocapritermes taracua P3 segment gut microbial communities from Petit-Saut dam, French Guiana - Nt197 P3 | ecosystem: Host-associated > Arthropoda: Insects > Digestive system > Gut ...
ATCGGAGATTACCCTGCTCATTTCTTTCAGCCTGGGGGCTTCGGTGGTCACGTCAGCCTGCATACGCTCTTGGCAAAATGCAAAGGCGGCGGCCTTGTCCTCGGCTTCGGCAAAATACTCCATGTATGGGTTGATCTGTTTATGATAAAATTGCTCCATCACGCGCGGCCCTTGTTTGGCGATTGCCAGCAGGGTATCGTGGCTGCATACTGCGCCGGATTACGCTGTATCTGCTCAAGGGGGATCCCTAGTTGACGGGCATAGTGGATTGCTGTGTTGAACGCGCGCGCCGCCGGGCTGGTCATGATCAGAGCGCTTGCCCGCAAGGAGTTTGTCCGGCAGATGCTGCCCCATGTGAAGATTTTTTGACGCGGGGCTATACCTATAAAGAAATAGCCGACTTTTTGGGGCACATCTCTGCCGGCGATCTGAAGAAGGCCGTGTCGAAAGACGCCCCTGCTCCGGCCAAGGGGAAACAGCCGAAAGCCGAACCGGAAAAAACGGTATCTGCCCTGATAGCCGGAACAAAGAGCAGAGGGCGCAAGGTACAGCAGCCCGGCGCGTAGCCCGTCGGCAGTCCGGACTCCGCATGCCTCGGTAAACCATCATCCCATCTGCAACCTTGGCATCTCCTGTGCCGCCTCCAGCCTTTCAGCCTCCTGATGGAAGCTCATGATATTTTTCAGAGTGGGCTTGTGGCCCGCTATGTCAACATCCCCGGTGGCGCCGTAGGCATACCAGGCCGTCCGCTTGTCGCTTCGTGAGCATTCAGCTATGCTTATAATATGGCTATTCGATATTACTACAGCAAATCCGCCAGCCAAGAGGCGATAACAAGCGGCGGGGTGTCTTTGCTCTATCCATGGCACATGCATATGTGCCACTGGACGTTAGGGCTGGTTCGTCGGGGGATGGTGGAATTGGCGACTCCTGCAGGAATGCGCCAGATGAAAGCGGGCGGTTTTTTCCTCATACCGCCTCGTATTCCTCACTCCCTACATGTCGCTGGGCAATCCGAGTTCCTGACGCTATGCATTAATGAAGGATGCAGACTACAATACAAGCGCGCATCTTTTCCCGGCGAAAGCCAACTCCTTCTTCCACGGGAGTACTCGCTGTTAGTACGCATGATCGACCAACGTATCCGGCAAATTGGTCCCCTGAAGGGGTGGCAAAACGGCAGCTCAATACGCAAACTGGCGCAACATCTCGTCGAACAGCCGACAACGGCGTTTTCTCTTGTTGAAATGGCGCGAATCGCCTGTGCCAGCCCGTGGCATTTCCTGCGCCGCTTTAAGTCAGAAACAGGCATGACGCCGCACGCATTTCTTATAAACTGCAAAATACGCCACGTGCGTTCTCTTCTCAGGGATAGGCGCACGGCAGCAGACGCCTCCGTCCTTGCAGGCTTCGCGGATCAAAGCCACATGCACAAACTGTTCAAACTACACCACAATCTGACGCCCAGACAATTTGTATTGGCGAACAGCGCCTTGGATGATGCGATTCGCTAACGCGTTGCTATGCCGGATCCGTTCGGGGTTTCAACGATACGAATTTGGCGAATAGACACAAACCGTCTTGGCCTGCATGGACTTCATGCGGCATATCACAGGCGATCAGACTTATCGTGCCCGGCGTGTAGGGCAGCGTGACGCTCTGCATTATGCACGTGCCGCTGCCGGCAATGACCTCGTGCAACTCAATGCTGTCCGCATGGCTATGCAGGCCAATGGATTTGTTGGGTGCAATACGCACCAGATGACAACTGAGCATAGCGTCCGTGGAGTCCTGTGTGATTAGATTTTTCAAAAATACTCCGGCAAAAGCTTGGTGCTTGTTCCATGGAATAGACGCAGCCGGCACGTATTCGGCATTGCGCATAACTGTACCTTGGGCAAATGCGTCAAAAAAAGCGTTCATGGCTCCTCCTTGCAAAGATAGAGCAAAGAATACAGCCAAGCTGAGATTGTTTCTTGTATAAAATTGCGTTTTTGCTGCGTTCCCTTTTCACATTTCGGAAGGGTCAGGCCGGGACGATGGCAACGTCATAAAATAAACACAAATCAGTAACATATTCTTCATGGCCTCTGCGATAAATACTTCCCACATAACGCGGCAACGCCGATGCGCGGGTGCCTCGCTCATGCAAAAGGCGTTGCTAGAGGGTGGTTATGGCAGAGGGTTACCGGGAGACGCGGGCAGACGCTCAAGACGTCGCAACGGAAGCGTCGCGCAAGGCGTACACTGTCCGAAAACGCCGCATGGCCGCACTGGCGTTTGCGGATGTACCAACGCTTGAAGCCGCAGCTGCAAGGCTTTCTGACTCTTTTTCCTACACCTTTCTCCGCCGTCCTGAAGCCGGGCTCGTGATGCTGGAAGGCAGGGCTGGCAACTCGGGGCAGCGTTTCAATCTAGGCGAAATGCTTGTTACGCGTTGTGTGGTGCGTCTGGCAGCGCAATCTGGCTCCGCGACCGAAGGTTACGCCTTCATCCAAGGAAACCACCCGCGCCATGCGGAACTTGCCGCAATCTTCGATGCACTACTGCAACAAGAGGAGTGGTCGGTCGCCCTTGAGCGTTCACTCATAAGGCCCCTTGTCGCCAAGCGCGCCGCGATCCTGCGCCAACGCGCGCTGGAAACGGCAGCGACCATGGTGGATTTTTTCACGCTGGTGCGGGGAGAGGACGCATGAACGATCTCCCGACGCTGCCGGGCTTTGCCAATCCAGTGGATGACGCACAGTTGGTTTTCCGTGCCGTATTGGCCGCCTTTTCCCGCCCAGGTCTTCACGTGCCCTTGTCCGTTCTGCCGCCGCCGCTTTCGGTCGGTACATTGTCCCAGGGAATGCTGGCTTTGGCCTTGACCCTGTGCGACAAGGATACACCCCTTTGGTTGGATGCCGCCGCCGATACGCCGGAAGCACGCCACCATCTGCGCTTTCATTGCGCCGCACCCTTTGCCGCGCATCCGGCGGAGGCGTCTTTCGCCTTCATCTCCCGGCCAGAGAATATGCCACGCTTACAGGACTTTCATCCAGGGTGGGCGAACTATCCAGACCGCTCCACAACGCTGGCGATTAGCGCTGATCTATCCTCCACTCAAGCCCATACCTTAGAACTCACCGGGCCGGGCGTCAAAGGTAATGAGCGAGGCGTCTGGCTTAGCGTATGCATCTCCGGCTTGCCCGCATGGTTCTGGCAGGACTGGGAGGCGAATCATGCCGCGTACCCCTTGGGCGTGGATGTTCTTTTCGTGGATGCCGGGAGTGTCGGCGTTTCCCCTGTCCGCCTGCTGGGGCTCCCCCGTTCGGCCCGCGTCCGGCCCGCCCAGAATAAACCAGCGGATTTTTTGCTGTCACAGGAGCATGCCGTATGTATGTAGCCGTCAAGGGAGGGGAAAGAGCCATCAGGAACGCCCATGCCTTGCTGGCGAAAAAACGCCGGGGCGACACGGCTGTGCCGGAAGTGGGCACCGATCAAATCCAGGAGCAGCTTTCTCTGGCTGTTGATAGGGTGATGGCCGAAGGTTCATTGTACGACCGCAACCTTGCGGCCCTTGCTGTCAAACAGGCCAGGGGTGACTTAATGGAAGCCATTTTTTTGCTGCGCGCTTACCGTACAACCCTACCGCGCTTCGGCAATACACAGCCCGTGGATACAGCGTCCATGCGTGTGCGCCGTCGCATTTCGTCCACTTATAAGGATGTGCCGGGCGGGCAGGTGCTCGGGCCAACCTTTGATTACACGCACCGGCTGCTTGAAGCCGATTTGGCCATGCCCTCGCCCGTGTCCCCCGATCCCGAAGAGTCTTCAAAGCCAGCTCAAAACGAAGGAGCAACCCCCTTCACCGCCGTTTGCCCGAAGGTGCTTTCTTTTTTGGAAAAAGAAGGATTGCTGCCACCGGAAGACAGTGCGGATACTCCGCCCGGCGATCTCACCAGGCAGGCGCTGGAGCTGCCGGCCGGACGCGACGTTCGTCTCCAGAATCTAGCTCGCGCGGACGAAGGTCTGCTTCTGGCCCTCGCCTATTCCACCCAGCGCGGTTTTGGCGCCACACATCCCTTTGCCGGCGAAATACGCATGGGAGAAGTGGAAGTTTTTTTTACACCGGAAGAATTGGGTTTTCCAATTGTGATAGGCGAGGTCACGCTGACGGAATGTGAAAGCGTCAACCAGTTCATTGGCGGCAAGGGACGCCCGGCCTCCTTTACTCGGGGCTACGGGCTGGTGTTTGGCGAAAACGAGCGCAAGGCCATCAGTATGGCCCTGGTGGACCGCGCTCTGCGCTCCGACGAATTTGACGAAGAAGTGCGCGGCCCGGCGCAAAATGCGGAATTTGTACTCTATCACAGTGACAATGTGGAAGCCTCTGGGTTTGTGCAGCACCTGAAACTGCCGCACTATGTCGATTTTCAGGCGGAACTGGCGCTTGTACGTGTTCTGTGCGGCAAGAGCGGCAAGGAACAGAATTATGACTCTCTCGACGCATGAACAGAGTACTGTCACCTATAATTTCGCCTACCTGGATGAACAGACCAAGCGCATGATCCGTCGCTCCATTCTTAAGGCGGTTGCCATACCGGGCTATCAGGTGCCTTTTGCCGGGCGGGAAATGCCCATGCCGTACGGCTGGGGCACGGGCGGCATCCAGGTGAGCGCCGCCATCATGGGCAGAAAAGACGTCTTCAAAGTCATTGACCAGGGTTCGGACGACACCACCAATGCGGTTTCCATTCGGGCCTTTTTTGCCCGCGTGGCCGGGGTATGCACCACAACCTCCACCGCAGAAGCCGATATCATCCAGACAAGGCATCGTATACCTGAGCAGCCGCTACGGGAGGGACAGATCATGGTCTATCAGGTGCCCATTCCGGAGCCCCTGCGCTGGATGGAGCCGAGCGAGACGGAAACCCGCACCATGCACGCGTTGGAAGAGTACGGCGTCATGCACGTCAAGCTGTACGAGGACATCGCCAGACACGGGAATATCGCCACGAGCTTTGATTACCCCGTGCTCGTCAATAAGCGTTATGTGATGAGTCCCTCCCCTCTGCCGAAATTCGACAACCCCAAAATGGACCAATGCCCGGCCCTGCAGCTTTTCGGTGCCGGGCGCGAAAAACGCATCTACGCCATTCCTCCCTACACCACCGTGCAAAGCCTGGACTTTGAGGATTATCCCTTCGCCGTGCAGCACTGGGACACCCCGTGCGCCATTTGCGGCGCGACAGACAGTTATCTCGATGAGATCATTACTGATGATGCTGGAACGCGCATGTTCGTCTGTTCCGATACGGACCATTGCGGACGCCGCACCACAGAAAAAAGGAGCAGTCCATGACGGCAGCCCAGGCAGCGGAACAAGTCTCTGCCACGACAAGCACCCCTATCCCCTTGAACGCCATGTTGGGCGAGTCCCTTGGCGCGGATCCCTTGCTGCTGTGCGTACATGGCGTCTCGCACTATTATGGTGACCGGATAGGTTGCCGTGACATCAGCCTGGAGCTGTGGCCCGGTGAGGTACTCGGCATCGTGGGAGAGTCCGGATCAGGCAAAAGTACCTTGCTGAATCTGCTGGCCGGGCGTTTTCCTCCTTCCGTCGGCAGTATCCACTATCGTGACGGCGGAGGCGTTCTGCATGATATCAATAAACTGTCTGAAGCCGTGCGACGTCGTTTGCTCCGGACGGAATGGGGATTCGTACATCAGAACCCGCGTGACGGCCTGCGGATGCGGGTCAGCGCGGGCGGCAACATCGGCGAACGGCTTATGGCCTGCGGCAACCGGCATTACGGGCAGATCCGCCATACGGCCCAAGACTGGCTCTCGCGGGTGGAAATCGTCGCCGACCGCATTGACGACCGTCCCACGGCCTATTCCGGGGGCATGCAGCAACGCCTGCAAATCGCTCGTAATCTCGTATCCCTGCCGCGTTTGGTATTCATGGATGAACCTACGGGCGGACTAGATGTTTCTGTACAGGCAAAACTTCTGGACCTGTTGCGGCAACTGGTGCGGCAACTGAATCTTTCCGTGGTGTTGGTCACCCACGATCTGGCTGTGGCAAGGCTCCTGGCTCACCGGCTCATTGTCATGCGGCACGGCAAGGTGGTGGAAAGCGGACTTTCCGACCAAGTGCTAGATGACCCGCAGCATGCCTACACTCAGTTGCTGGTGTCTTCTATCCTGCAAGGATGAGGAACCTTGTTATGCATGCAGCGCCTCTTGCATCACTGATAACGGACACGCGGATGCTGTCCGTGCGTGGTCTGAGTAAAAGCTTTACCCTGCACACCCAAGGCGGAACCACGATTGAAGCCTTTTCCGGCCTGGATCTTGATGTGTGGGCAGGGGAATGCCTCGCCTTGGCCGGGCCTTCCGGCGCTGGGAAATCAACCCTGCTTCGTTCCCTGTACGCCAATTATAAACCTTGCGCCGGAAGCATCTTGGTAAACCACGGGGGAATTCGAGTGGATATGGCCACGGCCTCACCACGCACGGTGTTATCTGTTCGGCACAGCACCATGGGGTATGTAAGCCAGTTTTTACGAGTTATTCCACGTGTTTCAAGTCTAGACATCGTGGCGGAACAACTTACTGCCCATGGCGAAGACGAACGCAGTGCCCGTGAAAAATCCGGAGAACTACTGGCCCGCCTGCGTATTCCAAAACGGCTCTGGAATCTTGCCCCGGCGACTTTCTCTGGCGGCGAGCAGCAGCGCGTAAATATTGCACGCGGTTTCATCCGACGCTGCCCAATTATGCTTCTGGACGAGCCCACCGCCTCGCTTGACGCTGCCAACCGCAGAACCGTGGTGACGTTGATTGAAGAAGCAAAGACGGCAGGAGCGGCTATTGTGGGCATTTTTCATGATGATGGGGTACGCGATGCTGTGGCGGATCGCATTTTTGCACTGCGTCCCCTTGGCCAAGAGTCGTAGGGAGGCGTGATGTCGGGAACGCTCGTTTACGTTATGGGACCGTCAGGATCGGGTAAAGATAGCCTGATTGCATACGCGCGCCGCAACATGAACGCTCCTTACGCGCAGACCTGGAATGCCGCTGTGCACGCACGACATGGGTTGCGCCCCGTTTTTTTTACCCGCCGTCATATCACGCGCCCAGCTGCCGCTGGGGGTGAGTGGCATTACCCGCTGACGCGGGACGAATTTCAGTTTCGCCAAAGTCGGGGTGGGTTTGCGTTGTCATGGGAAAGCCACGGCCTCTGCTACGGTATCGCTAGCGAAATGGATTGCAGTCTTGCGCAAGGAGCAGTGGTGGTGGTCAACGGTTCGCGGGAATACTTGCCCGAAGCGGTAGCGAAATACCCATCGCTGCTGCCTGTGCTGATTTCGGCGCAGCCTGCAGTACTGCGTGCCCGCCTTGAGAAGCGCGGCAGAGAAGACGCGACGGATATTGACGAACGGCTATCTGGAGCGAGCATGGAGGTGCCGGATATTCCAGGACTCATCAGGTTGGATAATTCCAACACCCTTGAAGAGGCCGGCAGGATTTTTTCTGGCCTGTTCCTCAGTCTGCGCCGTATGCCCGCGCTGCAACGGGCCAGCGAAATTTTTGGATAACCGGCATCAGCCGGTTTTTTATGTCTGTCGAGTGAACAGTTTTACAAAGATATCATGCAAGGAACATGATAAATTCATAAGTTGGACACGATATCGTCATAGTTCCGAGGTCAAAGTGCGGTCATAGTATTAACAGTAAAGATTGCTTTCAGCATCGGAAAAATAGGAGACATACATGATCAGAGTCCAAAATTTTACCCGTTCCTTTGCCTCGCACAAAGCGCTGGACAACGTCAGCCTTACCATCAAGCAAGGAGAGATGGTGGCTCTCATCGGGGCCTCTGGCTCCGGCAAGTCCACCTTGTTGCGCCATATCTCCGGGATAATGGCTGGGGACAAAAATGGCGGCTGCATCGAGGTCATGGGGAGCGTAGTGCAGCAAAGCGGGCGCATCCGGCGCGATGTGCGCAAAACGCGAATAAACGTCGGCATGATTTTTCAGCAGTTCAACTTGGTGGACCGTCTGCAGGTGTTGACCAACGTCATGTTGGGCGCGCTTGGCCGTGTGCCGCTGTGGCGCACAGCGTTTAGGCTCTTTCCGCAAGATGTCCGCGCCCTGGCGGTTGAATCGCTTGCTCGCGTTGGCATTGAAGAAAAAGCCTTTCAGCGGGCCTCAACGCTTTCCGGCGGTCAGCAGCAGCGCGCGGCTATAGCTCGCGCCTTGGTGCAGAAGGCCAAAATATTGTTGGCGGACGAGCCCATCGCCTCCCTTGACCCGGAAAGTTCACGCAGGGTCATGGAGATTCTGGCCGAGGTCAACAAAAAGGACGGTATGACCGTACTCGTCTCTTTGCACCAGGTGGATTACGCCTTGCGTTACTGCCCGCGCGCCATCGCGTTGAAAGATGGTCGCATCGCGTACGACGGGCCTTCCAGCGCACTCACCCCGGATTTTCTCTGCGAACTATACGGCGCCGCCGGCAAGTCAATGTTCGCGGGGACTGTTGATAAGGCCAATATGGACGCCTACCTGTTCCAGCTTGAGCGGGAACTGAATCCAATCGCCGCCTGAGTATTTTTATCCAGGTCACCTTCAATCAAAAAACATACACAGGAGCTTTCACGATGAGACGCATTAACGCTATAGTTCTAGGCATTTTTGTCATTTCCGCGCTGTTGTTCGGGGGAAACGTTAAGGCCGCGCAGCAGGAGCTGAATTTTGGCATTATCAATACAGAAGCCTCGCAAAACCTCAAAGCCTTGTGGCAGCCGTTTCTGTCTGACATGGAAAAGGCTGTGGGCATGAAGCTCAACGCGTTTTTCGCTTCAGACTATGCGGGTATCGTGACCGCCATGCAGTACAATAAAGTGCATATGGCCTGGTACGGTAACAAATCCGCAATGGAAGCGGTGGATCGCGCTGATGGCGAAGTATTCGCGCAGATCGTGCATGCCACAGGAGACGGTGGGTATTACTCGCACCTGATTGCCCACAAGGATTCGTCCTTGAGCAGCGAGAAAGACGTGCTGGAGCAGGCGAAAGACCTCACCTTTGGTAACGGCGATCCTAATTCCACGTCCGGCTTCCTGGTGCCGGGCTACTATGTGTTTGCTAAGAACAACCTTGATCCCAAGATCATTTTTAAACGCAGTTTGAATGCCAACCACGAGACCAATGCCCTTTCCGTGGCCAACAAGCAGGTCGATGTGGCTACTTGCAACAGCGAAGCCTTGCAGCGTCTGGAGAGGGCGCACCCGGATAAACGCACTCTGATCAAAGTCATTTGGACATCCCCCCTTATTCCCGCAGACCCGCTTGTGTGGCGCAAAGACCTGCCGGCGGACGTCAAGGAAAAAGTGCGCGCATTTATCCTGGGCTACGGCCAGAATGGAAGACCGGATTTTGAACGCGAAAGGGCGATCCTCAAGCCGCTGCAATGGTCGCAGTTTCGTGCTTCCAACAACGACCAACTCCTGCCTATTCGGCAGTTGGAACTGTTCAAAATGAAGGGCGGAATCGAGGGCAATGCCAATATGAACGCCGCCGACAAGCAGGCAAAGATAAAAGACATTGACGACAAATTGGCCGCGTTGAACGCCCGCATGGAAGAATTCAGCCGGACCAAAAAGTAACAGATATACGCTTGCCTAATGCCGCAGCGTCGGACCTCCTCCGGCGTTGCGGCATGCAAGGAAAGATGATGACCTCCGTCTGCGAAATTCATTCCCGACAGCCAGCTTTGTGCAAGAATACCAGAACCAGTCGGTTGCGTTCCCTGTTCTCGCTCATCGGGTGGGGCCTGTTCTTCGCGGTACTCGCCTGGTCATGGCAGGGGGCTGAAATACGCCCTTTGGCTCTGGTGGCAGATGCTGGCAATATGGTGAGTTTTGCCAAAAATTTTTTCCCGCCGGATTTTACCGACTGGCGCATCTATTTTGAGGAAATGCTCATTACGGTGCAAATTGCTATCTGGGGAACCGTGCTTGCCGTAGCCTGCGCCGTGCCGCTCGGCATTTTAAGTTCCGACAATATCGTGCCGTTGTGGGTATACCAACCGGTGCGCCGCTTTATGGACGCCGCCCGCGCCATCAATGAAATGGTGTTC
>Ga0082212_10013675_pt1 | contig 10132 bp, 10 predicted proteins | sample TergutNt197P3_FD_71548 | JGI IMG/M metagenome (GOLD analysis project Ga0082212, IMG submission 71548) | Neocapritermes taracua P3 segment gut microbial communities from Petit-Saut dam, French Guiana - Nt197 P3 | ecosystem: Host-associated > Arthropoda: Insects > Digestive system > Gut ...
CGTTCTATATCATCGCCTTCTCCGACAGCGGTTTCCAGCTTTTCCAGAACAGTGTCAAAGCTGCCGTCCTGCCCCAAAGAAATAAAATCAAGTATCTTTTGACATTGTTCCGCACCGGATATTTGCTCAAGTTGTTCCTGCACTCCGTTACAGCCTATTTTGGCCAGTTTATCAACCTGCCGCAGAACTTCCGCCGACTTATCCCCAATGCCAAGTGAATCCAAAAACCGGTTAACAAGCCCGCGATGGTTTAACCGTATGGTAATACCCTCACAGAGCAGGTTCAGGGTATTGTGCATAATCATCAGTATTTCAAAATCCGCAGCGGCGCTGTCGCTTCCTACAATGTCAAAATCACACTGTGTAAATTCACGGTAACGTCCCCGCTGGGTATTTTCTCCGCGCCAGACTTTTGCGATATGGTAGCGCTTAAAGGGGAGGGTAAGGCCGGATCGGTGTTCAGCGGTAAAGCGTGCAAAAGGAACCGTCAGGTCAAAACGCATTGCCACATCTCTTCCGCCCTGATCGGTAAAGCGGTAAATTTGTTTTTCCGTTTCACCGCCGCCCTTACCCAAAAGAATTTCAGCGTACTCCAGGGCAGGAGTATCAATGGGAACAAAACCGAAAGAACGGAATGATTTTTCGATTTTTTCGATCATGCTGCGGCGGGTCAGTTCCTGGAGGGGGAGGAAATCACGAAAGCCTTTCAGAACACGCGGTTCAATAAAGGCCATTATTTGGTTGCCTGCGCGACCGGAGGCATCTTGTTAGCATTAAGCCAGTAATCATCAATAATTTCGACAAGCTCGGGGCTGAAATTCATCTTTGATACTGTTCTGATTATGCCCTGGGGCAGCTGAACGGCTGTTTCAACAATGCCCGAAGCTGCAATACGGAATTTCTTAAAAAAAAGCTGGTAATCAACTTTTGTACCCGGAACGCGAACCGGAGCCCCCGCAGCTTCCAGATGTTCCATCATCTTGGTGTGGAGGTTCACTATCTGGATACGCCGTCCGTCGGGAGTACCGTCAGCAACGGTAGCAAACATATTGTATCCCATTATTTTTGCCGTATCGGGGGTTATTCGAATTACTTTTTTTGAATAATCATCGTAAAAAAGGTGAAGTTTATCCTGAAATTCAAGGAAAGACCCCAGTATTCGCACCAATTCATCCGGGGTGGTCTTATAATCAATCACAAAGAGCCCTACATTTTCCCGGTCCTTCATCTGGCCAATCTGTGTCAGAGTGCACCGGATAAAAAAGTTCAGCGGCTCGGATCTGCCGGGCTGCAGAAAGGAAATGGACAAATTTGCAATATTATTAACATATTTCTGAAAAAAAACCAGTTCTTGCTTGGAAAGTGAGGCAATAAAAAGTGACCTTTTAAAGCCAAATTGAAAGGGTATGCATAGTATCGTATAATCTTCGATTTTTAAAGAACAGTGAGCGCGATCTACCCCCAGCTTAGCAATGGTATAGGGGCTGCATGCAATGCTTTGTTCACCAAACCGGGCTACATACTGTGCAATACCTGTAGGCACATTGGCCATAAAACACTTCCCTCCGCCTATTACCCCGTAAAAAATGAATTTTATACGAGATTACTTAAAATAATGACTTATTTATAGATTTTTTTCAATATGGTCATCTGGTATGCGGGTGTTCCTTACCATGAGGGAGACGGCGGCATCCTTGCCGAACCAAAACGCTGAAGCGTTTTGGCCATTTTTCTGGGCTGCCCTCCATGGCAGCCTTAGCAAAGACCTTCACGGACACCCCGCCAAAAAATTGCCCGCGAACCGGTGAGCGGGTAGATGAACTTTTGTAACACGGCGTAGCGCCAAAAATTTCTTACAATGAAACTATTGCTTTAGCGCGCGCCCGCTACTTTTTATTTTCTGTGCGCCTCCATACCCCCAGGAACACCCGCAGACCAATGCATTCAATTAGAGTTTGATTACAGGGCTTCTAAAAGGAAGGGAATTCCAGGATTTTTTTTGCCAACGCAAGCCTGTCCCTTTCCGGACATAATTTGGGTAATTACCAAACAAATTCAACGAAAGGTTATGGTTTTATAAATGGATAAACCCATGGCGTTTGCCTTGCCCTTTACCAGCATTGTTCCGGATATAGGTATGATAGATGTTCTGTTGCCAATACAAGATATATATTGTATTATAACTATGACAGCAAAGCAGGTCATGGACATACTGAAAGCAAACGGGTGGGTACTTGACCGTATCCATGGTTCGCATCACATATTCATCAAGACAGGCTACCGTCCTGTGTCGGTTCCAATTCACGGAAACAAGGACATCGGGAATTTTGCCAAGCGAATACTGAGAGAAGCTGGCATCAGTTAGGAGGTATTTATGGTTTATCACTGTACCATCGAAAAAGAGGGAGATGAGTATATAGTCCAATTCCCTGACATGACCAATATCGTTACTTGCGGGTTTTCCAAGGATGAAGCCCTATCCATGGCAAAAGAAGCTCTTGATGGTTGTCTCGAAGCTGACATATCACAAGGCAATACTATACCCGAGCCTTCTTTCAAAAAGGGTTGCCCTATAACAGTTGCAAATCATATTGCTGTTGCCTTGCAACTTCGTGAACTCCGAGGCGAGCAGAGCCAGACCGATGTTGCTAAAAAATTAGGGCTCTCTTATCAAGCATACCAGCGGTTGGAAAACCCTCGAAAGTCCAACCCAACGATCAAAACCCTTGAACGGATTGCCCATGTATTTGGGCGGGAACTTAATGTGCAGATTGGCTAACAGTTATGTGGGAAAATTCCAAATCATGATTTAACGATTGCTCATCGTAGACGTGTGTTTTTAACCATCATAATTAACTCAAATTGCCGCAGAGGTTATTATGCATATAGCGGATAAATTGCTGTCTGAGGGGTGCGCATGCGCCATGGCGGAGACTTCTGGAATTCCTCGACAAACAGACCTGCGATCGATAGGAATATGTAGCAAAAAGAAGCCCAAAGTCAAAACAGGACATTTTTACTATATAAAACAAATAGAAAAAATATCCTGTTTTGACTCTGGGAGGCTGATTTGTCGAATTCTACAGGGTCGAAGCCAGGGCGAACACGCACCCCTCAGCCAGGAATAATACCAGTTAATTGTATAATAACCTCAGCGACAAATTACGGATTTGCAATAATACCTAAGCGCTTGGCTAGGAGACCAAAATAATATAGCATAAACTCATGAATTCAGATGAACTACGCTCCAAATACATTGAATTTTTTGTTAAACACGGCCATGCCCAAATAGAGGGAAAGTCCCTGATTCCCGAAAACGATCCTACCGTACTTTTTACCACCGCTGGTATGCACCCTCTGGTACCTTACCTCCTGGGTGAACCTCATCCTGCAGGGAACAGACTGGTGGATTACCAAAAATGCATCCGTACCGGCGACATAGACAGTGTAGGTGACTCCAGCCATCTGACTTTTTTTGAAATGCTGGGGAACTGGTCTTTGGGGGATTACTTTAAGGAAGGCGCCATTAAGATGAGTTATGAATTCCTTACCTCCAAAGAGTGGCTGGGAATTCCGCCGGAGAAAATCGGCGTTACCGTTTTTGCCGGGGACGAAAATGCCCCCAGAGATGATGAATCCGCCGATATATGGAGATCTCTTGGAATTCCGGAAAACCGTATCAGTTACCTGCCCAAAGAAGACAACTGGTGGGGCCCTGCGGGAAGTACCGGCCCCTGCGGCCCGGATTCGGAGATGTTCTACGATATAGGTAAAGAACCTTGCGGGCCCGCCTGTGCTCCGGGCTGCCCTTGTGGAAAATGGCTGGAAATCTGGAACGATGTGTTCATGCAGTACAACAAAACCGCCGCCGGAGCCTACGAACCACTATCCCGCAAATGTGTTGATACAGGCATGGGCATTGAGCGTACCGTAACTATCCTTAACGGCAAAAAGTCTGTTTACGATACAGAAGTTTTTGCTCCGATTATTACCGCAGTTACAGGGGTAATGAATCCTGGCGGTTACAGTTATGGTTCGGATATCGAGAAGGACAAATCTATCCGAATCATTTGTGATCATGTTCGCTCTTCAACATTTATTGTGGGAGATACAAGAGCGGTTAGCCCTTCCAATGTGGGCGCCGGTTATGTTCTTCGCCGTCTGATACGACGGGCAGTGCGGCATGGCAGAAAACTTGGTATAGAAAGCCTCCTTCCCATAGCACAGGCAGTAATCGATAAATTTGCCCTTGCCTACCCTGAACTGAAAACTAATAGCAACTATATCGTTACGGAACTCAAAAACGAAGAACAAAAATTCCTGGAAACCCTCCAAAAAGGTGAACATGAATTCGAAAAACTCCTTCCAAATATCCTTAAAGGTTCTTCAAAAGTTTTATCGGGTAGGTTGGCTTTTAAACTCTACGATACCTACGGTTTCCCCATCGAATTAACTGAAGAACTGGCGGTTGAAAACGGCCTTAGCGTAAACCGTGAAGAATTTGACGAAGCCTTTAAAAAACACCAGGAACTGTCCCGGGCTCAGGGCAGCGGGGTTTTTAAGGGCGGCCTTGTAGACCAGGGTGAAATGGCAATCAAATACCATACCGCAACCCATCTGCTTCATAAAGCCCTGCGTATGGTTTTAGGAGATCATGTAGCCCAGAAAGGTTCTAACATTACTGCAGAAAGAATGCGCTTTGACTTTTCACACAACGAACCCATGATAGCCGAAGAACTGAAAAAGGTGGAAGAAATAGTAAACGAAGCCATCCAAAAAGACCTTCCCGTCAGTATGGAATTAACCACCATTGACCAGGCGACTGCTTCCGGTGCAATAGCCCTTTTTGGAGAAAAGTACGAATCCCAGGTAAAAGTTTATTCCATAGGAGAAGGAGCAAACCTCTTTTCTAAAGAGGTCTGCGGAGGCCCTCATGTGGAACGAACAGGAACAATGGGCCGCTTTAAAATACAAAAGGAACAGTCCTCATCGGCAGGAGTCAGGCGTATCCGGGCTGTTTTGGAGTAAAACTGACCACTTTAATAAAATGATCGGTCACTGTTACCTTATCACTTTTAATTACTTTTATAATATGGTATATTTTATGATTATAAGGGTTAATGGTGTTATTATGAAGCGTTTTATGTTGTTTTTATGTATTTTTCTCATGGTTTCGGCCTTCGGCTTTGCTCAGATAGATCTTCAGCCGGTTGCCATAGTACGGCTTTCAAAAACTGAACAAATTACCGTTAAACAGTTTAAAGAATATATTTCCTGGCTTACGGTTACCAAGGCAATGTCCACACAGAATCCCAATGCCAGACTAACAGACATCGAAAGACGGCAGGCATTAGAGGAGTTGGGGAACCAGTATTTAGCCTGTCAGGCAGCTGAACAGGAAAAGATCACCGTTACCGACAGAGAAATTAACCAGTATTTTGATCAAAGCATAAAAAGCTTTTCCGATGGACTTGCACAAATGATGGGGCGTGCTCCGACTGACGCGGAGATTGACACAGAGCTCCGGAACAGAACCGGAATGACAAGGGCAAGCTATAAAGAAATAATGAGGCGTACTCTTCTTACGGAAAATTACCTAAAAGTAAAAAAGCAGGGTCTTTTTGAAGCGATTAAACCGCCTACAGAAGCGGAAATCCTGGGCATTTACAACGACGTAAAAGGGAAGAGTATCTTTGAAAACGGTTTTATCCGGCCCGACACTGCCCGGGTTCGCATGCTTATCGTACCATACCGCAACGCAGGTGAAAAAGGCGCAGCCCAAAGCAAGGCCAATGAGTTGGCAAAGAAAATAGGCACCGATCCCGGTACGTTTGATGAAGCAGCACGAGATTTTACTAAGCCAAATTCGGGTTACATAAGCGGAGACGCCTTTATATACAAAGATGAAAGAATCCGACAGGCCATGGGAGGTGCTTTTGTAGATGCTGTCTTTGCTCTAAAGCAGGGAGCGGTTTCCAGGGTAGTGGAACGACCAGAAGGTTTTTTCATTATCAAGGTAATGGAGACCTACAGATCAAAAACTCTGGTTCTGGATGATGTTTACAACCTGGAAGACCCAAGATCCATTACGGTAAGGCAAACAATTGCCGGCGCAGAAATGCAGCGGCGTTTTATGAATACCCTTCAGCAGGCATCGGAAGAGTTGGTAACTGAATTAAAGAAAAAGGGAAGCGTTCAGATCATGGATGCCACCTACAACAGTATCACCTGGTAAATGGGGAAGAGACGCAAAGAACGTATTCTGGCTTTTCAGGCTCTGTATGCCTGGGATACTCAGCATACGCTGAGTCCGGCAGACAATAAAGCACAAGCTTTGCAGGATCTGCTTGATTTTTCCTGGGTGGAAAAACAGCAGTCAGTAAATAGTTGCGAACAGACAAAAGAAGAAGATTTTACCGGAGATTTTTCCCGGCTCCTGGTATCGGGAACGGTGGAAAACATTGAGGCTGTGGATACTATGATCCGCAAACATCTGTTTCACTGGGATTTTTCCCGGTTGAACAGCGTCGACAGGGCTTTGCTCCGCCTCAGTGTTTACGAGTTGCTTTTTCAAACTACCCCGCCTTCGGTGGTAATAGACGAAGCAGTGGATATTTCCAGGGAATACGGTACAGACGATTCCTATAGGTTTATTAATGGAGTTTTAGACGGGGTAAAAAAAACCATACAAAGTGAGGAAACTAATAAAAAGGAGAAATAAATGAATAGGCAGACAGGTCTTTTAAGGGGTGTATGCCTTTTGGGGCTTGTAGTTTTTCTTGTCCTTCTGGGAACCCTTGTTTTCGTTTCCATTCATGGAGACATCCCTCTTCTTTCACCAATCAGATTCAGAAAAAGCTCTTTTACCCAGGCTCTGGAAGAATACGATCAAAAAGATAAAGATGGTCTTTCCTTCAGGCAGCATAACAACCTGCTTGATGCACTGGAAAAAAAAGCAATGGATACAGAAAGCACTCTTTCCGTATTAAAACGGCGGCGTTACCAGGCTCTTCATGCTCCGTCTGATCGGGAACAATACCTTAATTCCTATATTCAGGCTGCATCCAGGGTATACAAGCATTACCCCCATTCCGCTCAGATAGCCGCTATTGCAGCAGAAGCATTGGTCTTAAACGGTTTTTCGGGTGAAGGAGAAATAGCGGCTGAACTCCAGGAACTGGCCTCCCTTATGTCTGAAGGATCGCTCACCAGTTTATCCCTTGCTTTTTCGGTTTTTGCCGGATCCATGAAATATCCCGCACAGGCCGTTCTTCTAAAACGTGAACTCTTTACCCTGCTTTGTTCTCTGGTAGAGGGAGAAGAACGGGAAAAATATCTGGTTAATTCGTGTATCAGAACTATATTGGAAGATAATTCCAATGAAGCATTTGTAATGGTTAACGCTCTTTTTTCAGAACCTCCCATACGGGACCAGACTATTGTTTTTGGCGCTGAGTTTTTTTACGATTACAGAAATTTTCTCCGATCGGCAGAACTATTTTCTGCATTTACCGACAGTTGGAGCATTGGCCGCCAGGCCGACGCTTTGTGGCTTGCAGGTTTTAGCGACAGTGCCCGGGGATTATGGCGGACAGCGGCAGCAGATACCAATAATACCGCCAATGATAATATAGCCGATCTTCCTTCCATCAAAGCCCGTTCATATTATAATCTTGGATCCACTGCAGCAAATAACCAGGAAACCGGATATTATCTGGAACAATTATTTGCAACCAACGCAGATTACGAGCAAGGCAAGATTTTCGGAATAATTCGCTATTCACGGATTGTTCCGACCGATCGGGCTTTGGCGATTCTTTCTCAGACTGACTATGAACGCGAAGGGCTTTATGATCTGGAAATGCTTCGGCGGCGAAGCGAAGACTGGGATGTGGACAAGAGCGTTGCAGAAACCTGGATGCTTCTGAACCGCCATAACAATGACAGCCGGCTTTTTGAATGGGCCGCTTGGTATTTTGACTTCCAGCACCGTTATGAAGAAACTGCCCTGGCCCTGCGAAATGCAGGGATCAACAGAGTGGAAGGTCCATGGTCAGCTTTGCATCGTGCTTATGCTTTAATTCGCCAGCGCGATTACGTTGAAGCAGAAAAAATGTTGCGAAGTATAGTCCGTGCCCCCCAGGAAATAAAAAGTGTACCAGGACGGAGAACTCAGCCTCTGTGGCAGGCCGCAGCCGACCTGGCCATGCTATTGGATAAGCAAAACAATTTTCAGGAAGCCTTACAATACTATGAAATTGCCGCCGCACAATTATCAGTGTTCATCGCCAGGCCATTAGCCACAGCCTTCCAGGAAGACGGAGAATCGCCTGATAATGAACCGGGAATTCCCGCTGCAGGTGTCGTATTGGAAAGGCGGGACGCGGCGAAAATTCAACTGCGCATAGCGGGTATACTCCGTGCTTTGGGAAAAACTCCGGAAAGTGTCCGTGCCCTGGATTATGCCCTGGACCTTGACCCGGAAAACATGGAAGCCAAGCTGGAAAAACGCCGTATAGAAGCAGAACGTGGCTTTCTATAAGCACTCTCTTGACCAATGTTAGTCAATAATTTATACTTTATTCAATCCGAATACTAATTATTTTCATCAGGAGGAATATATGAAGGTTAAACCCTTGGCTGACCGGGTCATTGTCGCGCTTGAAAAGAACGAAGCAAAGACAGCCGGAGGGATCATCATTCCCGATACCGCCCAAGAAAAAACCCAGCAAGGCACCGTAGTTGAAGTTGGGCCGGGCACAGAAAAAGAGAAAATCACCGTAAAAAGCGGTGACAAAGTCATGTACGACAAATACGCCGGTACCCAGATTAAAATCGACGGCGTAGAACACCTTATCCTTAAAATGCAGGATATTGTCGCAATTATTGAGTAATTAAACCAAAAAAGACATATCTCTCCCCATACTTATCAGTACCGGGGGAGGTATGTCTATAGCGTATTTATAACCTTTTCTAAAGATTAAAATTGACAATTTCCAGGTAGTATACTATACTGGGAAACAATTATGTATGAGGCATTAAAGGAAGAAGCTTGGAAAGCGAACATGGAAATTCCCAGGCTGAATTTGGCTATTCATACATGGGGCAATGTTTCTGCTTTCGATCCCGACAATAGAGTATTTGCCATAAAACCATCCGGAGTTCCTTACGAAAAACTCAACGCTGATTCCATGGTGGTGGTGGATTTGGAAGGAAAAGTGGTTGATGGAAGCTTAAATCCTTCTTCCGACACCGAAACCCACCGGGTGTTGTACCGGGATTTTCCCGGTATAACGGGCATTACTCATACCCACTCCCCATATGCATCCGGCTGGGCTCAGGCCCGGAAACCAGTGCCGGTATACGGCACTACCCATGCAGATAACGGTGCAGAAACCATCCCCTGTACACTGATAATGGATACCGAAGCTGTAAAGAACAACTATGAAACAGAAACAGGAAATCTGATTGTAAACACCTTTCACAGGCAAAATATAGATCCTGCCAATATGCCTATGGTACTGGTTTCAGGTCACGGTCCGTTTACCTGGGGAAAAAGTGCTATGCAATCGGTTACTCAAGCTGCGATTCTGGAAGAAATATGCAAAATGGCCCTGTTTACCATTATCGTGGATCCCAAAACGCCGCCCTTGCCAGAACACCTGATCCGCAAACATTGGGAACGCAAGCACGGCCCCAATGCGTACTACGGACAGAAGTAATGAAGAAGTGATCAGGGGTTAGTGGTATCCCTAAATCCTAATCTCTAAACCCTATTCCCTAAACCACTAACCACTAACCACTAATATTCCGCATTAATACGTTACAGTTGCTTCAGAGCCGGCCTCTGCCTTCGCTGACTTCCCATGAACAGTAAATGACAGTGCTTTTCCGGATTTATTCTTAACAAGTACATTGTCGTGTGTAACGGTGACAGAAGCAAATTGTCCCTTCCAAATTACCTGGAATGATATTTTCCTGAAATCTTTTGGCATCCTTGGATTAAAAACCAAAGTTTCGGAACCTAACGCATTTACCATACCGCCGAAACCCAGGACGATTTCCTGCCACATACCGCCAACGTTTGCAAAGTGAACGCCTTCGGAGGAACGCGGTTTTACGCCAAAATCAA
>Ga0082212_10013676_pt1 | contig 10132 bp, 9 predicted proteins | sample TergutNt197P3_FD_71548 | JGI IMG/M metagenome (GOLD analysis project Ga0082212, IMG submission 71548) | Neocapritermes taracua P3 segment gut microbial communities from Petit-Saut dam, French Guiana - Nt197 P3 | ecosystem: Host-associated > Arthropoda: Insects > Digestive system > Gut ...
GCCGGGAGAGCCTGTATAAAACTCTCGCGCCCGGCGCAAAGCCCAGGTTTGAGACGATTATAAAAATCACCAAGGCGCTCGGTGTGCCGATGGCGCCTGTGGCGACAGCGGCGATATCACGGTGAACTGTGGCGCTCCCCGCCGTGTTCCTCCTGCTCGAGCATAATACTGACCATGGTCTTGTCCGCAGCGGAAAGGGCCTTGCTGATGCGGGCGAGCGCCCTGGCAGAGACGGAGAGCTTCGGGTTCACCACCCCTGCGGGGCATTGCACGCCCCTGTCATCCAAGCCCATACAGCCGGCGTCATAGGCTTCTCCCGCTGCCACGGCGACCTTCAGGCAACAGGCGTTTTTTGCGCCGTCACAGATCATGCCCATAAGGGAAGCCAGCAGCGTGGCGGCCGCGCGTTCCGCCTGAAGCGCCGTGCCGCCGGAAAGGCGCACCAGTCCGGCCGCAGCGCCGACTCCGGCGCTTACCGCGCAACCGCAGATGGCCGAAAGAGGCCCGGCATAGGCTTTCAGGTAGCCGGTGATCAGATGGCTTAACGCCAGGGCTTCAGCCAGTTCGCGGGGAGGGACGCCGCGCGCTTCGGCCACAACCGCCAGCGGCACCGTGGCCGTGATGCCCTGGTTGCCGCTTCCGGCGGAACTCATGGCCGGATACGGTTCGCCGGCCATGCGCATATCGGCTGCCGCACCTGTCATGCAACGCACCAGCGCGCCAAGGTCACCCGTGGAATGCGCGGCGATGCTTTGTCCCACACCTATGCCCCAGCCCATTTCCAGCCCCCGGCGCGCCAGCGCCATATTCATGGCCGCGCCTTCGACAAGGTGCGTTGCCGTGGCTTCGTCAACCTGCCCGGCCAGTTCCCAGATTTGTTCAAAATGCATCGCTTTGAGTTCCAACAGGTATTCCGGCAACACAGGCGCCAGATCCGTGAGCGCCTCCGCTTCAAAAAGCGTTTTGCCGTTATGGACGATGCGGCTGATCCGATCATGCCTGCCGGAGATGACAGCCGTGGCTTCGTCATGTTCCGTGTACAGCGTGACGCTGACATAGACCGCAGGCACACCGTCCACCACGCGTTCGTTCACCCTGCCCGATGCAAGCATGAGGGCCGCTGCCTGAGCGACATCCGGCGGCAGTCCGTCAAGCGCCATCAGGCCCTTGTCAGGATCGCCCGCCAGCGCCCCCATGGCCGCGGCCAGACGGGATCCCCGCAAGCCCCCGCTGCCCGGAATGCCCACGTCCCGGCCGTTTTTGAACATGCTGAGCGAAAGGTCCATATCCAGGCGCCGGGCTTTGTCCGGCAACAGGCGCGCCGCAACGGCGGCGGCATAGGCTACGGCGCCGGGTTCGGTGCAGCCCATGGCGGGTTTGACTTCGTCACGGAAAAAACGCGTCAGGTCCATAATCAGGCTCCGGATTTGCGAGAACGCGCAATCAGCCAGATGCCGACAAGCATGAGCGGCATACTCAGCAACTGCCCCATTGTCAACCAGCCGAACGCCAGGTAGCCGATATGGGCGTCCGGTTCGCGCACCAGTTCCATGGCGCAGCGGAAGATGCCGTACAGCAGGGCGAACAGGCCGGAAACCAGCCCCTTGCCGTGCCTGCGGGAGGATACGGCCCACAGGACCGTGAACAGCACGACGCCTTCCAGCAGGGCTTCATACAACTGGGAAGGATGGCGCGGCAGAGGTCCGGCGCCGGGAAAGAGCATGGCCCAGGGAAGGTCGCTGGGCGTGCCCCAATGCTCGGCATTGATGAAATTGCCCAGACGCCCGAAAAACAAGCCCGGCGGGATGAGCGGGGCGATAAAGTCGGAAATTTCCAAAAAGCCGCGGCCGCTTTTGCGCGCAAAATACCAGAAAGCCAGCAGCACACCCAGAAGGCCCCCGTGGAATGACATGCCGCCGTGCCAGATGCGGAACAGTTCAAGCGGGTCTTCAAGGAAGAGGGACAGATCGTAAAAGAGGACATAGCCGACGCGCGCCCCGGCGATAACGCCCAAAAAGACCCAGGTGACAAGGTCGTCAAATTCCTCGTTGGTCCAGGGGCGCACTCCCGGCGGCCGCCTGTCCCGGCGGATGCGGCCGCGCGCCAGCAGCCATGCTGCGGTAAAGCCCAGAAGATACATGAAGCCGTACCAGCGGAACTGGAGCGGCCCCAGGGAAAACGCCACGGGGTCAATAAGCGGGTAGGCGATCATGGAGCAAGATACTCGCCGCTTTTGCCGCCGGATTTGCGCAGCAGGCGCACATCGGTGATGCGCATGTCCTTCTGCACGGCCTTGCACATGTCGTAGACGGCGGCCGCAGCCATCTGCGCCGCGACAAGCGCCTCCATTTCCACCCCGGTGCGCCCGGTGCAGCGGGCTTCCGCCTCCAGGCGGACGCTGGGGGGATCGTCGTGGATTGCAAAGCGGATATCCACATAGTCCAGCGCCACGGGATGGCACAGGGGGATAAGCTCGCTCGTGCGCTTGGCCGCCATGATCCCCGCGATTTTCGCGGTGGTCATCACGTCGCCCTTGGGCAGGGCCGCGCGTTTCAGGAGGTCAAGCGTGGCCGCGTTCATCTCCACCACCGCGCCCGCCACGGCGACGCGCGCGCTTTCCCGTTTGCTGCCGACATCAACCATGGTGACGGTTCCGTCCGTGTGCATGTGAGTAAATTCTTTTGCCATGTCTCTTCCTTTGTGTTCAAACGATCAATCATCCAGGCCGATCAGCCGGTGTATTCCACTGCGCCCCTTCGGCGCAACGGGCGGCTGCCAGCCGGAGTCGCCTCCGCCCGCGGAGCCGATATAGCGCACGGCGACCAGCTTGCCCGCTTCGTCAACGCGGGCCATGAGCCTGAACGGGGTGGCCCCGTTGCGCCGCCAGTCCTGGATCCGCTGCGCGAAGGGCACAAGCGAAGCAAAGCGCCAGTCATAGAAGTCGTATTCTCTGCCCTCCCCCCGCTCCCGCTCGTCCTGCAGCGGCAGCAGGCTGAAGCTTGTCCAGATGCGTACGCTTCTGTCCTCCGCGGCCAGGCGTGCGAGCAGCGCCGGATCGGCGCGTTGCTGCCGCTGCCAGGGGCCTGTCCGCGCGCCGTTCCAGGCCAGGGGCGCCTGGAAGCAGTACCCGTCGTGCTCGTACTGCACCTTCCAGTACAGGGGGGAAAAGGCGTCGGGCAGCACGCTGAGCTGGGCCGGCGTGATGCCGCTTGTGCGAAGCGAGGCGTTCCATGCCTCTTCCAGGTGCATGCGCCAGATCACGGCCCCGCCGCTGTAGAGCAGCAGCCAGACCATGGCCGCCGCCGCAATGCGCGGACGGCGCCGCGCCGCGCAACACGCGGGAATGAGGGCAGCGAGCAGCAGGAGGTCCACGATGAACAGGCCGTTGAGGCGCACCCGGAAGTCGGAGAAGGGCAGGAAGACGAGCGTGCCGTAGGTGGTCACGCAGTCAAGCCAGACATGCAGGAGGAGGAGCAGCAAGGCGAACAGCGCGCTTTGCCCGAAGGTCCAGGCGTCCGGCGTGCCGCGCCTCCAGAACGGGTACATGCACAGCGCGCAGAGCAGGGCAAAGGCCGGCAGTGCGGGCAGCGCATGCGTGATGCCCCGGTGCAGCAGCAAAAAATCAATGGAATGGCGGGGAAAGAGCACGTCAATGTCCGGCAGGGCCGAGACGGCCATGGTCAGGGGCACGGCCCATGCGGTGGCCGGCCTGCGGGGCAGGGCCAAAAGGAGTGCTGTGCCGCTGACGGCATGGGTCAGGCTGTCCATCAGCAGATCCTGGGGAACTGATCCCCTTCGAGCATGGAGAGCAGACGCCGTCCGCCGATAGAGGTTTCAAGCACAAGCCGTCCCGGCCGAAGTTCCGCATCCGTTTCCGGCACCATGCCGATGCATGCGGCATCTTTTCCGTACGGATTGGCGCGCATGACAGCCAGCGCGGCTTCGGCCCTGTGCTCCGGCAGGATGCAGATAAGCTTGCCCTCGTTGGCGAGATAGAGCGGATCCATGCCGAGCAGGGAGCAGGCGCTTTGCACGTTTTCGCGCACCGGAATGTCCGCTTCCCGGATAGTGACGGCACAGCCGGACTGGGCGGCGATTTCGTTCAGGGCCGTGGCCAGTCCGCCGCGCGTGGGATCGCGCAACACGTGGATGTCGCCCAACTTGACCAGTTCTTCCGCCATGCGGTTAAGCGGGGCGCTGTCGCTTTGCACGTCGGAGGCGAAGGACAGGCTCGCACGTTGCGCCATGATGGTCAGGCCGTGATCGCCCATCGTGCCGCTGACCAGCACGGCATCCCCCGGCCGGGCTCGTGCGCCCGAAGGCGCGGGATCAACCAGCGCCTCGCCAAGGCCCGTCGTGGTGATGAAAACCTTGTCGCATGCCCCGTGCGGCACCACCTTCGTGTCGCCCGTAACGATAAGCACCTCCGCTTCCCTGGCGGCAAGCGCCATATCGCGCACGATGCGCTCAAGAACATCCATGTCCAGTCCTTCTTCCAGGATAAACGCGCAGCTCAGAAAGCGCGGACGCGCGCCCAGCATGGATACGTCGTTCACCGTGCCGTGCACGGCCAGGGTGCCGATGCTGCCGCCGGGGAAAAAAAGCGGGGTGACGGTGTAGGAGTCCGTGCTCATCGCCAGCGGTCCGCGCATGTCGATCAGCGCCGCGTCATCCAGGCGTTCCAGGACCGGGTTGGCGAAGTGGCGCAGGAAGCATTCGCTGATCAAACGCTGCGAGGCCCTGCCGCCGCTGCCGTAATCGAGAAGAAGAGGTCGCGCCATCCGCTAGCTCATAGTATACTTATAGTACGCGGCGCAAGAGCCTTCGGTGGAGACCATGCACGGCCCCACCGGCCGGGCGGGGGTGCATGCCCCGCCGAAGAGCGGGCATTCGGGCGGCCCCATCCTGCCGCTGAGCACATCGCCGCACCGGCAGCCGGGCAGGGGTTCGACTTCGGGCAGGCTGAGCCCGAAGCGCGCGAGGGCGTCCATGTTTTCGTAGTCCGGGGCCAGGACGAGTCCGCTTTGGGGAATGCGCCCTATGCCGCGCCAGAGGGCGTCACCGGGCCGGAAGACTTCCTCAAGGACGGCCCGGGCTTTGGGGTTGCCTTCGTCCGCCACTGCCCGGCGGTAGGCGTTGACCGCCTCGTACCGGCCTGCGGCGCGCTGCTCTGCCATGAGGCAGAGCGCGAGAAGGATATCCGCCGGGTCAAAGCCGGCCACAATGCCGGGCGTATGGAATTCCTCGGCCAGAAAGCGGTACGGCGCCATGCCGAGAACGGTGGAGACGTGTCCGGGCAGCAAAAAGGCGTCCACAGCGCAGTTCGCCTCGGAGAGCAGGTAGCGCAGAGCCGGGGGGACCAGCTTGTGCAGGCAGAGCACGGTGAAGTTTTTCAGACCCTCCCGGCGCGCTGTCTGGAGGGCGACGGCCACGGTGGGGGCCGTGGTTTCAAAACCTACGCCCAGAAACACGACGGCAGCGCCCGGCGCGTTTCTGGCAAGCGCCAGGGCGTCCAGGCTGGAATACACCACCTCCACCCGCGCCCCTTCCGCCTGGGCATGTTTGAGGCTGCGCTTGTCAGGACCGGGTACGCGCAGCAGATCGCCGAAGGTGGCGATGATGACGCCGTCCCTGCCCGCAAGCTTGAGAAAAGCCGCGATTTCGGAGTCATGGGTCACGCATACGGGGCAGCCCGGACCGGAAAGGTGCGTGATTTCCTTGGGCAGCATCGTGCGCAGGCCGCTTTGAAACATGGCGACCGTATGGGTGCCGCATACTTCCATGAAACGCAGGGGACGGGTGAGCGAGGCGCGCAGGCGATCCAGCAGGGCGCGGCACAGGGCCGGATCGCGAAAGGCGTTGGTATACATGTTCACGACAAATAGTCCAAAGCAATTCTTGCGAGCAGTTCCAGTCCGGGGGGCAAGGCGCTTTCGTCAAAATCGAAACGGTCGGAGTGGTGCCCGGCGGCGCGTTCCGCGCCGAGCTGGATATAGGCGCCCTGGCCGCCGGCCTGCTGGATGGCCTCAAGCAGCACGGTAAAGTCTTCGGCAGCCCCGAAATCCTCTCCCTGCACGACGCTGGTGAAGAGGGGCATGGAACGGGCGATCCGCGCGATCCGGGCGCTCATTTCGGGGTCCGACGATCCGCCGGGAAGCTCCTTGAGCGGCAGGATGTCACAGGCGCAGTTCCACATGTCGCCCGCCGCCCCGGCGACGCGCAGGGCTTCCCGGATCATGAAGCCGTTGATTTCCGTGCTTGCGCCGCGCGTTTCCACCTTGAGCACGGCGCTGTCGGGAATGACGTTGCGCGCCTGTCCGGCTTGCAGTTGCCCCACATTGACGCGGGAACATCCGTCGCCGTGGCGGGAGATGGCATGCATGCCCAGCGCGGCGCTACAGGCCGCCAGCAGGGCGTTGCGTCCTTCATGGGGGGCAAGGCCCGCATGGGCGGGTTCGCCGGTGTAGCGCACATCGAAGCCGGAACTGGCCAAAAAACCCGTGGCGCCGCAGATGACGGAGCCGGTATGCCGCGCGTGTATGCCGATATGGAGCCCGACCAGGTAATCCACGCCGTCCAGCGCCCCGGCCTTGAGCATGGGCCGGGCGCCGCAACCGCCTTCTTCCGCGGGCTGGAAGATGAGGCGCACGCCGCCGCGCAGATGTTCACGGAGGTGCACGAGCAAGGAGGCAAGGCCGAGTCCGAGCGCGGTATGGCCGTCGTGACCGCAGGCGTGCATGCAGCCGGGATGGCGTGAGGCAAAACCTTCGTTGTGGGGGCGGTGTCCGGGTTCCACGCTTTCCTGCAAGGTGTTGGCATCCATGTCAAAGCGGAAGGCAAGCCTGGGGCCTGGTGCGGTGCAGGGCAGATCGGCCCACAGCGCGGTACAGCCCCCGTCCATGCGTGCGACAAGTTCAGGTTCGGCCCCTTCCCGAAGGGCGCGATCCTGCGCGGCGCGCAACGCATGTTCATCCGGCAGGGACGTGATGCAGGCGGGATCAAGAGCTTGCCTGCCCAGCCGGACGGTATAGCCGAGGTCAAGCACATGCCGTGCGACCAGTGCGGCGGTGCGGAATTCCGTCCAGGCCGTTTCCGGGTGGCTGTGCAGATCCCGCCGCCAAGCAGCGAGCCTGGGCGTTACGGCGGCAAGCTGGTCGTGCAGGATGGCGGCTGGCGTAGTCATAACAATACGGGTAGAGGGTCAGGCGTCTCACAGATCGCCGGGCGGTCTTTCCCGGCCCACCGAGAACGGGAGCCCTTCCGCGCGCTTTGCGGCATAGAGATAGACATCTTCATACCAGGCGAGAAAGGCGTCAACTGCCTCACGGCCCGCCGGGCTCAGGCGGCAGCCCTCGCGCTTGGTGTCCGCAGCCTCCAGAAGGGCAAAGCCCATGGCCTCCTCGGTCCGTTTGATGCGGCCCCAGGCGGCCCGGTAGGACATGCCGAGATGTTCCGCCGCTTTTTTGAGCGAACCGAGTTCCCCGATTTTTTTGAGAAGCTGTGCCCTGCCGAAGCCGAGCAGGATTTTGTTTTCCTGCTGCAGCCAGAGTTTGAGATAGATATGGGGGGCCTTTGTCATGGCGGGTATTCTCCTATTACAAACTCGCTCCTTGGTTCATGCCCTATGTCCTCGCGCTTGGCAAGGCGGCGTTGCCTGCGCGTCGCCTGAACGTCTACGGACTGAGCAGGGCGCGCGTCCCCTTCACGCTGAGTTGCGCCAGGGGCAGGCCGCGCCAATACAGAAAGACCCGCCTGGCGTGCGCGGGAGCTTCCAGGCCGCGCCCGGCCAGCAGATCGACAAGCGGGGCGACGGCATCCAGGTTCAGGCTGTCCGTTCCGGGTATGGGCGGCAACAGCCGGTGCAGGCGGGGGGAAAGGCGTGCCCGCCCGCCCCGCATCTTTCCGAGGATGCAGCCCTGCCAGCGCAGACCGGCTGGCAGACGCGCCAGGGCCGCGTGCGGCAGAAAACAAATGGTGTCTCCGAACAGGGCGAGTGTGCCTGGAGGGAGCTGCGCGCGCACGCTCTCTTCCAGCGCGTCCGGGGACAGGAACTGCGTGGACGCAACGCCCTCCGGCGCGGCAGCCGGGGGATCGCGCGGCGTTTCGGAACGGGCGGGCTTGGTCAGCAAGGCAAGAAAAAAGCCCTGTGCGCCGGAGGCATGCCCGCGGACCAGCAGGCTGCCGTCAACGCCCGGAGCGTCAAAGGAAAAGCCTGCAAAGGGGCTCAGGGGCAGCAGGGCGAGTCCCAGTTTTTCCGTGGCGAAGCGGATGTGCTCTTCGTTTTCCTCGGGATTGGTGGTGCAGGTGGAATAGACGAGCCTTCCGCCGGGCGCGAGCAGGCGCGCGGCCTCTTCCAAAAGCCGGCGCTGCAGGCGCGCCAGGGGGCGTATCTTGCCGTCCTTCCACAGCGCGCGCACCCTGGGATGCTTTTCTTCCGTGCCCCAGCCGGAGCAGGGGGGATCAAGCAGGATGTATTCCCAGGAAGCGGACGGCATGGGCAGGCGTTCTCCGGGAAAGGAGCAGGCGCCGGCCTGCACCAGGTTCAGACGCAAGAGGTTCTGGCGCAGGGTCGCAAGGCGTTTGGGATTGGGCTCGTTTGCCAGCACAAAGCCCGTCTCTCCGACCAGATGGGCCAAAAGGCTCGTCTTGCTTCCTGGGCTTGCGCACATATCCAGCACCGCAGCGCCCGGAGGCGGCGCCAACGCCAGCGGGGGGAGCATGGAGGAACGATCCTGAATATATATATACCCGAATACGGAGGCCAGGCTCGCGCCCACGGGGAAGGGCTCCGCCAGCAGCCTGCGGGCCTGTGGGAAAAAGTCTTCCGTCGCAAGGGCAAAGCCTTGCTCGCGTAAAAAATCTTCCACCAGGGAACTGTGTTCGCAGCGGCAGTTCAGGCGGAAGGATCGGGACGAACGCGTGGGTGTTTCCGGCATGCGCAAGCTGTATCCGGTGTTGCGCGGGGCCGCAAGTAGTAGTATAGGACGGAACGCGGGAAGATGTCGTTCCCGGCAAAGTTAATCAGCTCGTAAGGAGAACAGGAATGAAACTGCTTCGCATTGCGGCCCTCGCCTGCATGATGCTGCTCTCTGCCTCTCTGGCTTTGGGCGCCACGCGCGCCTTTGTCGTGGCTCCTTTCCAGATTACAGGGCCCTCGGGAAATGCGTATCTTGAAAAAGCCATTCCTTCCACGCTCTCCTCCCGGCTGTACTGGAAAGGGCAGGTGGAGGCGCTTGCCAAGGGCGCGCCCTCCAAGCCCCTGAGCAGCGGCGAGGATGCCAAAAAGGCGCTTGGCGCGTCCAAGGCGGATTATATTATCTGGGGGAACGCCACCATTGTCGGTGAAGAATGCAACCTTGAAGTGCAGGTGCTCGGCAAGGACGGCAAAGAATGGCGTAAAAGCGGCAAATGTCCCGCCAAAAGCCTGATGGGCGCTGTCCAGGGTCTTGCCGACAGCATCGGCGTGGAAGTTTTCGGGCGTCCCGCGCAGCAGGCCGGGGTCCAACAGGGCCTGCCCGTCGTGAACCAGATGAATCCGGATATCGTGGTCAACCAGAGCGGCCAGCAGCAGGTCTACCTGAATCCGCAATTCCGCTACCAGGGCGCCACAGGCGGCGATGCCTCCCGCCTGCGCACGCAGACGCTGCCTTTTACCATGGTGGACTTCCAGATAGGGAATTTCAGCGGCAAGGGCAAGACGGAAGTGGCCGTGCTCAGTGACCACAGGCTGCACATCTATGCCTGGGAACAGGGACGCCTGAAGCCCCTGGCGGAAACCGTGGTGACCATGTCCGCCCAGAACTACGCCCTGCGGACCATTGATCTCGATCGCAGCGGGACTTTGGAACTGGTCATCAGCACCTTTGCGCCGGATACCAGAGAGCAGCAGGGCGGCAACCAGCCGGGCAGCTATATTTATTCCTTCGCCGGCGGCCGTTTGCGCCAGTTTTGCGACCGCTCTCCCCACTTCCTGAGCGTTGTGAGAATGCCGCCCCACTTTAGCCCCGTGCTGGTCGGTCAGGCCTGGGACTCCATGAAGGTGTTCGCTCCGGGCGTGCGCGAGATGAGAAAATCCGGCAACCAGTATGTGCTTGGCGGCGGTCTTACGCTGCCGAAAGAAGCCAATGCCTTC
>Ga0082212_10013677_pt1 | contig 10131 bp, 4 predicted proteins | sample TergutNt197P3_FD_71548 | JGI IMG/M metagenome (GOLD analysis project Ga0082212, IMG submission 71548) | Neocapritermes taracua P3 segment gut microbial communities from Petit-Saut dam, French Guiana - Nt197 P3 | ecosystem: Host-associated > Arthropoda: Insects > Digestive system > Gut ...
CATCGGTGCGTTAAGGAAGAAAGCCATTTCAAGCTGGCTGTTGCCGGTTTGGGTATAGGCTGTAAACCCGGGCAAGTCCGTAACATTGACAAACAAGTCGATTCCTATTTGGGCAAGCTGCTGCTGAACAACCTCCGCGGCCCTGATATTGTCGGGAATGGCGGCGGTGATTACAATCGTCTCGCCGCTGTACGGCGATTTCGCCAGGTATTCCCTTGCCAGATCCAGGTCCTGCTCCCTGTTCGGGAGACCGTTCAAACGGAACTGGGTGTTCCGGCCCCATGTCGCTGCGTCAGTGACCCTGTCGCCCGATCTGTCCGCTGCGACAACAGTTATTTCATCAAGATTTATAGCATGTGCAACAGCCATCCTGAAGTTATAGTCGCTGCAAACCGGATGGGCCATATTGAACCAAACTGAGAAGATGAAGTTTGTCTGGCTCGGATAGATTGCAAAGTCCGGATTGTTTTCAAACAGCTCAATATCTTCGGGGCTGATCCCGAATGAGAACTGGCATTCGCCGTTTTGCAGCATCATTGTGCGCGCCGCGGGTTCGGGGATAAAGCGCAGTGCAAGCGTTTTGGTCGGTGGGATCTCGCCCCAGTAATCTTCGTTGCGCTCGAACTCAACATAGTTGCTTGTTGAAAAACCGGATATCTTCCACGGCCCGGTCCCGATCCATGGGCCTGTTTCCGGATTCTCCCTTATTGCCCTCGGGCTCATGAAGCCTGCGGGCGGGCTTGCGAGCTCAAAGAGGAGGTCGACGTCCACGTCATACGTGACCAGCTCGACAGTGGTTGGGTTTATAGCCCTTGCGCTGGCGACCCTGCCCCAGACAGTGGTGGCTTCGCCGCCGGGATTTGCCCATGTATACTCAATATTCGCGACAACATCATCGGCAGTGAACTTATCCCCGTTGTGGAAGTACACGTCATCCCTCAAATGGAAGACGAATGTCTGCCAGTCTTCGGTTTCCCATGACGTCGCGAGGCGGCCGGCGAATTCCATCCCGCCGTCTATCCTGTATACAAGCGTGTCCAAAATCATGATGTAGGTAAACCACACCATTCCTCCTCCGGCGCCGATTGCGTTGGGGTTAATAACGGCGACGCCCTGGTTGTCCTTGACAATTTCAATGTGTTCGGCAATCCGGGCGCCTTCTTCCGGCATCGACACATCAGGCACTTGCATGGTGGGTGGCGCAGACGTGTTCGGGGCGTCCGGGGGGGTCGTACCGGTATTAGCCGGCGGTTGCTCGGAAGTGTTCGGTTCGTCCGAGCCGCAGGAGGCTACCAATCCCACCAGCAACACCAGTGAAATAAGTAGCGCGACAAGCCTCTTTTTGTTCATTTTTCCCTCCTAAATTTATTTAGAAATTTTGGGGGTTCCCAATAGAGAGAAGATACTACGTTACCGTAGAAAAGTCAACTGTTTTAAATAAGTTTTCCGAGTTGACTATAAATCGCTAATAATAATCTAAATATGGTAGCACAGGGTTAACTAAACGAGGTATCCCTTGCTGACCGCATAAAGATCGTCTACCAGTGTGTCATAACCAACCTTTTTACCTTGTTTCTTCTCCCTCTCAGTTATTTTCTCTCGATGGAAATCTATAATCTCCTTTGTAAACGGAAGATTACCGGTCTCGAAATACCGGACAGCGCCTTCAGCATCCTTGACTCCCAATACTTTACCAGCGGCCGCACGGTTTGCTGCGAACGGATTATCCAGTATGCCTGATTCAATTGCTCTCTCCGCCCCTATCAAGATGTCCCCATCGCCGATTTCCAGCACCTTGTCCACAATGGCCTTTACTTCTTTCTCTTCCATGGCAATCTGCTGCGTTGTCTCTTCCCTGTTGACCTCTATCTTTTGATTCCGGATGAAATTCCGCATCGTGTTGGTTATTTTATAGGTCTCGGCTATATTCTCCTTGGTCGGGATTGCCTTGGCCTCCACCATTGTCCTGACGTCATTGGTTATAGCGCCTACCAATCTTGCCTGGAGCGTGTTCATGAACGATACAGCCAGGCTTGGGGCAAGGTCTGCCGGGTACTGCATCAGACTGAAAGAAAACGACTTGAATATCTCGACGCCTTCGTATCCCAGCTTTTCGAGGTAATATTGGAGAGCGGTTTCACGGACTGTGTTCGCTGCGACGTCCTGGACAAGATTGCCATGTCCTACGCAGTGGATTCCAATATTCTTGAGCCCCTGTTCCACGAGCAGCAGGGCTGATACGATAACTGACGCAGTTTGCAGGGAAGGTGGAATACCGGCTCCATAAAAGCCCTGCACGCCCGCTACCATCGGGACGCCATGCTCCTCATAATGTCCCATCAATCTGCCTACATACTGGTGGGTATCAACCACGTACTCATAAGGCGTTTTGGCTGAATGCTGCCAGAAATCCATAAGCAGATCGGGACCATTTTGGCTGACTCCGCCGGCGCATAGTACCTCGGCAAGCAATCTCCCGTCGGGCATTCCTCCACGGAGCGCGACCGGGTATTTCACTGATTCAACGACCCGCCTCACGCCGGATACTCCGATGTTCACGACCGGAATCCCATTTAGTTTCGACTCCCCTGTCCTTCTGCTCTCTTCCATGTGCTTTTCAACTTCTTCAAACCGGTTGTATCTTGTCAGACTATCAGGAGACATGGCAAGTATTTCTGCATCCCCTTCTTTCTCCACATACTGCATTAACGCAATATGCTCTTTGACGGTCGCTTTTCCCATCCCCGTCGAGGTGATGATATTGTTTGTCGCTTTTGCGCGCCTTAACTCGTACACGTGGTTTTTTTCAGCGGGCAGGCTCTTATGGTACTCTATCGCTTCATCGATGTCCACCTCTTTTCCGGTATGCCACATCGAGAGCACTTCTTTCCTTTGCTCCGCAAACGCGTCGAAGTCCAGTTTCTTATTAGTAACCATTAGGGATTTACCTCCTCTTTAATTTAGGATCCATCGCATCGCGCAGTCCGTCGCCCAGCAGGTTGAACCCAAAAACAGTGAGCATTATGAACAGTCCCGGAATTGTGGTCAGCCATGACGCAATCTTCATGATATCCTTGCCGTTCGAGACCAGCGCGCCCCATTCAGGATGAGGCACGGGCACTCCGAATCCAAGGAAGCTGAGTGACGCTGCAATTACAATCTGCACGCCAAGACTGGTCGTCACTGTCACTATAATCGGGGCCAACCCATTTGGAAGCATCTGTGTGGCGATGATTCTGAAATCGGAAAACCCGATTGCGCGTGACGCTTCGACGAACTCATTGTTCCTGACGGTAAGTAAAGACGCTCTTGTTATTCGTATGTATATTGGAATCCCCGCTACTCCCACTGCGAGGATGAGATTCTGAATGTTTTGCCCGAGTACCGTGATGATGACTATTCCCAAAAGCAATCCCGGTATTGACGCCAACATGTCCGATACCCTCATGATAATATCATCCAGTCTACCGCCAAAATATCCGGCGATCGAGCCGAGCGAGACTCCGATGATGAGCTGGACCAGTGTTGCGCCTATCCCTATCACCAGCGAATACCGGCTGCCGTAGACTATACGCAGCAGCATGTTCCGGCCTGAGTTATCGGTTCCGAATGGGAAATCCCAACTGGGCGGGCTTAACCTGTTTGGCACATCCATTTTCGTGACCGACTCAAAACTAATGAAAAGAGACGCAACAGCCATAACGACTACGGCGATAATTATTATCAGACCGACCATAGCGCCTTTGTTCTGTCTTAAATGGTGAAAGATTTCACCAAATTGGCTGCGTTTCCGGTACTTCCTTGACACAAGCCGGCCTTCTTCCAGAGCCTTGGCAACACCCTCTTCGGTGTTCGATGCTGAAACACTCTTTTGTCCTATGGCAATCAGCTGTATGCCGTCGTCAGATAACTCCCTGGTTTGATAGCTCTTTTCGCTCTCCGGCGGTATCGCAACAGAAGTAAGAGAAACATCTGCTATTTCGAATAGTTCCTCTCGTCCTGGAGAAATCAGTTCCGTGGCTGCACTACCCTCCGCCTGCGGTGGAGCTTCGTCGCCCGTTTGTGGAGTATCTCTATAGGCTGCTCTGAATCCGGTTCTCTTCTTCCTGGCAGTAGTAACATATTGGGCCCTGATTCTCGGGTCGACTATCGCGTACGACAAATCGACTACGAGCAGTATTAGAATATACAGAATCGTCGTCAATACCACAGTTCCTGTAATCAAAGGTACGTCGCGTTTATTAACTGCTTCTACAAGCAACCGCCCGATACCCGGCCAGGCGAACACAGTTTCTACGATTGCCGAGCCAGCGAGGGCTATACTGAGCGACATCCCTATTGTGGTAATAATCGGTATCCATGCGTTGCCGAGCGCGTGCTTCCTGATAACGTGTTTCTCCGGTACGCCTTTCGCCCTCGCGGTGCGCAGGTAATCGGCATGCAAGACCTCAAGCATGCTGGATCGGGTCTGTCGTACCGCTGTCGCCATAAGCATCAGCCCGCTGCACACAGCAGGCAGTATGAAGCTGTAAAACCCATGCTGCATCCCACCGGCAGGAAGCCAACCGAGGTTTTCAGAAAAAAGCATCAGCAGCAGGAGTCCAAGCCAAAAGGCCGGCATAGACATACCAATAAGCGCGAATAAAGTCGTTAGGTTATCTGAGATTTTCCCCGCCCGCTTAGCGGCGCGGATTCCCAAAGGCACCGATACTGAAGCTCCGATGACAAGGGCTCCGGCGCTAAGCAGCAGCGTGTTGGGCAGTCTATCCATAAACCTATCCCTGACAGCCATACCAGTGATAAACGAGGTGCCCAAATCTCCTTGCACAAGATTGAACATATATATCGCATACCTGACCACCATTGGCTGATCAAGTCCGTACTTAGTCCTGAGTTCAGCTAGCAACTCCGGCGTGGCGTTTGGGATCTGTTGCGAGTCGACAAAATCACCAGGCGCCGCATCAACTAAGGCAAAAACCACAAATGACACAACAATGATAACAGGAATCGTCCAAAGCAATCTTTTCAACACGTATCGAATCAAGTTTTTATCCTCCTCAAGTAGTAACCTGGGATACCGGAATTCGAACCCGTCGTGCCTTTCACTGGCTACATTTTGTGCCTTTTACTCCTTTTCATTGCCTTGCATCAGGCAATCGTAGGCTTGAACGCAGACGGGGGCATTATACCATGCCCCTGTCTGTAGATGCTTGAGTAAGCGCTTCAAAAAAACCTATGTTTAGTCGTCTAGTAGCAAGAATACATTCCTGAAGTTATGCATACTTGTTTCTTCGGTAATATAGAACCCGCCAAGATTTGAATCTGCCACATAACCGTGAACAAGCCAGAATACCGGGATTATATGAACATCATCATACATAAGTTGCTGGATTTCGGACCAGTAACCCGCCCTCACATTTTCATTTGTTTCCGTCATACACAAGTCAAGCAACTCAGTGACACGGGGGTTGTTGTACATGTTCCCATTCCGGATTGACATCGGATAGATGAACTGCCGCATAGAACTTGCATACAAGCTTGGATTGCTGAGCCCGAAAGCCATCACAAGCCTATTATCGTGTGGCTGAGCCATAGAGATAAAGCCGGGCATATCCGTCACGTTGACAAATATGTCGATACCAATCTCGCCAAGCTGCTGCTGCACAACCTCCGCGCCTCTGATAGTTTCGTCGATGAATGCGACAAAATCGACTCGCTCGCTATTATAAGATGAGGCGGCCAGATATTGCCTTGCTAAATCGAGGTCGTACTCTCTATTTGGTAAATCGTTTCTGCGGAATTGTGTAGTTCGACCCCAAAATGTACCGCCCGTCACAGCGTCAGCCATTTTACCCCCGGCTACCAAAGCGATGTCTTCCAGATTCAATGCGTGGGCTACAGCCAGTCTGAAGTTAATGTCGCTGGTAATGGGATGCTCCATGTTGAACCAAATACTGAACATCATAGGAGAGCGTTGCGGATAAATCATAAAGCGCGGATCGTTCTCAAAGAAAACAATATCTTCGCCGCTAATCCCGAATGAGAAATCGCACTCGCCGTTTAGCATCATAATCCTGCGCGCCGATGGCTCGGGGATGTCGCGGAACGCGACGGTCTTCGTCAATGGGACTTCGCCCCAGAAGTCTTCGTTGCGCTCCATTAGAACGTCGCTCACAAAGCTTGAGACTTTCCACGGGCCTGTCCCGACCCATGCGCCGGTCTCCGGGTTCTCCTGGAGCGCCCTCGGGCTGATCATACCGGCATATGGATTCGCGATCTCATACAGGAACTCTACTTCCACGCCGCGCGTGACCAACTCAACCACGTATGTGTCCAGGGCCCTGACAGAGGCGACTTTACCCCATGTCATACTGGCCTCGCCGGCAGGGTTGGCCTTTGAGTACTCAATATTCCAGACTACGTCTTCGGCAGTGAAGGGGTCCCCGTTATGGAATTTTACGTCCTCGCGAAGGTAGAAAGTAAAGGTCTGATAGTCATCGGTCTCCCACCTTGTCGCGAGTTGACCCGCAAAGGTATTCCCGCCTTCCACCCTGTATACGAGCCTGTCATAAATCATGATGTAGACAGTCCAGTTCGCCCCGCCCGAGGCGCCCAGGTGCGGGTTTATTGAATTGATACCACCGGCAGGCATAACTATTTCGATGTGCTCGGCTACCTTTGCGCCTTCTTCGGGCATCGACACATCAGGCACTTGCAGGGTGGCTGTCGGCGTTGAGTCCGGCGTACTCGTACCGGTGTTGACCGGAGGTTGCTCGGAAGTGTCCGAATCGTCCGAGCCGCAGGAGGTTACCAATCCCACCAGCAACACCAGCGAAACCAGTAACGCTAGAATTCTCGTACTTCTCACCATGTATTAATCCTCCTTAATAATTAATAAACTGTGGCGGTTTCCATACTACTTCTTAAGATACTACTTCTCCGCATGTATGTCAATTGCTAAAAAGGATTTTTATTGAGTTAATATGGATATTTTATTAAGTAAACGCTGATAGACTTATTGAGTTGGCCTATGTAACAGGCCACGGGTAGCCCGTGACCTGTTACATAGCCTACGTTACACTTCACACGGTCCGGTCAGGCGTTGTGAGTGCATTCCGTAAGCGGAGCATGGATGCGGAGCGCCGCATGTATAAGACACGGACGCTTATCCATGCGGGAAGGAATGCAGTTGCAACGCCTGATGCAAGTGACCGTGCGAAGTGTAACTAGCCTACCGAAACGAGCAAGCTTGTTAAGCTCTTGGAGTTGACACCTTCCTTCAACAAATGGTACTATTACTTATATAAGCGATAATTTATACTAATGGAAAAGGAAGGGTGAGTTTATGAGCAGTAAGTTCAAACCCGACTCCAGCACCCTCAAGGGCGCCACGTTTATGGGGCCGGAGGGCGGAGGACCCAGCCTTGTCGAATCAAACGACGGGAAGATGACGCGCATCCGGCCATACTATTATGACAAAGAGCACGTAGAGAAGAACTGTAACCCTTGGGTGATAAAAGCACGCGGGAGCGAGTTCCGCGCGCCCGGCAAGGTCACGATAACGCCGTTCGGGCTTGGATACAAAGCGCGCGTATATTCGAAAAACCGCGTTCGCTACCCGCTCAAGCGCGTCGACTGGGACCCTAAAGGCGAGCGTAACCCGCAAAACAGGGGCAAATCGGGCTATGTGCGCATATCATGGGACGAGGCCGCGCAGATAGCGGCCGACGAGCTTGTCCGCGTCAAGGAGACATACGGGCCGGAAGCCGTGCTCTGCCAGTCGGACTTTCACGGCGAGGGCAAGCATGTCGCCCCGAGCCACGGCTGCCCGAACAGGTTGCTCGCGCTGATGGGCGGCTACACGATCCAGATGCGGAACATGGACAGTTGGGAAGGCTGGTACTGGGGCGCCAAGCATGTCTGGGGGTGCGAGCCCGCAGGCCAGATGATGCCGACGACGAACACGTACCTCGACGTAGCCGAGCATGCCGAGCTTCTTTTGTACTGGGGGTGCGATCAGGAGACGACCCCGCTCGGGGTCGTAGGCTTCCTTCCAAGTAATATCAGCTACTGGTTTACGCAAATCGGTATGAAGGGCGTCTATATATGCCCTGAGCTTAATTACGGCGCGGCAGTGCACGCGGACAAATGGATACCGGTGCTCCCTAACACCGACGCGGCGCTTCAACTTGCGATTGCGTATGTATGGATCGCCGAGGGCACATACGAGAAAGGGTATATAGCGACGCACGCGGTCGGTTTCGACAAGTTCGAGGATTATGTCCTGGGCCGCGAAGACGGGGTGCCCAAGACCCCGGAATGGGCGTCCGGTAAATGCAAAGTACCGGAATGGACGATAAAAGCCCTCGCCCGTGACTGGGCGAACAAAATAGCCAGCATAGTGCACGGCGACGGCGGCAGCATGATCCGCGGCCCATTCGCGACGGAACCCGCAAGGCTCGAGGCTATGCTCCTTGGCATGCGCGCGCTCGGGAGCCCGGGCGTCCATCAGGTGAAGATGGTAGAGATTGGCAACTGGAACGCTGATTTCCCAATCCCTTTCCACGGGAAAATCGGGATTGGCATACCGACTATCTCCGACGCGCTCAGGCCTGTAGACGGCGACACGCCCCCGGAGCTGGCCTTACAGCGCTTCCTCCTGACCCCGGATCAGCAAAAGCGCGCGCCTGAACTCGCCAAACTGTTTAAGCAGCTTCCGGCGCCGCTGCAGTATATTCCGCGCTGCCTTGTTCACAGGGCCATACTGGAAGACAAAATCGAATGGTACGGGCTGCAATGCTTCACGACGACAATGGCGCCCGGCAAGAATAACTACAGACTCCCATATGGCGAAGCCCAGTTTGAACTCAAACAATTCCCGCGCCCCGGCCTGTCTCGGCTCCATATGATCTGGACCGACGCGCCTTGCCAAACCACTTGCTGGAATGATGGGAACCTCACGATAAAAGCATACCGCAGCCCGGAAATCGAATGCTTCGTGGCACAGCACCCTTGGCTGGAGAACGACTGCTGTTTTGCGGACCTGATCCTCCCTGTCGCGACAAAACACGAGATGAACGATTTGTGCAACGACGGGTCAAGCGGCGGGTTCATGTCGGTGTATCTGGAAAAGCCGTCCTGCCCGCCTGTTGGCGAGTCCAAGACGGACTTCGATGTTTGCGCCGAGGTGGCAAAAAAGCTCGGGCCGGAGTATTACGACGCATACACGGGTAATCTGTCGGAAGAGGATCGCGTACGGCTCTTTTATAAAGCCACAGGCTTGGAAGAGCACATGTCCTGGGATGAAATCAACGAGAAGAGGATTTTCGTCTCACCGTGCAAGTTAGAAGCTGCAAGTATCCCCCCGGGTATGCGCAAGTTCTTTGAAGACCCGAAAGGCAACCCGCTCGAGACGCCTACAGGGCTCCTGGAGTTCTCGTCAACCGCGATCGAAAAGCACATGCCTGACGACCCGGAGCGCCCGCCGGTCCCGAAATGGATCGAGAGTAGCGAGCTGCACGACGAGCGCCTCGGCGGCGACCGGGCATCGAAGTACCCGCTTCTGTGCATGACCAACCACGGCAGGTGGCGTATGCACGCGCAATGCGACGACATCATCTGGAACCGCGAGGTCCCGACCATGAAGGTCCGCGCGAAGGACGGCTACCAGTACGAACCCGCATGGCTCCACCCGGTCGAAGCGGAGAAGCGCGGGATCAGACACGGGGATATCGTAAAGGTTTTTAACGAGCGGGGCGCCGTGCTCTGCGGCGCATATGTGACCGAGAGGCTTAGCCCGGACACATGCTACGTTGACCATGGCTCCCGGGTAGACGCCATCATCCCGGGCGAGCTCGACCGCGGCGGTGCGATAAACTTGATAACTCCTACGAACTTAACAGGCAAGAGTTCGACAGGCATGGCGACTTCCGGGTTCCTTGTAGACGTCGCGAAGGTGACGGATGATGAGATGGAAGGCTGGAAGAGGGATTACCCGGACGCGTTTGCTAGGAAGATCGACTATGCCTGCGGCGTATGCCTGGAGGGCTGGCTGATTGACAGTTAACAACTAAAACAAACAATAAACAACAGCAAACAACGGCAAACAACGGCAAACAACGGCAAACAACA
>Ga0082212_10013678_pt1 | contig 10131 bp, 11 predicted proteins | sample TergutNt197P3_FD_71548 | JGI IMG/M metagenome (GOLD analysis project Ga0082212, IMG submission 71548) | Neocapritermes taracua P3 segment gut microbial communities from Petit-Saut dam, French Guiana - Nt197 P3 | ecosystem: Host-associated > Arthropoda: Insects > Digestive system > Gut ...
GTCTCTATCGCAAGCATATTCATCTGAAGCGAGCGAGGTCCCTCGCTACTTCGGGGAGGCCATCCCTCGTTGTCTGCTACGCAGAGCTTAAACATCAATGCACTTGCTTCAGGCAAGCTGCGTGGGTTTATCTCCCGGCTGCTTTCCGAAACTTTACGTACGGTCATATCGTCTGTATACTCCAGCTCAATCCAAAGCGCGTGAGCCGGGATAAGGCTTTCGAAACGCTCCGCCCATTCGATAACAGAGGCGCCCGCCCCGAAGAAATAATCGTCATAGTTGATTTCCGTATCGGGCTTTTCCAGACGGTACAAATCAAAGTGATACAGAGGCAGCCGCCCCGACACGTATTCGTTTATCAGCGTAAACGTCGGGCTGGTAACCGCTTCCGAAACTCCGAGCCCCGCCGCGATAGCTTTCGCAAGCGTAGTCTTCCCCGCACCGAGTTCGCCCGTCAGCGCGATAACAGCGCCGGGTTTAAGGCCGGCTCCGAGCTTCTCCCCGTATTCCTTCAGTTGTTCTTCGTTAAGCAACATAACTATTAATTATATTATAATGTACGCATATATAGCACAAACGGAGGAAACCCTATTATGACAAAATCTGAAGTTTATCTTGTCTCGGCGGATGACAGGGGAGAAGGCTCGCGCCGTTGTCTTAAATATTTCCCACTCCCCGATTACTCCGGCAAGACCGTGCTCGTCAAGCCGAACTTTAATTCCGCAGACCCGCCTCCCGGCTCTACGCATAACGACACCTTGGATGTTTTGCTCGGAGCTGTAAAGGAAGCGAATGCGCAGCGTATTATCCTCGGGGAACGCAGCGGTCCGGCTGAGGTTGAGGAGGTATTCAGGCAAAAAGGAATCGGGGCGCTCTGCGAAAAACATGGGGCTGAGTTTGTCCCCTTCTCCGCATTGTCCGATGAAGATTGGGTTGTAATTGAGCAGCCGGGGCTGCATTGGCAGGGCGGACTGAAGGTTGCGCGGGCGGTTACGGAAGCCGGCGCTGTGGTTGCAACATGCTGTCTTAAAACGCATGGGTTCGGCGGAGTATTTTCAAGCGCGCTTAAACTTGCCGTAGGAATCACGCCGAAAAACTTTAACCTTCTGCACAACACAAAGGACCAGCGAAAGATGATTGCGGAAATAAATCTGGCTTATGCGCCGGACCTCGTTATTGTTGACGCGGTTGAGGTGTTCACCGACGGGGGACCTATGGAGGGCGTGCGGAACAGGGCGAACCTGATGCTTGCCGGAAGCGACCGGGTTGCGCTGGATGCGGTCGGGCTTGCAATCCTCAAATACTTAGGCTCAAACGCGGCGATTATGGACACGCCGATTTTTAAACAGGAACAGATTGCTCGAGCCGTTGAGCTTGGGCTTGGGGCGGCTTCGCCGGAGGAAATCCAAATCGTGACTGATGACGAAAGATCCGGCGTGGTGGTTGAAAAAATTAAAGCAATCCTGAATAACGGGTAGGCGCGAGTTATTCCCACTTGTGCAGGAACGGGGATATTCGTTTGTAAATCACGAAGACAACTGCGGTATTGATTGCCATTTTTATCAGGTTGAACGGTATCAGGATCGGGATGAGCATCCCCTGCACGACCTGAACCGGGACTCCCATGAAGAGGGGCGTGATAATCAGGTTCGCCGGAATCATCACGGCTGCCATGCAAAGGCCGCCGATTATCAGCGCGAGCAGACCCCATTTTTTCGTTTTGAATTTGCTGTATATTGCGCCGGCGACGAGGACAAAGGCTGTGACCGCGATCGCATGCATTATCATGCCGTAAGGTCCGCTTGCCGGCCCCATCATGAGGTCATGCAGCAGGATTGAGACGAGACCAATCAGCAGACCCGGAAGCGGTCCGAATACAAAAGCAGCAATAAGGATCGGAATGTCTGAGACTTCAAATTCCAGAAACGGCGCGGCGGGCAGAATCGGAAAATGAATAAACGAACAGATGACTGCAACGGCAAGCATAAGCGCCATCTTTGCGAGCTTTAGCGTACGTGAATTAACGTTTGAATTAGACGGATTAGGCATAATTTGTTCCTCCCTTCCGGACTATAACCGTCGGTATTGGAATTTAACCAAACTCGGCCTCTCGGCTCGCGGACTCGTCGCAAAAGCGCTTTACCGCCGGTGGGGACTTCCACCCCGCCCCGAAACACTAACTAATTGCATTCCATATTAGCGAATCAAATCCCATCTGTCAAATTCAATTATCATTTAAAATAATAAGCTGGGTCAATCTCTTGACCGGAATTCTCAAGGTCAAACATGTCGGCGATGTCATTAGGATTATCCATCCACAATTCAGTTTCGCTGCGAATCAGCTTTTCATATATGCTTGATTTAGAAAACAATGAAATTGCCGCATTTAATTCCAGGTTATGTCTTTTCGCAAGAATTTCGGCAACGGTATTTGCGGTAAACTGCGCCATTAAGTCGTATTTACTGCTCATTTTATCGCAACCTCGCATGAGTCAATAAACTGTATTTTCGACAACGAAAGCTCCGTTTTCAGACATACCTGATTGTGCAATCTATATGGTTTTAAGGTATTAATCGCAGTACGGACTGCTTCATCAGTGCCGACATCGCCATACCCGTTTTGTAAATAAATCGTGAGTGTTGTCATCGTATCGTCGTTTGCTATTTTCCCAATCATCACATCATAGGTTTCCCATTCGTTCGTAATCCCTGGATACAAATCCATGCGGCGAAATGCGCAAACGCAATGCAGCCATTCTTCGTCAGTTGTAATAAATTCATGACATTTTAATTCTTGAAAATCGCTCATGCGATATAAATTTATATAACCGGACTTTAAATTCAATCCGGACTTTAGAATTGAAGTTCTTACAAATTTTTCAGCTTGTTCCCTGTTCGTAGTAAGATAAAAACCTTGTCCAAAATCGTTGCGTTTCCTGCAGTTTGACAAGTCTATTGTTTCAATAGGTGTATAGCTCGCGTGATAAAGTGTTATGCCCTTTGATTCCGAAATCATCCCGCTGCTTTCGTGTCAATATTATCTATGTATCCGCAAATATCCTCGTACGTAGCTTGAGCTCCTTGAACATGAAAACCATAATATGCATCGTCAATAAATTGCCAGATATGATATCGGTCGAAGTATTCCGATGCTTCGCGGAACGAACAATCTCGGGCTTGTTTAAATAGCCCAAGCTGTTCGATTTTTATCATCATCGCAATACTCTCTTCACTTGACACGGCTTCTCTCCTAACTAAAATACAGTATACATTAGCTCATTGGCAAAATCAAAAATCGCATCCTGGTAGGCGACTCTGGCATGATTTTAACCACACCGCCGGGTGGTTTATTGCTGGGCCTGGAGGAGGAGGTCGGCGCCGTGGATGACTAGGGCGGATAGTTCTGTGTTTATGATCCAGTCGGCGGGGATTTCGAGGCTGCCGACGAGGCAGCCGACTATGTTGCCGGCTGTAGGCGCGATGCCGTCGGTATTTCCGTTTAGTTCTACTGCTGCCTTGATTGCTCCTTCAAAGTCGTTTTCATGCCTGAAGGCGAGATAGGTTGCCATGGCCGCTGTCTCGGGGGCAAGCCAGCCTTCACCGATTGCATTTATCGCCGTCTGCGGTCCCTTTCCTTGCTCGGCTAAATCAATGCCGCAGCGGATCAGTTCCGCCGGAAGCGGGTCTGACAGTTCGCACTCGTCAAGCTTTTTTAGCGCGGCGGCGGCGGCATCAGCAAGTGTACAACCTTGCGCGAGATGAGCTATCAGCGCAGCCATATAGCCCGCGGACATAATCGCCTGCGTATGTCCGTGCGTTAACGCTGCGCTTTCGCAGCCGAACCTAAACGCCATGTCCGGGTCGTTTGCGAAGTACAGCCCGATTGGGGCAGTCCGAATAACGCAGCCCGGCCTGTTATGATTGTTGATCCGGTTCTCAATTGTTCCATAACTATTTTTAATAGAAGAGGCAAGGGCATTTAAGCTTGTTACGCCTTCTCCTCGGCGGGCAAAAAGCTCGTCATGTTTCAGGACAGCTCCGTTAAGAATGAACCCGTAATCCTTATCGGATAGCCCGCCTGTTTGTGTGTAATACCATTTCTGATACGAATAGAACAAGCAGGGTACATAAGCATAAATTCCTTTTTGTTTTGCTCTGGCGTCTGCCCAAATGATTCCGTCAACCGTAAAGATTGACAGCTGCGTGTTGTCTGAGATTAGGCTTTTGCCGCCGCCTTCTGTCTCGTAACCTTTTGCATCTCCAACAGCGCCGCCAAGCAAACACCCTCTGAAATTATCTTTATTAATCCGCCCTGTCAGCATTACAGTACCTCTTTACTCAACTGTAACGGATTTAGCCAGATTGCGCGGCTGGTCGATTTCTCGTCCTCTGAGCTTTGCGACATGGTACGCAAATAATTGAAGCATTACTATTGAAACAATCGGCGCAATCTCGTCCGAGCAAGCCGGAATAAAAAATACTTCGTCCGCAACCCCGGCAATCCTCGTATCACCGGTTTTTGCTACGGCAACCACCTGTGCCTGTCTCGCTTTCATCTCTTCAATATTGGACAGCATCTTTTCGTATAGCTTATCTTGAGCGGCTATTACAAAAAACAACACGTCCTTTGTGATTAGCGCAATCGTTCCGTGCTTAAGTTCGCCGGCTGCAATCGAGAAAGAATTAATATATGTTATTTCTTTCAGTTTAAGACTCGCCTCCGCAGCCGTTGCAACATCAACGCCCCTTCCGGCGTAGAAAATCTTTTCCTTTTTGTTATGCCGGATTGCAAGCTCTTTAATAGCATCCTCTCGCGCAAGCACGTCCTCAATAAGCGCCGGAGCTTCCCCGAGTCCTTTAAGAAGCGCATCTGCATCCGCCTTCGCGACTGTCCCCTTCAGCAAGCCCATGTATAGCGCAATCAGGTACAAAGATGTAAGCTGCGTCGTATAAGCTTTTGTTGATGCAACCGCAATCTCCGGTCCTGCCCAGGTGTAAAACACATGGTCTGAAGCCCTCGCAACCGAGCTTCCAAACACATTCACGACAGACAGGACAGACGCCCCCCGCCGCTTTGCTTCTCGCAGCGCTTCAAGCGTGTCGCTTGTTTCCCCGGATTGGCTTATAAATATACATAAAGTCCGTTCGTTAATGATTGGATCCCTGTACCTGAATTCGGACGAAAGCTCAACTTCGCAAGGAATACATACGTACTTCTCAATTACTGCTTTTCCGACCATGCCCGCATGGCAAGCGGTACCGCAAGCGACTATGTATATCCGCTCAAGCGTTTCGAGGCTTTCTTTGGTAAACCCTAAATCGTCCAGCATAATAGCGCCGCCTTCACCTATGCGGTGAGCGAGTGTCTCGCGAATTGCCGTCGGTTGCTCGAAGATTTCCTTGAGCATAAAGTGTTCATAATCACCGCGCTCAACGGCGGCGATGTCCCAGTCGATATGTGTCCTGATTCTGTTGATTCGTGTCCGTTCCTCGTCATAGATCTCAACGCCTTTTTTTGTGATTACGACGATTTCGTCGTTATCAACCAGATAGATTTCTCGTGTATGCTTAAGTAAAGCGGGAATGTCTGAGGCAATCAATCCGCCGTGATCACATGCTCCAGCAACCAAGGGGGCGTCCTTTCGTATCGCAACAATTCTTTCCGGATCGTCCGCGCAGACGGCGGCAACAGAATAAGCTCCCCTCAGGCGGCGTGCGGCGGCGCGAATTGCGTCTATCAAATCATTGTCATAGTTCAGTCTTATCAGATGAGCGATGACTTCAGAATCCGTTTCGGACGCAAACTCGATTCCATGCTCCCGAATCAGTTCTTCTTTAAGCTCCATAAAGTTTTCGATTATGCCGTTATGTACAATTGCAAGCTGCCCGTCATAACTCTGATGCGGATGCGCGTTCTCTCGCGTAGGCGAGCCGTGCGTTGCCCAGCGTGTATGACCTATGCCGACTTGTCCGTCAAAATCTCCGCCAGTTACTTTTGCCTTAAGCGCCTGCAGTTTGCCAGACTCCTTCCGGAGCAGCAGTTTTCCCTTTCGGATTAGAGCGATACCCGCAGAGTCATAACCTCTGTATTCGAGCGACTGAAGACCACCAAGGAGGACTTCCTTCGCGCTGCCTGTTCCAGCATAACCAACAATTCCACACATCTTTGCTCTACCTCAGTCTGCTTTCTATCAGCCGCACCAGGCGGTCTGCAATTCGCGACAGCTGTTCCCCGTCGCTCCCCTCAAGCATTACCCGTACCAGCGGTTCCGTTCCTGACGCCCGCACAAGAACGCGTCCTTTGCCACCCATTTCATCCTCCGCCTCGGCAATCGCCTGGACTATTTTTTCATCTTTATCAAAACTGTATTTATTCTCCTCGCGAACACTTGCGTTTTTTAGTACCTGCGGATAAATCTTCACATCTTTTGCAAGGCTGGAAGCAGGTTTCCCGCTCTTGCGAAGTGTTTCCAAAAAGCGGACAGCCGCAAAAATGCCATCACCCGTCGTATGCTCATCGAGAAAAATCAAATGCCCCGATTGCTCGCCGCCAAAAACAGAGCCTGTTTTCTGCATCAATTCCAGTACATAGCGGTCGCCGACATCCGCGCGCTGCAGGGTTATCCCCTCCTTCTTTAGTGCTTCCGCAAAACCGTGATTGCTCATGACTGTGGCTGTAAGTAAATCTTTTTTAAGTTTGCCCTGCTGCTTAAGCGAGCCGGCTAACACATACATCAATTTGTCCCCGTCAATCAAAATGCCCATTTCGTCCACACATATCAGTCTGTCCGCATCGCCGTCAAACGCAAGCCCTACGTCCGCGCCCTCGCTCACAACCCGTTTTTGCAATGCTTCAGGCTGAGTTGATCCCCGCCTTTTGTTTATATTTGTTCCGTCGGGTTTACCTCCCATAAATACCGCGCTGACCCCAATCCGCTCGAAGAAAAGCTTTACAACCTCGAACGCAGCTCCGTTTGCAGAATCAACAACCACGCGCAGACCTCTTAAATCTTCATTTAAATTATTGTCAAGAAAATCGACATACGACCGCCGGGCCTCCTCCGCAGCTTCGTCTGACCGCCCGAGCAGCACACCCGTGATATGGCTGCTCCTCTCCTCATGGTTCAAAACGATTTCTGCAATCTCGTCCTCAAACGCATCGTCAAGTTTAAACCCGTTTTCATCAAAAAACTTGATGCCATTATATTCAAATGGATTGTGTGATGCGGATATAACCACGCCCGCCGTCGCCTTTGAAGTTTTGGTAAGGTACGCAATCGCAGGCGTCGGAAGCACACCAACTCGCCTCACATCGCACCCCATCGACAAAAGTCCGGCGGCGATGGCATGTTCCAGCATGTCCCCCGACAGCCGCGTATCTTTTCCAATCAGAAAATTCGGTTTTTTCCCCTTAACGCGCCCTCCAAGCACATATCCGGCCGCAACCCCAAGTTCATACGCAAGCCCGCCCGTAAGCTCCTTATTCGCAATCCCCCTGACCCCGTCAGTCCCGAACAGCCTCCCCATAGGCTCAGACCCTTATCAACGTCACGCGGACTTTAGCCGGTTCGATCAAAATATCTTTTACTTCAACCACACACTCCGCAATGACATCCATCTCAATCGAGCCGAGTGCTCTTATATTTTCCAACGCGTCTATATATAGTTTTATATCGTCTCTTGTAATCCCGTCCAGAACGTCCCTCGTTGCCAATACCGTCACCGTAACTCTTCCCGTATTCACATGCCCCGACATGGACGGCACGAGATTGATGATTTCAATCATATCGGCAGTATAAACGAATTCCTTTCGAGCTATCCCCTGCACTTCAATCCTGACATAAAGATCCTCTGACGCCCTGGCTACTTCTACGCCCTCCGGCAGGTTCAGAATCGTATCGTCAATCTGGAATTGCACGCTTGTTGTGATATTGGATAAGTCAACAGGCACCCCTTCAACCTCAGTAAGGTCTTCTATATCTTCCTGCGCGCCGCGAATCGTAATGACTCTGGGTATAGATATATCTGTTACCTCAATCTCTTCGTTTGGTTCTCCTATAGTTGCAATACGCAGCGGCACCCTTTTCGTATAACAGAGCATCCCTGTGACTTCGACCGAATTCTGCGAAAGTCCTACTTTGTTAACTGGATTTCCCGCCTTGTCAATCGCAACAACATCAAGCCGGAATGTGCTGATCTCTTCCGTAAGATATCCTGCAGGCACCAGTACACGGATATAATCGATGTTATCCACGACGTCAGTTACGCCTGAGACTTCCATTTCCTCCGGAATAATTCTCAGGAATCCAGGTTCCTGGCCGAGTACGAATGTCTCCTCGTACTCGATGCGCACAGGCTTAAACACGGTAATCAAATCAACAACTTCAACCTGTACCCCTTCGGGACGTACCTGTGTTAACTCCATGTTATTAGGGCCAACCACATTCACCGGTATGGTTTGCAGCCCCTTTCGATATCCTGTCATATCTGCAGTAGCTTTAAAATCTGACGCTTGAAGTTTGTTTACAACTGACCTTGCCCCGGTAACGGTTACGTCAACATAAAGCGGCACACCCTCGTCAACGGTGAACCCGCGATCATTAAGCGCATTGATGTTGATAAGATCGACAGGTACGGAAGGAATTGTCCACTCGGTATCCGGGTTGACTACTGTTGTGATATAGGCCCAAAGTACAATTGCGCATACAATCGAGATGAGGAGGTTGAACTTATTGTTTTTTAGCACTCCATCCTCCCTTCTCAAAAGCGCGGAATATTCCGTGTTGCAGCGGTTCAGAATCTTTAAGATAAATATCAAGCAGCGCCTTTTCCAGATCTTTTACGTCAAGGAAGCGTGTTATCCGTCCGTCTCGCGCTGTAGATATTATGCCTGTCTCTTCAGAAACCAGTATCGTATATGCGTCCGATACTTCTGTGATGCCTAGTCCGGCGCGGTGACGCATGCCAAGCTCGGGAGGTAAGTCCCTGCTGCGTGTTAGCGGTAAAACGCAGGACGCCGCACGAATCTTGTCTCCTGATATTATTGCTGCGCCGTCGTGAAGCGGTCCGCCTTCACAAAATATGCTCTCCAGCAATTCGGCGGAAAGGTCGCTGCCAAGCAGAACGCCTGTCTCTGCAAAGTCTGTCAGGGAAACATCGCGCTCGACGACAATAATCGCGCCAATCTTGTTCGTTGAAAAATACTCTACAGCTTTTGCGATAACGGCGGCAACTGTCTTAGCTTTCTCTTTATCTCCCGACTGAAGCCTTCCTTTAAAAAATCGGCTGCGTCCGAGGTATTCAAGCGCACGGCGCAATTCCGGCTGGAATACTATCACCAGCGCAATAATACCGAACTGCATAAAGTTCCTTAACACCCAGTTTAACGTATACAGGTGCAGCAGCCCCGCAACTATCATTACGATTATCAGGATGAGCAGTCCTTTTACGAGCTGCTCAGCGCGGGTCTCACGAATAAACCTCAATATCTGGTAGATAATGAAGGCTATTATTGCGACATCGATAAAGTCTGTAGGCCCTATCTGTGACGCAAGTGTTGTGAAAAATTCTTGCATCCTCTTTTACCGATCCTATTCTTCGTCAAAACGGTCAGATTTATTGTCCTTGTGGTGATACGAGGCCTTGTTCTTGTGTTTTCCGATTTGCCCGCTCAGCTTGTCAACAATACGGTCTATACTATTCTGAAGCTCTTTTTCCTGTGTTGTTTCTTCAGCTCGAAAGAGCGAACCATCCGCATTTAATGTCGCTTCTATCGTCTGCCGACCGCCCTCAAGCGTAAGTATTACGTTCGTTTCAGCTTCGCTCGTAAAATATTTGTCCAATCTTGAAAGCTTCGTCTCAATCGTAGCTTTTAAGGTGTCACTTGCGCTAAAATTTTTTGTTGAAATTGTTATAATCATAGTATTCCTCCCGAATGACTGCTATCTTATCCCCACAAGACAACTATCTGCACTAATTATATCATACTTTCCGGAAAATGTGCAGCTTTTCTGTAATAATACAATAATCGGAGGCGACAAAAGCTGGCTTTGTTCCGCACCCATGTCGGACGCTCTTTAGCGTTTTTGACTTCCCGCCGCGCGGAGAGCCGCCCGCTGACCTGGTCTTTGA
>Ga0082212_10013679_pt1 | contig 10131 bp, 6 predicted proteins | sample TergutNt197P3_FD_71548 | JGI IMG/M metagenome (GOLD analysis project Ga0082212, IMG submission 71548) | Neocapritermes taracua P3 segment gut microbial communities from Petit-Saut dam, French Guiana - Nt197 P3 | ecosystem: Host-associated > Arthropoda: Insects > Digestive system > Gut ...
GCGTCAATGGCTATCGCGTTATGCGTAGGCGTCCATGTGGCTATGACGACGGCATCGGGCGCGGCTGCGCCGAAGAGTTCTTTGTGGTTCGGGAAAATATTTTCCGGAGGCAGGCCTGCTTTTCGGGCAAAGGCCGAAAGCCGCTCCGTATTGGTATCGGCGGCACAGTTCACAGACATGCCGGCTGCGGTCAGCCCTCCGTAATGGGTGCACGGTTTGTTTCTGAGCGGGTCGTCTTCAAGCAGAAACCCTATGCGTCCGCATCCTATTAGCGCTATATTGTGTTTTTTCATAATATGAAATGTTTGCGATAGAGGCCGATTTTTACCAGCAAAAAATTAGATTCGCGGCTTTTTTGAATTCGCCCTCAAAGCCACAGGAAAAGCAATTAGAAACCTTGCGTTATGAAAATCTGGAAACGCTTTATAGCCATGATTTATCTCGAAACAGCCGATTTGAAGTGAAGTTGCCCGCATAGCGGACTTTCACCGTCAAGTTATCGCCATGCCGGGCACATGCGGTAGCGGGCGCATAGGGGCAGTCTGGGGCGAAAAATTATTTTCCGGCTTGACAATGAACCGCTTATCATTGAAACAGATTTGGCCGCGATAGTGTGGGCGCAGAGCCGTTAAAAAGATAAAATTAAGGGATAAAGCATGCTTGCAGATGACGCCCCAGAAAGCCTGATTCAATATGACTCAATGAAAGAACAACTTTTCAAAGAAGTTTCGTCTTTCATCGAATCCGGCGCGCAGGATATTCAAATGCCCGAAGTATCTTACGAAAAGGGCTCAACGCAAATAACCTTTATGATAACGCGGCTTACCGACTCGCTTCTTTTTGACTGCATTCATACTATAAAAAAACACATCGAAAACGTCCGTATAGTGACCTTTGAGGAAGGCCACTATACTGTTCAGGCTTTGAACCGCAACCTTTTTAAAACCGATTCGCTGCTCGACAACATAAAATTCAACTTTTTCTCGCTTACCCGCTCTAAATGCATTATTTCCAAAAAAGGCCTTCTGACGCAGGAAGAACTTAACGCCGTAATTGAGGTGTTTAAAACCTTCTTCGCCGGAGTTAAGGAAGACCCCGAACTTCGCCTGAAAAAATTAGGCGCCTCCATTATGAGAGACTCGCAAGTAAACTGGGACTACATAGCCGGGTACGAAGAGACTAAACGCACCATAAGGGAATCAATCATAATGCCTCTTCAAAATCCTGAAATATACGACAAAATCGCCGGACTCACCCGCAAATCGGCAGAGTCGAACAGGCCGCGTGCAATCCTGTTTGAAGGTCCGCCCGGAGTCGGAAAAACAACCGCGGCGCGCATAATAGCCGGAGATACCCGCTTCCCGCTGATATATGTGCCGATCGAATCCATAATGTCAAAATGGTACGGCGAATCGTCGCGAAACCTTGCCGAAATTTTTGAAATCAGCGAAGATATGGGCGGCGCGATCATTTTTCTTGACGAAATAGACTCTTTAGCCGGCTCAAGAGACCAAAACATGTTTGAGGCTACACGTCGTATACTCTCGGTGCTTTTGCGAAAATTGGACGGTATCGACGCCGCCCAAAACACTATAACCATAGGAGCAACCAACCGTAAAGGCGACCTTGACGCCGCCCTTATAAACAGGTTCGATCAAAGCATATTTTTTCCCTTGCCCGACGCGCAGGAGCGTTCGTCAATATTCTCCGGCTACGCGAAACAACTGACCGCCGAAAACCTGAAAGTTCTGGGCGACCGCACGCCCGATTTTTGCGGAAGAAACATCAAAGACCTATGCGAATTTACGGAACGCAGGTGGGCAAGAAAACTGATAATAAGCAAGGCTGAGGCTTCGCCTCCGCCGTTTGAGTATTACCTGCGCACATTACAAATATGGAAACAATAACTCAATTCAAATGGTTGGGAACGCCTTCCCTTGCTTTTCCAACAGTTCCTGCGATGCCTTTTCTTTAATATCTTCTAATTTTTGACGACCGTGTTCGATGATTTCATCTTTAGTTACGGGTATTTTCTGCCCGGTATAGGAAAGGTAGCCGGCATATATGATTACGGCGAGAACCGCGGTTACAAAAAGCCAAAGAAAACGCTTGATTACGGCGAGAACCAGCATCACGCATATAACAACGCATAAAAACAGCAAAATCTTATTGGAAGTTAGCGCCGATAGAATATCCTGCATATCTCTTCTCCTTGCTCAGGGATATAATGATAAAGCAATTATTGTCAAGTTTTTTAAAATATTAATTGCTTTATCATTGAAACCATTTAAGGCTGTCCATTCGGATAGGTCAAAAATGAAAGAACAAGATAAACGCATTTCGTGCAGCTTATGCCGCTTCAGGATTGAAGATGAAAAATTCTTTTATGACACAAAAGTAAGCGCGTCCGTAAAAAAAGCCTTTAACGAATACAGATGCTTCCCGTTTTTCCCCGATGCCGGTATAGTCGATCGAATCAAACAAGGCGAAAACATATTAAATTTTGAGCCGCACTTTAACGAAACGGCGAAAAAGATGCTTCAGGAAGCTCCGGGCGGAATCGTCAGCAAGTTCCTGTCGCGCCGCATAACCTTTGCCTTAATGTGCATTCATTACGCCATGAGTATCAGGAATTTTAATTCCCTTTTTACCCGCAGAATAGTCCTCATAAAAGAAATGGCGGGCGTCCCGACCATACATCATTTATCGAATGAATCGACGGTAATATCCCACATAGGACAGGGCCCCGATTGGGCAGAAATTCCCACTCTCTATCTGGGACTTAACACATTTTCAGCAATACAGACCGAGATCGACAAAGGCAAATACTCTATTTTAGGCAAACTCGCGAGCCTGTTAATGGTTGAAGAAAGAGCGATTGAAATGGGTTATGTGCACGAACTGATTTACCCAAGCGCCGTATCTATTCAAATAATGGAGCTCGTAAATACCGTATTGGATAATTTCAATCAACGGGTTACCATAAGCAAAGAAACAGGCGACGACTCCGCCATACCGAAATTTTCCGAAGATACAAGAAAAACCCTTCTCAGGGAACTCGACGCAAGACTCAACGACGAAGAACTTAATTTCGATTATGCCAGAAACATAAAGGCCCTGCAAAAAATAGAGAATCTGGCTCGGCGCTACAAAAGACGCGGCGATGAGGAATCACTGCGGGAAGTAACGCGCCTCTTGGTAGCGGCGTCGGGTCATGACATTCACGAAATAAGAAACAAAGCCAACATCGTACTCGAAAGGGTGTTTGCCCCGAAAGAATTTGACGCGCCGATAGCCAGCCGTTTTATTAACACATACATAGGTAAAAAGAATAAGATTTCTTTTACAAAACCTAAAGGCAAGGAACACTTTCTCAGACTCTACCGCAATCCGCCGCAAAACGTCATAGCAACCGAAAATAATATCTCTTTTGAAGATATCGAACTGCTGCCTGAAGGCGAAACATTGTCGTGCGAATATACTTTCAACGAATACGGACATTATGATTTTACGCTGATGTCGCGCGACAAAGAAAAATCCGAATGGCTGAAGGAAAACGAATACAGCGGACGCGTCAATGTAATACCCGACATAAGAGGAGAAATCGTCCTTGAGATATTCGTGGACATTCATGGGCATACAAAGGCTTATTGGCGCGCCGAGGACAGCCACCCAGGGCTGCTCTATAACGAAAACGGAGAGATAATACGTTTAGGCAACCTGAACGATATATCCGCTCATCTTGAACATATAAAAAATACGTATTCTATCACATCCATATATCTTTTGGGTACCCAGGAACGCGGGGACAATAAGGAGGACTGGGCATGGGAAGCGACATCGCCCTCCCCCTTTTCACCGATAAGCCTTGTTGATATTGAGCCGTCGCTCGGCGGGAAACAGGCGTTGAAAGAATTAACGGCAAAGGCTCACAGCCTCGATATTAAAATAATAGTCGACATCGTTCCCCATGTAAACAGAAGAAGTTCTCATATAAACGATACGCTTGTGGTCATGACCTATGACGGCTCGGGAAATCTTGTTCAGCGTTCGTCAACAGACGGGCGCTACGGTTCATGGAATGACGGGAAACTGTTAAACTACCGTAAATTTGAAATCTGGGAATGGCTGCTCTGGTCAATAAATAAACTGATAGATGATTTTGACATAGACGGAATACGATTCGACTCGGCTCACGCTGTTCCGATAATGATGAAAAAAAATAACTACCCTCTTATGTATGGCAAAAAACGCAGCCACGAAGACATGGTGGAGGGCCGCATCATTGTCAACGAAAGGGAGTACGATCACTTTATAACAACCGGCTACTTCGATTGTATATGCCGCGATCAAATAGCTGTTCCGATACATTACTACCTCATGCTCGGCATAGAGCGCAAACTCAAGGAAAAGAAAAAATCTTTCTTCATAAACATAGCCGAATGTTTCTGGGGGCATGAACAGTTTTTAACAAGAAGCGGACTAATCCCCTACAACTCATCGCTTTTCAAAATATGCGAAGGCATAATACACGGCAAAACCGATGTGCGCGAAATATACCACATATATGACAATTACTTTCCGGCCGTGCTGCCCGAAGGCACCGAACTGCTCGGGATACTCGGCAACCATGACGAACGCCGCGCCCTCAATACTTTCGGCGAGAGAGGCCTGAGGCCTGCCATAGGGCTTACATTTTTCATGCACGGCATCGTCATGGACTATGAGGGCAGCGCGGAAGGCGAAAGCTGGAAAGTTTTTCTGGATAACATATATGTAAACTGGAATCAATTTGAATCGGTCGCTACAAGAAGCCTGTTTGCTTTTTACAGAGACTGGTACCATTTTCACAACAAATACAAAGGCAAAGGCTATCTGCTCTGGGCCAACAATAACATGGTAGCGGCAGCCATAAAATTCGCCGATAATACCGCGTGGATCGGCGCGTTCAATTTTGCCGATTCAAACCAAAGCGCGTCTATACAGTTCGATAATCCGAACCTTCCGATCAGAGACGACGCTTATTACAAACTGAGCGATATTATATATTCTGACTACACCGGGAAATGGTCGTACTTCACCGGAAAGGAACTCAAGGTATCGCGTCTTAGAACCCTTGTATCTTATACCGAACGCATAAAAATATTTAAACTGGAAAAGGCAGACATTGAAGAGAATTATTCCACATTCCTTGCCGATTCGTTTATCAGGCTTGCCGAACTTTCAAAAACGGAAAACATAAACTCTAATTTCGCCTTTTCAGAAATAGCGGCTAACGCAAAAACATACGAAAACATACAACTGTTTTTTACCAATCATATAAAGCCGCTTTTGGACGGAGATACCGGCAAGACTGTCCTGCACGCTTTAAAAAGAGCTTTCTTCTATTTGTTCAAATTAAAAATGATCAAAGGGGATACTCTCATAGAATACAGCAAAAAAATGAGTTTTTCATCTAACGAATTTTCAAGGTCACTCGGCCTTGAACTTGCCGTCCAGCACAAGAGAGGTCCCATAGTATTCATATCGGCCGAAGCCAACCCATTCTCAAAAAGCGGAGGGCTTGCAAATGTTGTATATGAACTGCCTTCGGAAATGGCAAAACTCAATGAAGAGGTATACGTAATAACCGGATACTACAAGCACGGTTCCGATAAAGAAAGGCAGATAATGGCCGATTCCGTTAAAAAATACAACATACGGTACACAGGAGTAAATGTAAGTTTTTTTATCATGGGCGAACATTTTGAAGTAGGGGTACACAGCGGACAGATAAACGGCGTAACCTACTTTTTGCTGGAGCATCACACTTTTTTTGACGGCCTCTACTGGGGCTACACCGCTGCCGAAAAACTTTATCGCAGGATTGCTTTTGCCAGGGCCTGCGCCGAAGTTATAGCCTCTTTCAAGATATATGTCCGCTATACATTCACAAACGACGCGTATATAGGCATCTTCAACGGAATCGTCCGCTGTGATCCGTACTATATAAATAACGAATACTTTAAAAACAATACATTCCTTCACATAATACATAACGGCGGCTGGCAATACTTTGACGTCTATGATAGATTTGAAAACGGATTCGATTTCTTCAACTTTTTCAACCTTCCTTCATGGCGGGCCGGCGAATTCTGCGACCCTGTACATGAAAACCGGCTTAACTGCATGGCTACAGGCATCAGGTTCGCCGACAGAGTAATTACGGTAAGCCCGTCGTACGCCGTGCAGATCGAATACGCCTGCGACGGAATGGAGCGGATACTTGAAAACGTAACCGGAATAAGCAACGCCATAGGCCGTGATTTCAGACAAAGCATTCAGGAGCGCTTTGACCAGTCCGGCTTTGTAGAAAAAAACTATGGGCCTCTTGTACAATTAATCAAGGAGAACGCCGCCCTGCTTGAAAAAATAGAGAGCCGGTATCCTGAAATACTCGCCGGAGCGCTCTATCCTGAAAGCATCAAAGACGCGACGCGCAGCGCCATAACGGTAAGGATGCGCAACAAACTGCTATTTCAATTTGAGCGGAACCTCAAGGTTGATCCGGACATTATATTGTTTTGTATGATACACCGTATATCAGAGCAGAAAGGCTTCCAACTCCTGCTTGAATCTTCCGAAGGCATCTTTAAATATCTTGGTTATCAGGCCTGCATCGGCGGCGCGGTAGCTTCCGGAGACAACAGAGGCCGGGAACTCGCGTCAGGCCTGTACCAAATACAGTCGTCATTCCACGAAAATGTTACCTTTTCAGAAGGTTATCAGGAAGTGGCTATCCCCCTGCTTTCGGCCGACCTTTTTTGCATGCCCTCGATGCACGAACCCGGAGGGATATCGCAGCTTGAAGCCTTTGCCGCGGGATGTCTCGTAGTGGCGCGGGCAACCGGGGGGCTTCGCGACACCGTTATTCCTATACAGATTCAGGACGATAAGGTCAACGGCAATGGATTTCTTTTCTCAGATTATCACTCGTGGGCATTCTACGACGCGATGCAGAGGGCAATGAATTTTTTCAGGAACAATTCGGCGGAAACAATACAGGCGGGACGCTTCAACGCCGAAAAATCGGTCTATTACTGGGACAAGCCCGCCCGCAAATACATAGAAACAATGTACGATATAACAGAAACAATAAGGGTTTTAAACGATGAAGATGAAGCATAGAACGGGAAGTTTTCTCCTGATTGCTCTCTTTTATATTTCCACATCGTTTACAAAGACTTACGGCGAATCAATTTTAGATCAGTTCAGCGGCGATACCGTAGTACCGCGTCAGGCTAACACCATATACATCGCTCCGTTTACGAATATGACACGGAAAACCGAATTGACCGATACGGTTGCCTTAAAATTGAGCGGCTTAGTAATATCGGACGGCAGGCTCGCAATTGTCAAAAACATCAACGCGGCCGATACCGTTTTTGAAAGCAAAATAATATCGTTTGAAAAACAAACGGTTACGTTCAACAATTCGGGACAGCCCGACAAAAGACGCCTCCGTGTAATCGTATCGGCTAAATTCACCGACAGCAAAAAACAGCGGGTAATATTTAACGACTCATCAATACAGGCCTTTTTTGAATTTTCCGAAATAACACGCCCAATCGTCTCAGAAATACAGGCCGTTGAAATTCTTACTGATAACCTCGCCAAACGCCTCTTCGCGAAGATAATGAGCGGCTGGTACACCGGAGAAATGACTGATATTGAAAAAGGTAAAAAATAATGGCTTATACCAAATATCCCAATTCTAATTTTCTCAAAGCCGAACTTGGCAAAAAAAAACTTAAACCCATGTATTTATTTCTCGGCCCCGAAGAAGGAGAAAAAGATAAATTCATAGCCGATATAAGCTCAATCCTTTTTCAAAACAATCCCCTCGCAAAGGAATCCACGGGGCGTTTCCACTGCGAAGACGATGAAATAAACGAAGCTGCCGGTTTTGCCCTCTCAAGTTCGATGTTCTCACAAACAAAGTTATGCATACTTTACAATATTGACGCAATCGCCCCATCCGAAAAAAAACCTCTTGAAGAAATTATAAACGACCTCCCGGCCGGAGCAACGCTCATAGCCACAAGCCTGAAAAATCAGCCCCCCGCCGTTCTATCAAACGCCATGTTAAAAAAAATTGAAACAATCCAGTTTTGGCGGCGCTTTGATAACGACATTCACAGGTACATATCCGCGGCTTTTAAAAAACACGGATATGAAGCCGCCCATGACGTTTTAAACATAATCGCGGTTAGCAATAACAATGACATACGTAAAATTGATGAAGCGCTTGAAATCATAATTGGCTCAGCTGCGCAAAAAACCGTAAGCGCTGAATTCGTCACATCAATAATTTCCGATAACAGCGATACTTCAATCTTTGATTTTATTGACGCCCTTTTTCAAAAGAATAAAAAAGCTCTCGTCTATTACAAAAAACTTATGGACAGGGGAGAAAGCGAACAACGCATATTCGGCATGATATTAAAAGAAATCTCGCTTCTTGAAAAATACTACACAGCCGAATCGGAGACAAACTCGGTCACAGAAGCTCTGGAAAGATGCGGAATAAGGGAAAAACAGCAGGATAAATTCTTGGGCTTTACCCGTTTTTTTCATAAAGAGAAATTGGGAGAAATTTACAGCCTTGCAATGAAAGCCGATTACAAACGCAAGAGCGCCAACCGGCGCGAACTCATGTCTGATCCTCTCGTCTCTTTCATAAGCGGCATGATATTTAGTGATACTTGACAATGAGTTCACGAAGGGTCTTATAAAGGTGGTCGCGCAGTACCGGTTCTTGTTCATGCGCAAAAATATCAAATAATCCCACGGTAGCGTTGCGGGTCTTACTCTTGACTATGGCGTAAAGAGCGGCGCTTCTGACATAACGACTCTTGTTGCCCGATATAGCTCTTACAAGGGCGTCTGTGGCCTGAATCATCTGGTAGTTTGCAAGCGAGTTACAAGCCTCGGCGCGAACCGTATCCTGTTCATCTTTCAAAGCGTCTATGAGTGAATACATCGTTTGAATGTCTCTGCGCAAACCAAGCAGAAAGGCCGCCTTTACGCGAAGGCTGACGTCTTTGTCACCGCGCAGAACTTTTACGATACCGGCGGTAGAGGGAACGCTTTCGCGATGCACGAGCGAATCTACAATTATCTCTTTTATTTCGTCATCTTCTTCAAACTGCAGCCGCGTACAGAAATAAGTTACCGCCATTGCTAAATTCAACTTGGAAAAAGCGTTAACTGCCGAAAGCCTGGTAATCCTGTCGTGTTCATTAATGGCCTTTGTCAGAATGCCCGAAAGCGCTGGGTCTCTGTTTTCCAAGAGAAAATTAATAGCCGCAAATCTGACCCGTCCATCGCCGTCATTCATAGCGCTGTTTCTTATTATATGAATAGTATTCTCGATACGGTTGTGCCTGATGCTGTATATGACGGAAACGCGCACCCATGCGTCTCCGTCATTAATCATATTGAGAAACTCTCTCTGAAACCTTGAATCGTAAAGATAATTCATGGCTTCGATAGCGTAAACCCTTACAACGGGGGCAGGGTCATTCATCATCGATAGAATAAAAGGGTAAACCCTATCGTCGCCTCTGCCGCGTAAAATCTTGGCAGCCCCCTGCCTTACTATAAAAAAAGGATTTTTTAATTCTTCGACTATGGGCATGACGATACTTCTGTGACCGCTTGATGAAATATAATTCATAACTTCAAGTTTCATCGTGGCTGAGCCTGTTTCCTGCAATATTTCTATCCAGTATTTAAGCGAAACGGAAAAAGGATACAATCTCAACGCTTCTTCACAAACAGGCCGATTGGTATAATCGGCTGAAAAGAAAAGCCACTTTTTGGCCAAAATCGCCTTTTTGAGATACGGTATAAGGGAGGGAGGCTTTTCGATTTTTATATAATCAAGTGCGGCCTCTCTCTGGACAGCTTCTTTATGAGTAAGGCTCTTAAAAAGAACCTTGGGGTCGGCAAAAGGATCGATTTTAACTTCTTGGGCCTGGAGGGGCAGAAAAAAAAATAGCAAAAGACCTGACGCTATTGTTAAGAAAAACGGCTTCATCTACACAAGAGTGCCGTTGAGATAATTTTTTACTATTGAATCAATAACCT
>Ga0082212_10013680_pt1 | contig 10130 bp, 7 predicted proteins | sample TergutNt197P3_FD_71548 | JGI IMG/M metagenome (GOLD analysis project Ga0082212, IMG submission 71548) | Neocapritermes taracua P3 segment gut microbial communities from Petit-Saut dam, French Guiana - Nt197 P3 | ecosystem: Host-associated > Arthropoda: Insects > Digestive system > Gut ...
CTGTTTTTTAAAGAGTTTCTTCAGCAATTATTCTTTTTGCTATAATGATCAGCTTAGATTCTTGCGGCGCGTATGCGCGCTTATACAATTCTGGCAGCCATATTACTTCCGTGCCTGCTATAAGCAGCGGCCATCCCGCGCGTTGATAAGGAGGTATCTTCGCCTCAATAAAGACGTCCTTGACCTTGCGCCGCCCCATCCTACCGGCGGAAGGTACCGCATCACCGGCACGGCGGGTGCGAAAGCAGAGCCGCTTAGCCATTTCGGCAGGCAAAGCAATATGATCTTCATCTTCCGACGCCGCGCTTGCTCCGTGGATTTCAGGTACGGCTAAATACATCCAGCCCCAATCGGCCAGCGTATGCCAGACGCCGTCTGCCTCAAGCGGGATGATATCCCGATACTCGGGTAAGGCGCGCTGCTCCCGTCCGATAAATAGCGCGCCGCGACGGTAGATAAGCCAGCCGCCGGGGCAGCTCAAACTCTGTTCCTCCTTTAAGCTACGGGCCGCCTCTGTCTGCGCGAAGCTCAGCTCTTCCCCGCAGACTTGCGTAAAGGCCAAGCGCACGATACGGCGCTGTAAAGCGGGGGGTAAGGAGAATAAACCTGCCGTAATAGCCCCCTCATCTTTACGCCATAATTCATCCATGACTACCTTGGTCCATGCTGCCAATAGGGTGTTATCTTCGCGGCAGATATCCGCCACTGCGCCTAGGGATTGCAAGAGGCGCGGATTAAGCGCAAGGAGCTGCGGCAGCAGCTTAAGACGAATATGATTGCGCAGATAGCGGATATCATCATTACTTTCGTCTTGGCAAAAAGACAAATTATAAGCGCTGCGGTACTCCTCTATTTGCTCCGGTAGAGCTGTGAGCAACGGACGGATGATATCGCTTTCCTGGGGCGCCATGGCAGCCAAACCTTCCAGCCCGCTGCCGCGCAGCAAATGCAGCAATACTGTTTCCGCCTGATCCTGGGCGTGATGAGCCGTAGCGATTTTAGCCGCGCCGATTTTGCGCGCTGTGTCTCGCAGGAAGGCGTAACGTGCGCGGCGAGCTGTATCCTCCAGATTTTTCCCTCTGGCTAGGGTACGCACATCTGCATGACCGCCGTAAAAAGGCAACTCGTAACCAGCAGCCAGCTCAAGCACAAATTGTTGTTCAACGGCGCTTTCGGGCCGCAGCTGATGATCAAAATGCGCCACTGCTAGAGTAAAACGAAGCTCTGTGCTGAGGCTATGCAATAGATGCAGCATCACGCAGGAATCACGGCCAGCGGAAACAGCCGCAACTACCAACTGGCCCTGGTGCACAAGCCGCCTGGCCCGCAGATGATCCAGCGTTTGTCTTCGTAAATCTGTGGATTCATTCATAATCAGCCTCCACAAAAAGAGGCGCTTACGCGCCTCTTCCGTCGACAGCAGGCATCAAAGCTTTTCCAGTTTGGCGCTAAAAATAGCATCACCTAGGCGGTGTTTTTCTTCAGGAAACTTATCAAAAATGAAATCGAAGCCATAATCGTGCTTAAACAGACTGGTTTGGGGGCAGTGCCCTTTGCGCACAAGTTTGGCGGGAAGTAAAAAACGTTCCTTGCCACTTATGGTAAATTCCAGCAAAAAATAGGGTTCAAACGGTGAGTTAAAAACATTATCGGAGACCAAGCAAACCCCACCCGCGCTGATATCAAACACCTCGCAGGAAAACTCCGGTTTTTTTGGCGCTACTAGCGGTAGCGTACTGTCTAAATCCTCTGGCGCAAGCCCGTATACTCTGACGTTCAACCGCATCTCATCCCGATATTGCGAACGTTTGCTAATCAGCTCTAGGGGGGTTATCTGTTCGATCAACGTTAAATGATACTTACCTTCCAAGCGCGTATTTATAAGCTCCCCGGCTAACCTGTATGGCTGATCATCAACTAAGAAGGCCACACCCACACGCGCCTTTTCTCCCAGAGCTAAGAAGTTATTATATAACTCCTCACTCTGCACCCAAAAACTGTTATGGGTTGACATGCCATAAAACAGCACATCAAAAACCTCGTCATGATCCGGGCTATAAACTTCCGGCCTTATCTGCAAAAGAGTATCGCTTTCAATAAATCTTAGCTGCATTTATTTCACCTCTCATATAACGAAAGCATGTATATTTTCGGCAAAAGCAGCCGTTATCCTGCCGCTACTTAAGCAAAATCGGCCAATACTTTTGTCCATTAAGCATTAGGCCTCCTCTTTTGATAAATTAGGGGCAGCCTCTTCCAGTGTTTTCTTTTTCTTATTGGTATTATAGGCGTCAAGACTCAGCGCTATAGCGATAAAGATATAAATCATGAAGGTACGGAAATTCTCGCCGTATAGGGGGTCGCCAAAGAGATACTTACCTAAGGATGGCGAAAAAATAAACATGGATTGGAACAAAATTATGCCTATAAAAACGTTTTTCAACGAAGCTTTAGAGGTAGTAGCGCCGCCCACCATAATTGCAGCCACAGCAAACATGCCTATTTGATTATGCTGCGTATACGTACCCAAGGTGCCTATATTCTGCAGGTAAATAAGCATGCCCCAGGCGGCCAGCACTGTGGAGATTATCACGGCTATTATGCGTATCCTATCCACATTTATACCATTAGTTTTTGCGTTATGCTGATCCTGCCCGACGCTACGCAAATCCCGCCCCAGTTTGGTTTTTAGCAGTAAATTGATGGCATAAGCAGCCAGCGCTATTACAAATACGGTAGCTATCGGCGCCTGACGTAAGGCCATATAGGTGGTATTATTGGTAAGTAAAACCCAGGCGCTGATGACAAGAAAGAACAGGCAGGCAACAGCGCCAATAGCGGTAAGCCGGATATTTGCTTCGCCCAAAGCCGGGTTTTTCTTTTTACGCCAATATCGAATGATCAGCCAGCCTAAGAAGCATACAGCCATGATTATGACAAATGTGACAAAGGGCATTCTCCAGATACCGTCTAGGGAATACTTTAAATTGCCCAAATCGACCGAGACTCGCACACCCACGCCGCTGGGGTTGAGTAAATTGCGTTGCGTTCTGGTCAGCACATCAACTCCTTTTGCCGCTAAAGGGATGATGCCGCCCACAACGTACAGTAAAATAATCCGATAAACGCTGGCAGCAAAATAACCTACAATAAGGCCGCCAATCATCTCTATACCGCGCATTCTATTATAGACCTTACCTGTTAGCCAACCGAACAGTATAGCCAACGGCAGGGCTACAGCGGCGCAAGCCGCCAGACCAAGGATACCGGGGATATCGAACCAGCGTATCAATATTAAAGATAATTGTGCCGCAATGACGCCCACCGTAATTCCAAAATTCATGCCCAAGCCGGCTACGACCGGGATGATCAGTGATAACAGCAAAAAACTTTCTCTGAATACGATTTCAAATAATAGCTCGATATAAGTTTTCAGCGTGATCTCCTCTGCCACCATAAAGCCCAGCAATACTAATGCTACGAATATCACGGCAAGAATATTGTCGGCTGTAAAGCTTGCCGCCTTCGGGAATAGTGATAAAATGTAACTTAGTAAAAAAGCTACTCCCACGCCTATAACGGCGCCAAAGACGCCGCCCAAAATACCACCGCCAAACAAGTTTCTCAAAACAACATAGCCCAAAAAGCCGCCAATAATCACGCTAAGGATCACTTTACGCAAAGATTCTTTATCCATTATCCTCTCCCCTCCCTAATAAACTCTTGTAATAAAAATATAGCTGCAGATTATTCATCATATCAATAAGATCAATCATTTTAATTATAACAAAAGTGATCAATAATACAAGAGAAAATGTAGTATGACCACCATATTATTTGTATAAAATAGGCTATTTACAACAAAAAGAGCGTTTTATGCGCTCTTTTTGTAAAATATAAAAAACTCAGCAAAAAAGTTACTAAACTTATTAATCGATAATTCAAAGATCGGCTAACAGCTCGTCTACAGCGTCGGCGGGCGTGGCCCAGGAGGTTACAAAACGTATGGTGAGCTCGTCTTCTCTATCCTGCCAAAGCTCGCATTGATACCTTTCTATTAGGCGCTCTCCTAAGCGGCGCGGCACAATAACAAATTGCTGATTGGTGGGTGAATCCGCCAGCAAGTGGTAACCGCGCTTAATGATACCTTCTTTAAGCCGCAGGGCCTGCTCGTTGGCATGACGGGCGTTGGCGTAATAAAGACCGTTTGTAAAGAGCGCCAAAAATTGCAGGCCCAGCATACGGCCTTTGGCTAATAAGGCTCCGCGCTGCTTAACCTGATAAACATAACCTTCCCGCAAAGCTTTTTTACAAATCACCAAAGCCTCGCCCAAAAGCGCCCCGTTTTTAGTGCCGCCGATAGAAAAACAATCTGTATGAGCAGCCACCTGACTCAGCGTCAGTTGATTACCGGGGGCGGTAAGGGCTACGCCCAAACGCGCTCCATCCAAATATAGCAGCAAACCGTGCTCTTGGCAGAAGTCATACAGCCGCGCTAATTCCTCTCCGCTGTAAACCGTACCGACTTCTGTGGAATTGGAGATATAAACCAGTCGCGGTTTGACCATATGATGATCGCTATGCACCTTTAGAAGCGGCTTTATCAGCTCCGGCGTCAGCTTGCCATCTGTTGTGGCGGTCATGATTATCTTGTGACCGGTTGCCTCTATAGCCCCTGCTTCGTGTACGCAAATATGGCCGCTTTGGGCGGCTATAGCCGCCTCGTGAGGGCGCAGAGCAGCGGAGATGGCCAGCATATTGGTTTGTGTGCCGCCGCTGATAAAATAGATATCCGCCTCCGCGCGCTTGCATTCCGCGCGGATAAGCTCCTTAGCCTTAAGACAGTATTCATCCTCTCCATAGCCGACGCTCTGGACAAAATTTGTTTCCTGCAGCAGCTTTAGCACCGCCGGATGCGCGCCCTCGCTGTAATCATTACGGAAGCTATACATAATATTTTCCTTTCTTTGTTTATGTCTGTTATTAATTATACCAAAACTTTCGCTCAAAACAAGATCAAAATGCAAAAAAGGACGTTTTCACGTCCTTTTTTGATTACCGATTATGGATGGTCATTCTTCTTCCAGCTTACGCTGGGCGGCCTTTACGCCCCGCATAATATATAAGCTCAGCGCAATAGCGATAATGATATAAATCATGAAGGTACGGAAATTCTCGCCGTATAGGGGGTTGCCAAAGAGATACTTACCTAAGGACGGCGAAAAAATAAACATGGATTGGAACAGAATCACGCCGATAAAAGCGTTCTTCACCGCTGCCTTTGAGGTGGTAGCGCCGCCTACCAGCATGGAGGCCACAGCAAACATGCCTATTTGATTATGCTGAGTATACGTACCCAAGGTGCCTATATTCTGCAGGTAAATAAGCATGCCCCAGGCAGCCAGTACCGTGGATATCACTGTGGCGATGATCCGCGTTCTATCCACATTGATACCGGAAACACGGGCTATTTGCTGGCTTTGGCCCACGCTGCGAAAATCCTGCCCCAGCTTGGTTTTTAATAGGAAATTGGTGGCAATAGCCAGTAGCGCTATTACTATAATGGTAGCCATCGGCGCCTCACGCAAGGACATATAGGTAGTATTATTAGTAAGTAAGACCCAGGCGCTTATGATAATAAAGAACAGGCATGTGATAGCGCCTATAGCGGTAAGCCAGATATTGGCTTTACCCAAAGCCGGGTTTTTCTTTCTACGCCAATACCTAAAGATCAGCCAAGCTAAGAAGCCGACCGCCGCGATTATGGTAAAAGTAACAAAGGGCAATTTCCAGATGCCGTCTAAGGAATACTTTAAACTGCTTAACTCTACCGAAACGCGTATGCCCACGCCGCTGGGGTTGAGCAGGTTGCGTTGCGTTCTGGTCAGCACCTCCTTGAGCACCGCGCCTTTAGCCGCCACGGGGATGGCGCCGCCGATAATATACAGCAAAATGATCAGATAGACGCCGCCGGCAAAATAGCCGACAATAAGGCCGGCAATCATTTCCTGGCCGCGCGTATTATTGTACAGTTTCCCGGTAAGCCAGCCGAATAACACAGCCAGCGGTAGCGATGCAGCCATGCAGGCCACCAAACCCAAGGTGCCGGGGATATCGAACCAGCGAACCAATATCAAGGCTAAGTGCGCCGACATAGCGCCTATCACCATACCGAAATTCATACCCAAACCGGCGATGACCGGTACAATCAACGCCAGCAGCAAAAAGCTGTTGCGGAACACGCTTTCAAATAATAGCTCGATGTAAGTTTTCAGCGTGATCTCCTCAGTTACCAAAAAGCCCAGCAATACGAAAGCTACAAATATTACGGTAACGATATTATCCGCTAAAAAGCTAGCCACCTTTGGAAATAATGATAAAAGGTAACCTAGTAAAAAAGCTATTCCCACGCCTATAACAGCGCCAATAACGCCGCCTACAAGACCACCGCTAAACAAGCCCTTTAAAATAACATAACCCAGTAAGCCGCCAAGAATCACACTAACAAGCAACCTACGAAGAGATATTTTAGCCATTATCTGTTACCTCCCTTCACCTGCATTAAGGCATAGAGGATAATGCCGTTTTGCACCACCTGGCGTATGGCGTCCGTTAAAACCGTGGCGTCGGTGTCGGCCAGTAATCTATTGATCACCGGCAAGGAGGTTGCCAGCAGACTGTTGAAAATAAAGGCGCCTAAGATCACATGGAATACCTTGGCGCGTTGCGCCGAAGCCCCGCCTATCAGTATCGCCGCTACTGTCGGGAAGGCCATCATCATCGGCGCGTCATAAAGCTGTACATAACCGAAACTTTGCCCATAAACGATGATGCCTAAGGCGGCCAGTACAGTGGAAATGATACTGGCTAAAATTCGGCTATTATCCACATGCAAACCTGCGGCCCGCGCAAACATGGGGTTAGCGCCGCTAGCGGAAATGGCTACGCCGTGTTTGGAGCGAAAGAATAGATAGAGCAAAAAACATAGCAGTAAAACCACAATAAGCGTACCGGTGGGTACTGTAATAAACCTGCCGATTTTAAAGGCTAAAAATTTGTCCAGTATTAATTCAGAGTTGACCTGGTCTAACTGTATGGTGGTGCGCAAGCCTTGGCCCAGAAACCAGCCAAGTTTTTCACTTTTAAATATCGGAGCTACCCACACCAACCCCATCAGACCCACAGAGGCGAAGCCGACATAAGTGGAGATGGTCATTTCCGAACCCTTAACTGCGTTCATAAATTTGCCATAAGCATAACCCACGATAATGGCTATAGCAATGGCCAGAATCACGGAAACCAGCAGAAAACCCAGGCCCATAAAGTTATTTTCAATAGCTATAACTTCCGCTAACAAACCGCACATAATGCCTAGCGGCAGACCAAAGTAAGGGCCGGTACCGCTCTGAATGGCAGGCAGCATTGCTAATGTTAAAATGCCAAAACGGCCAAAACGCGTGATGCAGTCATGCAGCATTGCCGTTAGAGGAACGCCTTTAGCCATACCAGCTATTAATACCATCACTAAAAAACCGGTGATAATAATAGTACCTATATTAACGTAAGAAAAAATATTGAAACCCTTTTTTGTTTCCGTCATACCGCTACGCCCCCTTCCAACTTTTTATTAGCGCCGGACATCATCAGGCCAAATTCAGCGTCGGGGGCATCGGGCTGCAATATACCTGCCACTTGACCTTCGCAGATAATGATGATCTTATCGCAAATACTGCGTAATTCCGCCAGTTCCGAGGAGGTCATAACAATGGTCATTCCCTCTTCCTCACTCAGACGGCGTAACAAATCCAAAATCAGCTTTTTTGCACCGATATCGATACCGCGTGTAGGTTCGGAAATAAACAGCAGCGTTGGTTTTTGCGTCAGCGCGCGGCCAACGCACACCTTCTGCTGATTGCCTCCGGAAAGGGCGCCCGCAGTTTGATGGGAAGAAGTACAACGGATATCCAAATCCGTAATCATTTTTTGTGCGTGCGCATGGATTTTTTTGCTATCCTGCAAGCCCAAAGGAGTCAAAAACTCCCCATGTATCTGCATGGCAGTAAACGCCATATTCAGTTCCAGTGATTCATCCAGCAACAGCCCCACGCCTTTTCTGTCTTCGCTCAAATAAGCGATACCGCTAGCCAAAACCTTTTTGGTATTGTTTAGCGGTAAAGGGCGACCCTGGAACATTATTTCACCGCTAGTAGGGTAAATGCCCAGCACACCATTGGCAATGCCCAATTTGCCGTGGCCGGCTAAACCGCCTATGCCTAATATTTCGCCCTTTTTCACAGTGAAATCAACGCCTTTTACCCTTTCACCGGGCATGCCAACGCGCAAATTTTTGATTTCCAGTATAACTTCATCGCTGTAAGAACGCTGAGCTTCCTCACCGCGCTCTATATTTACGTTACGGCCAACCATCAGCTCGGCTATCTCTACTACATTAGTATCTTTTACATCCTTGGTGACGACTAAATCACCGTCGCGCAAAATAGTAACGCGGTCTGCCACAGCAGTAATTTCATCCAGGCGGTGGCTAATAAAAATAATAGCGATGCCGTTGTCCGCAAAATTGCGTATGGCTTTTAATAGATTCTCCGCTTCGGATTCCGCCAGAACCGCTGTGGGCTCGTCGAAAACCAACAGTTTGATGCCGGTTTTATCTATCTCGCGCGCTATTTCAATAAACTGCATATGTCCTACCGGCATTCCGGCTACCAGGGCATATTCTTCAATACTCATACCCAGGGTATCCAGCGCTTTTCGCGCGTCAGCATTCATGGTCTTATAATCTAGGGTTTTTAAGCGTTCACCCAAAACGGCGCTCATAAAATTATTTTTGGTAATTTCCCTGTTCAATTTGATATTTTCGGTTATAGTAAAACCGGGAATAAGCATAAACTCCTGATGCACCATACCAATACCATAATTGATGGCTTCATGGGGCGATTTTATGTTCATCGGTACGCCATTCATCTCTACCGTGCCTTCGAAACCGCCGGTATTATGGATCACCGACATGCCGAAAAGTATATTCATCAAAGTAGATTTGCCGGCGCCGTTTTCGCCGATCAGGGCATGTATCTCCCCGGCCTGTATATCCAGGTTGATATTCTTCAGCACATAGTTGCCGTCATAGCTCTTGGCAACATTTTTAAAGCTGAGAAGACTCTCGCTCACCTAGCTCCCTCCTGTCATAAAATATTCGCCTTATACACGGCAATGGGGGATGCTTAATTATCCCTTTTCGCTAAGGATATTTTTCAGCATCCCCCGCCGTATATCATTTAATACTTACACTCTGTTACAAAAGTTTTATTCATAGGTCAGATAATCCATCATCACGAAGAACCAGTTGGGGAATGCTTCATCGGAAACGTCTTCATCGGCGGGATGTGTGCCCAGAGTACGGGTACCGCACTTCACACCGGTATAACCAAACATGCAATCTTCCAAAGCAGCTTGATCGATGCTATCCTTCGGCACTTCGCCGTTGATCCACTTGATGGCGTATTCAGCGCCAGCCACCGTGTTCATCATAGCCACTGGTACCGGCCAAGTGGAAGCGCGGCCTAACATATCTTTTTCACGTAGTTTATCAACGGTCTGAGCAACAATTACTGCTATAGTATTTTCTGTGCCAGCCACATCAAATACGCTTTCTTCAACTTCATCGCCATCGGCATTAATTACCATTGAAGTCAAGCCTAAAGCCAGCGGGAAACCATGGAAGGGAGAGGGGCAGCAAGGTTGTACATACATGCCATGGGCATCCACCGTTGCTTTGATCAACGGTACTTGCAGGCCGCAGTTGGTGCAGAAGAAAGCAGTGTCTTCGCCGTATTGCGCTATCAGTTTCGGAATTTCTTCCAACATTACTTGCTGCGCGCCGGCCATGCCGATATCACCAGTGGGGTCGGGAACCGTGTAGGTAATAAAATCCATGCCCAATGCTTCGCAGTTTTCCTTCAGCATTGCGTAACGGGCGGAAATCAGCGCATAAGACATATGGCGCGGGAAGGAAAGATGCACGAATGTTTTGGCGCCCATTTTCTGCGCCTGTAATGGCATGGCATCGCCCATCATAATTTCGTCCGCATTCAACACCAAGTTGAATCTTCTAG
>Ga0082212_10013681_pt1 | contig 10130 bp, 6 predicted proteins | sample TergutNt197P3_FD_71548 | JGI IMG/M metagenome (GOLD analysis project Ga0082212, IMG submission 71548) | Neocapritermes taracua P3 segment gut microbial communities from Petit-Saut dam, French Guiana - Nt197 P3 | ecosystem: Host-associated > Arthropoda: Insects > Digestive system > Gut ...
AACATGCCGGCGTAACCGATAAAGATGACCGCCGAGAAATAAGTCGTGCCGTACGCGAACGCAGACAGCCAGGGCCCCATATTCCGCCCCGCGAGGACAAACCCTTCGACTGAACCCGCCTGTTTGGACGACGCGACGCCCACAAGCACACAGATAAGCGTAAAGATAACTATCGCGATTACCGCTACAATTTGAGTCATAGCCCAACCCTCCTACTTCCGGCCCGCCCGCGAACCCGCCTGAATGCGCGCCGCGCCGAACCGCCTACTTTGCTACAGAAGGGATTTTACCACAAATCGGCCGATTGTAAAACTTTTTTCAGGACACAGTGGTGGAACACAGTGGGGCCAGTGGGGACGGGTTCTTTTTGTGTCAGGCAAAACGGGGACGGTTTTTCCTGTCAGGCAAAACGGGGACGGTTTTTCCTGTCAGACAAAACGGGGACGGTTTTTCCTGTCAGACAAAACGGGGACGGTTTTTCCTGTCTTACGCCCTTTGTAAGACAGAAGAACCGTCCCCTTTTGTCTGACAAGACGCAGGAACCGTCCCCTTTTGTCTTACGTGCCGAGGGGACGGCTCTTTTTGTCCCCCGCCCTACCTGATATTCACCTTGATATACACGTAGGTCGGCTTGCTCTTCGCGACCCAGGCGCCGTTGGCGTTGTAGTAGCCGAGCGCGACCGGCTTGCCGTAGTTGTCCTCGTCGAACGGGTCGTCGCATATCCTGTACGTCCCTTCCGCCCAGAGCTCGAGCTTCAGGTTGTAGCTGCCGCCGAGGTTCGTAATGGTTGGTTTCCCGTTGACGACCTTGGTCGCTTTTGGCGCTGCGGGATCCCGGAAGTACACGGTCCAGTTCTCCGAGCCAGCCTGCTCAAGCCGGAAGCCGTCCCTGTATTTGATGGCGCCGGGGTCGCAATCCGCCGCGACAAGCTTCATGCCGTCCAGTGCCGCCTTGTTCAGCCGCGCCGCGCCGAGCTTGACGTTCGCCGGGGTCTTGAGCCCCAACGAGGACGTCTGCCCGCGCAGGGGGTCAAGCTTGTACAGCGTCACGGCCTTCGCGCCCTGCGTGGCCTTGCCGACGGTCTGCGCCGGCGTGACCGCGAGCGGCTTGTCCTTGAACTCCTTGAACGACCCGTCCTTGTTGTACACCGGCGCCCATGTCACCAGCGCCTCGCCGTTTTTCAGCGTTATCCTGGCACTCAGGTTCTGCTTGACGCCCGGGACGACCTCCTTGTGCGCCGCCTTTATCTGGAACGTCCTCCCGCTGATATTCGTCGCGACGAAGTCCCGGCTGACGGTCGCCGGCGCCTGTTTCCCGCCCGTATCGTACAGCGTCACCGAGGCTATGTCCGAGGTCGTGTTCGCGAGCTTGACAGTTGCCGTGACGGCGGACGCCGGGTTCGCTATGTCTATCTTGCCCTTGAGCGATGTGCTGAAGCCCGTGGCCCCGGCGGCGACGGTGATTGCCAGCGGGAAGGTCTTCGCGACGGTGGGATTGCCCTTCTTATCGACCGCCTTGATATTGTCGCTCCCGATATTCAGCGTGAATTTATAGCTCTTGGTTTTGTTTGCCGTAATTATTTCCGCCAGCGCGCCGCTGTCTTTCACCCAGACAGAGACGGAATTCCTGCCCGGCCTCACCTCGAAGGCCCGCTCCGCAAGCACGGGAAAAACCCCGGCGGTGCTGCTCTTCACTACCCGCCAGTCGCTGTCCGTGTAGTTCGCGGCGTTCAGGGTTATCGGCACGTCGATGAGCTTCGTCCCCGCCTGATGCTTCGTGTTGACCGTGGCCGCCTTGACCTTCGGCGTGACCGTGACCTTCGTCAAATTGGCGAGCATAGTCACCTTCAGCGGCAGCCAGGCAGCCATGGACGAGCCCTCGAAGGTGACCTTGAGATAAGCCTTCCCGCTCTTGCAGCCCACGTTCGGCGCCACGTTGACAATGCCCCCCGCGTAAGTAACGTCGACGTCGGAATTCACCACGGCCTTTCCCTTGGCATCGACCGGGCTGAGCTCGACGCCCTTCACCTTGTAGCCACTCTCGAACGGGATCTTCTTGTTCCCCGTGACAAGCGGTATCTGCGCGGCCTCCGTGCCATAGATTGCCGGCACCAGGTTCACGGCCGTCTTGCCAAGCTTCACGCTTGGCAGCGTATTGACGGTTTTCACGGTGACGTCCGCGTAGTTCTTTCCCTTGTATGGGGTTTTATAGCCTTCGAGGTCAAGGTAGACCCTCGCCTTGAAGCTCCCCTTCTTCGGCGCGAAGCCCTGCTCGAGCCCCCATGCCCCGTCGCTGCCAAACGCCCGCATCGCCGCCTTGCTCTTGGCGTCGACCACCTCGGCCTTCCTGATCGTGACCTTGCTTCCGTCGGCGCTCGTCGCCGCCAGCCCGGCCGTCTGGCCCGGGAACGCGAGGTTCAGCTGCCCGGCATTCAGCGTTATCTTCGGGTACTTTTCGGTAACGGCAAGCGCCAGCGTGCCGACATTTATCGGGGCGCCGCCCAGTGGCGTCATTGCCACCATGACAGTCATGTTCTTCGCTTTCGCGAACGCGTCGATAACGATATACCTGGCATCGAGGGCATACATCTTCGCCTTGTACTCTTCCGGTTCTACGGGTACCGTATAGTTCCCCGCCTTGTCCTTCTTGAGCAGTTCGACGCTCTCGATGACCACAGACCCGGCCGCCCAGGCCCCCGCGTCTTCAAGCGCGCCCAGTATATCTTTCTCTTCCTGCCTTGAGACAAGCACGGGCACGAGCGCGCCGACTTCCTTCGCCTTGTTGACCGTCGCCGATTTTTCGAGCAGCGTCAACGTTACGTCCGTCGGGACGGCCAGGTCCGGGTATATCTCCAGCGTCGCGGTCGCCTTGTAGGCCTTGTCGTAAGTCGCCGTGACCAGCAATGTCTTCGCTTCGTCCACGTCTGTCGCGTAGACCGCCGCCTTCCTGCCGCCCCCGCTCACGCTGACAAAAGCCGGAACAGGGTCATTGGGATTGGCCGGGTCGCTGACGCTCCACTTGATCCTGCTGTAGCTGTCCGGGCCGTCCTGCCCCGGCCCGAGCGTCGCCGTGAACACGGCGGGGTCAAGCGGACTCGCAAGGACCGCGTGCGTCGGCGAGACCGACATGAGGGATACCGGCGGGTCAACGACATCTATATAAAAGTGCTGTTCATACGCAATCAATACACCTGAATCGACTTGCCCGTTCGCGACCGTTGCCACAAGGTCAAGCGTGCCCGCGGTTTTTGCCGTCAGCACATTGCCCGCAAGCGCCGCGCCCGTTTCCCCTGTATCCGTCGGGTCAATGCTCCAAAGAATCGCCTTGTTCGTCGCGAAAGGCGGCAAGACGCTGCCCGCGAGCGTATACGTGACGCCCGCAATGATCGTGTCCGGCATGCCCGCGATATCCTCCACGGGTATATAGGCCCCGGGGTCGCGCACCCAGACGTAAGCATTGGTATGGAAGTATTCGAGATACCCCTTTTTCGAGGAGGTTGCGGAAGGGGAAACAACATTGCTATATACTATGATTTCATCCACGCCGTCCGGCGCATTGATTGCGCCATCCACGGTAATCTTACCGGAATTAGTGGCAAATGCGCCGCAAGCATATAGCCCGTCCTCGGCAACCGTCACATCGCCATAGACCCTGACTTCGCTTCCGGCCTGATTTGCATCCACCGTCTTGCCATTAAGGGATTTGACGTTGGTTACTTCAATTTTTCCTCCATCGTTGGCAAGCACGCCGGAGCCATCCTGGTTCAGGGTTTCAATGTTGAGTTCGCCATTATACGGGTCAAGCAGTTTGATAACGCCGTTGCCGGCAGCGCTCTGCCCATCGGCCCGGATACCGGAATCGGCGGCCGCTACGACATTCAATGCATAACCGTTCAGGTCAAAAGTGACATTTTTGTTAATATCGGGAACGCCGGAAATGGAACCCCCTACTAATAGCTGTCCGTGATAAGTAATATTCTGCAAAATTTGAAAATTGCGGGTATAGCCGCTTAAGTTTCACTCGGGCATCAGCGGTAGTAAATTGCCAGTTCACGGTCAGGCATTTTGTATTGCGTTCGAATTCCCAAACCCTTGCCTCTTGTGCCATCTCGTCCAGCGTCGCAATCCTTCCACTCAAGCACTGGCGTTTAAGGATGCCGAGCTCTATCTCGGCCATATCCAGCCAGCTGCCGTGTTTAGGCGTGTAGTGCACCTCGAACCGCTCGGCAAGCCTTCTTGCTTCATCAGGCAAATACGCCTCGTATAACGAGCCGAGGCTGTGCGTGTTGAGATTGTCCATGACCAAGACGATTTTCTCGGCGTGCGGGTACATCTCGTCTGACGTGTAGCGCAGGCATTCCGCGAAGTCCTTCCGGGTTCGGGAACTGGTCACCTGCACGTGGCGCTTGGAGCCGAGCGGCTCAAATATCATGAACACGTCAGCCACGCCGTTTCTCTTATACTCATAGTCCCAGGTCTGTGGGTAGCCAGGCGCGGCAGGGATCGGCGTCCTGGCATGCCCAATGAGCTGCTTGGATGATTCGTCGATGCAAACCACAGGCAAAAGCGGGTCGTAAGGACGCTCGTAGACGGAAAGCACGTCTTCCATACGGGCTACATACTCGCATGAGCACTCCGGGATGCACCATTCCCTGTGTAGCCATGGCTTAAGTTCGTTTTTTTTAACACATCCCCGATGGCCACATGCGTCACGCTTTCCAGTATCCCAAGCTCCACCACTTTGTCTGCTAAAAGCCGAAGCGTCCACGCAGCATGCCCAGCGGGAGGGTCGGTGCAGGTGAGCGCCACGATCCTGGCCTCCACATCCCCGTTTATCTTCCTTCGACCGCTCGAACCAGAACCTTCCTTGCGCCCGAGAGCCGCTGCCAAGCCGTCTTCAACAAAAGACTTCTTCGCAGCGTACACTGTACGGGGCGACGTCCGGTAGGCCGCCGACGCCTCCTCGTCTGTCATCCGCAGATCCGCGAACTCACCTCTGTCCACGGCAAGAAGGATGTTGGCCCGCCTGATTGCTTGTGCGCCGCCCTTGCCTTTGCTGACAATTGCAAGCAAACCTTCCCGCTCGTCTTTTTCCAGGGTCACAATATATTTCGCCATGCCAGTCACCTCCACTGCTATAATAATAGCACTGCGGAACTGGAATTGGAAGATATATTCAGAAGAATTCAACTTAACTTAACACTAGTCCCGGTTGCCGTTGCCAGCCCGCCGACATTGCTCGTATGCGTTGCAAGCTAGTCCCGGTTGCCGTTGCCAGCCCGCCGACATTGCCCGTATGCGTTGCAAGCTAGTCCCGGTTGCCGTTGCCAGCCCGCCGACATTGCTCGTATGCGTTGCAAGCTAGCCCCGGTTGCCGTTGCCAGCCCGCCGACATTGCCCGCCGACGTTGCCCGCCGACATTATCCTGCGTTTTCAAGCGGAGACCGTGACCCAAATATCGTCCCGGAGTAAATGGCGTGGCACATCCGGTCGTGGCGCGCTATCTGGCAATGCCGGCATTATCCAGCGTTTTCAAGCGGGGGCCGCGGCCCAAATATCGTCCCGGAGTAAATGGCGTGGTACATCCTGTCGAGGCGCACCATGGCCAGCCTGTACGAAAGCTTGCCGTCCGGCTCGAAGGCGTCCGGCCCGGACTCGACAAGGATGCCTGCGTCAAAGAGCCTTCGCAAAAGCGCTTCGTCGTCGGAACCGCCCTCCATCGCCGACGGGTCGTTCGCTATGAACAGGGTCTTGATCATTATAAGCGCGCCGTCGCGCTCGGTCAGCGACTTGTGGGCTTCGAAGTCGCCGTCCGCGCCGACGTCCATCAGCCCGAGCCAGACCATCATCGCCTCGTCATAGTCGTTGCCTGTATACTGCGGGGTATCGGTGTCCTTGATGTCCGGGTGCTCTCCCGGCCAGTTCGAGAAGTCCGTGAACACGTAGCCCATGAAGCGTGCGTACAGGCCGCGGGTAATCGGCGCGTCAAGCCTGTCAAGCGGCACGGAGAACCCCAGCTGGAGCGCGTCCCTTATCTCTTCGCGCGACCAGTCGTCCGGCAGGTCCGACTCGTCGTCTATTATCTCGACCTGAAAGTCCTTTCGCGTCTCCAGCCCTGCCGAGTTCTTCGCCACGATCGTGAACGTGTGCATGCCCGGCGGAGCCTTGTACGGGAAAGCGAACAGTACGTCGCCGTAGCAGCCAAAGTGCTCGCCGTCCATGAGCCACTCCACATTCGTGTCCGGCCTCCATGTCTCGGCAGCCTCGTCGTAAATATACCGGCCCAGCATCGACCCGTCCTGCTTGTCGTATATGTTCACCCTGAAAAAGACCTCTTCGGTGATTTTGAAACTCAGCGTCCCCTTGTTGTCCGTAATGACGATAGGCGCCGTGAACGGCACCCTGACATGGGCGCTTCTGTCCTCCGACGTGTTGACCCCGTCTGTGCAGAGAATGCGGAAGCGCCCTTCTTCCGAGCCCGGGCAGTCGGTAAGGTTTATGACGCACGAGCTTCCGGTGACATTGGTCGCGACCTTGAAAACCTCGTCCTCGCGCGGGTAGTACCATATCTGGAAGAACAACTCGCCCTCCCCCGACGCTTCCCAGCTGAGCGTCGCCAGGTTCGGGATGTCCTGGCCCTCGGCCAGCCCCGTGAAGGAGACTGCCGGCGCATTCTCATGAATGTCCCTCGCATACAATTCCTCGTCGCCTTTTTGTATAATTATTCTCGCCGCGCCTTCCGGCAGCCTTACTGGCACATTGACTGGTATCCTGGCATCCGCCGCGATTTCCTGGTCTTCGCCCGTCAACACATGGAAGCCCTGTTCCACGCTAAAGTACGTGATCGATAGCCTTTGCCCCTCGCTGTCATAGACGCATACGGCATGCTCGCTTTCCGCTATCACGGCGGCGGGAGCCTGTGGCATCTGGTAAGTGTACCAGGGATCCGCTTCGAACGTCCCGTCGGTATCGATGAACCCCGTGACCTCGGTGACCCTGTAAAGCCCCTCGTCGGCCACGTCCTGCGGCGGGGCCTGCTCCCCGTCCGGAGCCTGCTCGCCGTCCTGGGCCTGGGATACGTCCCCGCCCCCGGGATAGCCGTGAGCGCTTTGCGTCAATAACGCTGTCGCTACTGCGATTGCCGCGATAATGGCTGCCAGGAGCAGCCTTTTCCCGTTGCCCATTGTCATCCCGCTGGCATGGCCCCGTTGCCGGCCACGTCGATATAATCCCGTTTTCCGTTATTGCCCATTGCCGCTGCCATGCTTTTCCCGTCCCCTTTTGCCTTGCTTGTCGCGCATTATTCAAACACTTATGCTTATATATTAATAAATATCACAAAACGGCCCCGCTTGTATATCCCCCTAAGGGTGATATTTCGCAAATTTCATTTATTTTTTTACACTGAGGCAAATTGCCATACGTTTAGACTATATGCAAAACTGTTTACATGTCGAGGTATCCGCTAAACTCAGCCGCTTTTCAATATGGCCAAATTGTAACGGAGTATGTCAATTCAGATCCAGCCACAAGGCGGGGCGCACGCCGCCTCTTGGATTGAACGCGGTGTAGCCTCCTACGTTCACTCTGCCGTCTTCGCCATAGACCACTACGACGTTCTCCTTGAGGTTGCCGGGAGACCGAAGCCAATAAATCAAGTAGATTTCGGACTCCGGGGTAGTATTGGGATTCTTTTTCTCGAGCGCCCGTTCATTGTTGTATGTATTTGTAATGAACTGGCCGTCACCTAAATCGCTGTCGCTGATTTCATCCCCGAAATAATTCTTCCTCCGGTTGTTCAGATAATCCCCGCTGTCGCCAAAGTATCTGTCAATCTCTTCGACACTCAACAGGAATATCCTGTCGTCGGTATCGTTGCCGCCCGGGGTGCCATGCCAAAGGCTGTCGTCATTGGCTATCCTTGTCTCAAGGATCCTCCCCTGCTCTTCGGCCGTGAAGGATTGCAGGAACGCGCCGTTCATGTAGCCGCGGAGGGTGCATGTCTCCCATGTCACGGATTCATACTCTTCATGATACGCGAGCTTCCCGATGCAGTCCTCTGCATATAGCAGGGCTTTGCCCCCTTCAACCGCCAGCACCCGCCACTCGTACGCGCCGAACGGCAGGTTCCTTGTCTCCCCGGCAAGAATCCTTTCATAGACGTCTTTTGGGGTATCGTCCGGGATGTCCTCGGGAATGTCCTCCGGCACGTCTTCCGGGATGTCTTCATCCACGTCGTCCGGCAAGTCTTCCGGGATGTCCTCGGGAATGTCTACCTGGATTTCCTCGGGGGGCTCGGCCGGGTCTTCTTCGCCGCCCCAGGCCCCGAACCCGTTTGTAGCCAGCAGGACGACGACGAACGCGGCCACCGCCGCGATGATGGCGATCAACAGGGTCTTGTTGTTCTTCTTCGGCGGGGGCGCGTAACCCGGTTGCCCCGGCGGGAGCGCGTACCCCTGCTGCGCGGGGGGAGCCTGATACGCAGGCTGCGCGCCAGCAGGCGGGACGCCGAGGGCGGCGTCCCCTACGGGTTGTCCATATGCCTGGGGAGGTGCGTACCCCGGCCCGGGTTGCCCCTGTTGGGGAGCATACCCCGGCGGGGGCGCGTACCCCGGCCCTGGTTGCCCCGGCGGGGGCGCATACCCCGGCCCTGGTTGCCCCGGCGGGGGCGCATACCCCGGCCCTGGTTGCCCCTGCTGGGGAGCATACCCCGGCGGGGGCGCGTAACCCGGCCCGGGTTGTCCCGGCGGCTGCGCGGCCCCTGCGGGCGCGCCGCATCCCGGGCAAAAACCTGCCCCGTCTTTTACCTGCGCCCCGCAATTCCTGCAAAAGCTTGCCATGATTCCTGCCTGCCTTCCTGTTAGCTGCCTATGATTGTTTTTCTTTTATTTCTTGCTGTCTTGTGCCCTTGGCAAGACGCAGGAACCGTCCCCTTTTGTCTTACAAGACGCAGGAACCGTCCCCTTTTGTCTTACAAGGCGCAGGAAACTATTCCTTTGATATTTTGAACGTTGTTTCCGTATCCTCGTACCAAAAGAGTTTCACGAAGTACCCGGCGCCGTTCCCGGCTTCGAAGGTAAACAGCGGTTTCAGGCCGAGATCTTCCATGTCAAAATCCTCCAGGAAAGCGGCTATTTCCTCGTCGGTCATGCCGGCAAAATCGGGTTCGTCCCTTAGGGCGGATACCAAGTCGTCGGTATCATAGACATCAATGTTTTCGGTAAAGCCTGCTCCCTTGAGCTTCTCGCTGTACTTCCTCACATCGTCCATTGTCACGTCTTCAAAAGAGATGTTGAACTCTTTGTCGTCGCTATAGGACATGCCCAGGCTAAAACCCGGCTTGGGGACCTGTTTCGTGAATTCGTTGTCCGGCCAACTGCCCGAAAAGTCGACATCGAGGAGGCCTTCCTCGTCGTCCGGCGACTCGGACGGGGCGTCCAGCGATTCCGATTTGCCACCCGCTTTGTCTTTGTTGCCGCAGCCCCCAAGGGACAGCGCCAGGGCAAGCGCGAGCGCTATGACGAGCGTTATCGTCAGCATTTTTTTGATCATGATCCTACTCCTTTTCTATTATAATAGATACAATAACTGTTCTGTTATCGGCCATGTTCCGTTCTCCAAAACTTATACAAACCTGTACATCAGGCGGTTTGCTGTTTGGTTCCTGCTTCACAGAGGCTGCTTGACCCGTGCCTGCCTCATCCCGGCGGGATGACCTCGTTTCCGGACGTGTCGATAAAGCCCCATGTTTCGCCCAACCTGACCTTCGACATGCCTTCTTTGAAGTCTCTTGCTTCATCGTATTTCGGCTCAACAATGAAACTCCCTGCTCTGTCGATGAAGCCCCATTTCCCGTCAACCTGCACCGCTGCGATGCCTTCGACGAATATGCCCCAGCCTTCGAATTGCGGCGGTATGGCTTCATTGCCATCTTTGTCTACATAGCCGCATTTGCCGTCCAGCCAGACAGTCCCCAAGCCTTCGGAAAATTCGTACGCCCCGCTATATTTCAGCGGCACGGCTTCATTGCCATCTTTGTCCACAAAGCCCCATTTATCGTCCAGGCAGACCGGGGCCATGCCCTCGGTGAAGTTCTTTATTTCGCTATATTTCGGCGGCACGGCTTCATT
>Ga0082212_10013682_pt1 | contig 10130 bp, 9 predicted proteins | sample TergutNt197P3_FD_71548 | JGI IMG/M metagenome (GOLD analysis project Ga0082212, IMG submission 71548) | Neocapritermes taracua P3 segment gut microbial communities from Petit-Saut dam, French Guiana - Nt197 P3 | ecosystem: Host-associated > Arthropoda: Insects > Digestive system > Gut ...
AGCAATAATGATGCCTATCAAACTTAGCGCTACACTATTAATGCCTGTCAGTCCACTTAACGTTAATCCATACATACATTACCTCTCTATTTATGAATTATACTATGGCAGCGCCAAGTTGTAAACCATTAAAATTTCGTTAAAAATCCGTGAGTTTGGCCGGTCTTTTCTCTAGGAATGCCGACATGCCCTCTTTCTTGTCAGCCGTGGCAAATGTCAGGCCGAACAACACGGCTTCCATCACCAGTCCGTTGGACAGATCCATGTCGAGTCCGCTGTTAATAGCCTTTTTGGCCATCGATACGGCGAAACTGCCCTTGGAAATAATCTTCGCGGCCATCTCTTTGCAGTATTTTATAAGCTCCGCCTGGGGAACGACCTTGTTGGCCAGCCCTATACGGTACGCCTCCTGCGCGTCTATCATGTCGGTCGTAAAAATAAGCTCTTTCGCGCGGCCTTTGCCCACCAAACGCGGCAGACGCTGCGTTCCGCCGAACCCGGGCATGGTCCCCAGGTTAACCTCGGGCTGTCCGAACTTGGCGTTCTCAGCCGCCACCCGGATGTCGCAGGCCATCGCGATTTCGCAGCCTCCGCCAAGCGCGAAACCGTTTACCGCGGCTATGCTCACCTGCGGCATGTCTTCCAGCTTCTTAAATGCTCTGTAAGCCAACATTCCTCTGGCCTGACCTTCAGCGGCATTCTCGCCCACCATTTCGGAGATGTCCGCGCCGGCTACGAACGATTTCTCTCCGGAGCCGGTCAATATGACCACTTTGATGTCTTTGCGCTTCTCGATATCGCCGAGGCACTGATCCAGTTCTTCCAGCGTCTCTTTGTTGAGCGCGTTGAGGGCTTTGGGACGGTTAATTGTGATAACCGCAACTTCATTTTCAACATCCATTAATAAATTGTTCATAAAATCCTCCACTTTGAAATTTATCGCTGAAAATAAAACATTTTCAGACGCTTTTTGCTTTGACCGCTTCGAGGATCGCGGGGAGAATAACGTTCACATCCCCCGTGACACGAAAATCGGAAACCTGAAAAACGGGAGCTTCCTTATCGCTGTTCACACTGATAATCACTCCCGATTCGTTAATTCCGCATACGTGATGCGTCGCCCCGGAGATGCCGAAGCCTATGTACGCTTTGGGACGGATGCTCTGGCCGCTGGTTCCAACCATGGTGTGCTCCTCTGTCCATCCCTCGTCCACCGCCGGGCGCTTGGACGCCGTTGCGCCTCCCAAAAGCTTGGCCAGCTCTTCCAGCAGGTTCCAGTTCTCCTTAGAGCCTATTCCATATCCGCCGCATACCACTACCGGCGCCTCATTTAACGGCATCCCTTCCGGCGGGCGGCGAACAGCGTTGATAGGCGTCAGCCCCTTATTCTCCAGGAGTTTTTGATACCCGCTCAGGTCTATTTTTTCCACCTGCTTCGGGGCCGGGCGAGGATCTTCTTTCTTCACGAAAATACCTGGCTTGACACTCGCCATCTGCGGAATTCTGCCAGGACACAGAATTTCTCCTATAACCTTGCCTCCGAAAGCCGGGACCAGGGACTTCAGTTCTTTTTGTTCATTCAGAAGAAGATCCACGCAATGAGCCGCCATACCAGTTTTCAGGCGTGCGGCTATCGTGGGCCCCAGGGCGGAGCCGGTAGCCGTCGCGCCGAAGAGATATATCTCCGGCTTATGGGCTGCCGCCAGATCGGCGAGTATTGGGGCGTAGGTCACAGGGGAGTAGAATTTCAGCCTTGGCTCGTCCGCCAGGTAGATTTTTTTCGCCCCGAATTCAGCAAGTTGATTCACCGCCTCTTCCAGCCCGCTGCCCAGAAGTGTGGCCTCCACTTCCGTTCCGTCTCCCATGCTTTCGGCGAGGTCAAACGCCTTGGACAGGAGTTCAAACGTTATGTTCGCTATTTTTCCGTCCACGAGTTCCACGTGGACCCATATCTTTTTGCTCACATTCACCTCCGACCTCAACCGCCAATCACGGCGCCGTTGGCTCTCAGTATGCCAACTATGCGATCCGCGATTTCCTCCGGTGTCCCCACCAATGGCTCTCCTGAGCGTTTAAGATCCGGGGTAAAAATTTCACCCGGCTGGGTAGGAGAACCTTTGAGTCCAAGGTACGCGTCTTCCGCGTCCGGCAGGTCCTGACGGCCCCACACGGTCAGAGGTTTGCTTTTTGCCTTAATGATTCCCATCACCGAGGTGAACCGCGCCTTGTTCAGCTCACGGGCAACTCCCATAACCAAAGGCGGCGCGGCCTTCCATTCCATATAGCCATTTTCCAGCTTCGTTCTGAGGGAAAACGCCTCGGCGGCTTCTTCCAGCGCAAAAACGTTCCACAGGTGAGGCCAGCCCAGCCATTCTCCCAATTGGGAGGACACCTGAGCCGTGGCGCCGTCGGCGCTCTCGCAGCCGCACAACACAAAGTCGAAATGCAGCCCTTTCAAAGCCTCGATTTTTTTTAGCCCGTGGTAAAGCGTGTAAGAAGTAGCCAGCGTGTCCGCGCCTCCGAAGGCCCGATCGCTTAAAAGAAAAGCTTCATCGGCGCCTATTGCCAGAGCTTCACGCATAATTTCCTCGGCATTGGGAGGCGCCATTGAAATGGCTATCACTGTCCCCGAGTGCTTTTCACGCAGCTGCAAAGCCGCCTCCAGGGCGTTTTTGTCTACAGGATTCAACAGTGTGGGGATACCCTCGCGTGTAATAGTTTTATTCACGGGGTGAATTGTGACTTTGTCATAATGCTTTGGATCCGGCACAGGTTTGACACAGACAGCGATGTTATACGCCATTACAATCCTCCATATAATGAAAATTCCTTATAAATTCCATTACATTCCCATCATACTCAGTATGATGAACACAAAGCCGGAAATAATGGGGATAACGAGCTGAGTGATGAAAATATCAAAATAAGCTTCCTTATGTGTCAGCTTGCAGATACTTAAAAGTGTGATCTGGGCTCCCTGGTGCGGCAGACTGTCAAGAGTACCGGACGCAATGGCCGCGATACGGTGAACCTGAGGCAACTGGGCGCCGATTCTGATATAGGTATCCTTCAGGGCGTTGAAAGCGACTCCCAACCCACCGGAAGCGGAACCGCAAGCGCCGGCCGCGACTGCAACGGTGAAAAAGACGAAGAACAGCGGGTTCATATTAAGCGTTAGCAGCGAGTCTATCATGCTTTTGAATCCCGGAGTTTGCTGTACGACGCCCCCGAAGCCAACGACGATAGCCGTGTTGAGAATTGCAACACCGGAATCCGCCGCGCCTTTGTTGAATACTTTGATCCAGGCGCTAATTCCACCCGCTATCCGTTTGTAGAACAGGATGACCGCGACAGTGATTCCAAGAAGTACAGCGGCCTCTACCGGGAGTCTCACCAACCCCTTGGCGCTCGGGAAAAGCGGGATATTGAAGAAAGTCAATATCAAAATGATCGGAATGAAGGCAAGGAACACGTTGGGCAGGTCTTCGTCCTTCTCCTCGCTTCGAAGTTCCTCTTCCGTAAGCTTCGTGCGGATGGCATCATCCTCGAAAGGAATACCCCTTTTCTTGAAAGAAAAGGTGCGATATTCCAGCCAGACGAAAATCATGGCGTAAGTAAGAACAGTGATGATGACGGAGGGAAGAAATGCCGCCGTCGGCGTTGTGCCAAGTTCGCGTACGGGAATGACGTTTTGAATCGCGGGAGAGCCGGGTCCGAACATAGACCACGTCCACGTTCCGGCCGATATGGCTCCGGGAATGAGACGGCGGGAAACGCCGGCTTCACGGAAAACATGAAGCGCTATGGGGTATATGACGAAGAACACTACGAAGCCGCTGATACCTCCATAGGTCAAAATACCGGTGATCGTCATGATAATGGCTGCCGTGAAGCGTCCGTGGCTCTTACTTGCCATCCATTTGGCGATTGACTTAGCCGCTCCGGTAAACTGGTACACAGCCCCGAACAACGCTCCCACGAAGAATACCAGGAAGTATTGCGTAACGTATTTGGCCGCGTTCGGCATGAAAGCGCCGATCAACCCGGTTCCGAAATCCCAATCCGCCGTAGAAGGCCACCTCAACGAGCCCAGAATCGGCATCCTGAAACATACCAACACAAAAATGGTCACTATAGGCGCCAGGATTAGCGCGTTTAGCTGCCTGAAGGCCAAAAGACCAAACAGGATAAGTGCCATTACAAGAATAAGAATTCCTAAATCCATCTTAACTACCTCTTATAAAACAAGTTTATTTTCTGAGTCGTCAATTTTTCTTGAGACCCATTAGTTCATTTTTGAAAATTCTGGCATCCATCAATTTGGGGGCGCCATCCATCTTGGGTGTGAATCCCATGAGGTCGATCACCTGCTTTTGGACATCAATGCCGGGCGCCACCTCAATGAGGTACACTCCGTCTTTCCTGAGCTGGAAAACCGCGCGCTCAGTTATGTACAAAACGGGTTGGGCGTTCTTTGACGCATATTTCCCGCTGAACGTAATCTGCTCCACCTTTGGGATAAATTTGCGTTCCTTGCCCTCCTGGGTGATAACGAGCTTGCCGTCCGCTAAATCCGTCTTCAGCCCGTCGGCTGTGAAAGTACCGCAGAAAAACACACGCTTCGCGTTTTGAGTAATATTGACGAAGCCTCCGCAGCCGGCGATCCTGGGGCCAAACTTGCTGACGTTGATATTGCCGTCCTCATCGGCCTGGGCCAAACCTAAAAAGGCGAAGTCAACGCCTCCGCCGTCATAGAAGTCAAACTGATAAGGCTGGTCGAGAAGGGCTTCGGGGTTCACGGAACTTCCGAATCTGGAGCCTCCCTGGGGGACGCCTCCAACCGGCCCGGACTCGACGGTCAGGGTCATGTAGTCGCCGATTCCCTCTTCGTTGGCCACCATTGAGATGTACTCCGGAATGCCGATACCCAAGTTAACCACCGTGTCGGAGGTGAGCTCCATAGCAGCCCTTCGGCCGATGATCTTTTTGGCGTCCAGCGCGGGAAATTTCAAACTGCCGAGAGGCACCCGGAAGTCGCCCGACAAGGAACCGTCGTATTCACAGCCCCTGCACTGGGCGTGATCGGCCGGGTTTTCGGTGACCACTATTCCATCCACGTATATGCCGGGGATTTTTACGAGCCGGGGATCCAGGGTTCCGGCCTTAACGACCTTTTGCACCTGCACGATGACTTTTCCGCCGCTATTTCTTACGGCCTGGGCTACAGAAACTGACTCCACCGGACAAGCCTCACCTTCCAGGGTGACGTTGCCGTTTTCGTCCGCATAGGTGCCCCGTATAAAGCCAACGTTAATTGGAAAAGCTTTATAGAGCAGCCTTTCCTGACCGGCGATGTTGACGACCTCGACGATGTCTTCTTTTGTAACACTGTTCAGTTTTCCCCCTTCTATACGGGGGTCAGCGAAGGTGTTCAGTCCGACATGGGTGATGGTTCCAACTTTATGCCCGGCAATATCCCGGAAAAGCTGGGAAAGGGCGCCCTGAGGCAGGTTATAGGCTTCAATTTTGTTCTCTATGGCCAGTTTCCCCAGGTTGGGCGCCAGGTTCCAATGACCGCCTATGACCCGTTTGGTCATGCCCTCGTGGGCGAAGTGATCGGCGCCGCTGCCGTCCCGGTTGCCCTGCCCCGCGGCGTAAAAAAGGGTCAGGTTCTTGGGAGAGCCCGTCTCCAAAAATCTTTTTTCGAGGGCATTTGATAGCGCTTCGGGCAAAGCGCTGCCCACAAATCCGTTAGTCGCGACTACGTCGCCGTCTTTGACCCACTGGGCCGCTTCTGCTGACGTTACAATCGCTTTTTTTCCCATATTAACGACCTCCTTTTCGCACTATAAAGTGATGTATATTACACATGGCGTCCGGAAAAACCGGACGCCGAGTGTTATATGCTATGAATGAAAACTTTACGGCTGGAAACCGCTCAGGGTACCGGCGGCAATAATCGTTTGTACGATGGGCGTCGTCGCTCCGGACGGAATCGTAGTCAAGGCATCACGCAGGAACCGGCCTGCCGGATACTCGTTGATTATTCCATAACCGCCCATCAGGTCGATCAATCTCTTCGACGCCTCGACAGCGGCTTCTGTGGAGTAGTATTTTGCGATGCACACATCGTTGGTGGCTGGTATGCCGGCGTCTTTAACGCTAACCGCATAATACGTCAACAGACGAGCGGCTTCGTACAGCGTTCGTATTTTCGCTATTTCGAGCTGAACCGCCTGGTACTTGGCAATGGGTTTGCCGCCTACGATGCGCTCATTGGAGAACTTTATTGCCTCTTCAAGGCAGCCCCGCAGTATACCAACGGCAATCGCGCTCATCCCCGCGCGCCCTAGCTCGCCTATGCCGCCAAGGCCGATCTTCATTCCATCGCCCTCTTTGCCGACTATGTTGCCTTCGGGGATTTTCACGTTCGTCAGTACAAGGTCGCCGGTTACGGAGCCCCGGAGGCCCATCTTGTGCTCTTTGCGGCCGGCCTCAAAGCCCGGAGTTCCCTTCTCAACTATAAAGGCGCTCAATTTGGCGCGGCCTTTTTCGTCCTCGCCGGATTTGGCCGTAATTACGAACACATCCCCATTGTGGGCATTGGTGATGAAACATTTTCTTCCGTTAAGCACCCAACCGCCGTCTTTTTTCTCGGCGGTGGTTTTCTGTCCACCGAAATCCGAGCCGCCGCCGGGCTCCGTCGCCGCGAAGCTGGCAATCTTCTTTCCTGCAATCGCATCAGGAACATATTTTTTCTTCTGTTCTTCCGTTCCAAATGTATGAAGCATATAGATGCCCATCGTATGGCACATCATAGCGATGCCCAGACCGCCGGAATGACGCCCTATCTCTTCCAGACATATAGCGCGTCCTATAATGCCGAGCCCGGAACCTCCTAGCTCTGGGGGAGCTGCGACTCCGCAAATACCCACCTCACCCATTTTCTTGAATAATTCCGTGGGGCACACGTCCTGGTCGTCCCATTCCGCTGCCTTTGGTGCTATTTCAGCATCCACGAACTCGCGTACGGCCTTTCGCAGCATTTTCTGCTCTTCCGTAAATTCAAAAAACTGCATAATAACATCCTCCTTACCTGGATATGCTATAAATTGGTTTTTACGGTTTCCCCAAAATCTCTTATTCACCCAGAAACGGTTAATCACCAATACTAACAGTGACAGTATAAACAGGGTCATGATACCTGTCAAGATACAATTTTAATAAAAAACATTTCTGCACACGTAATGTTTTTCTTGGAGGTGTTCCCGGGGCATATTCCCGTTAAATAAACTTGACGAAAATACTAATGAATAAGGAGTAAAAGCTATTTATTATAATTTCGGCGAATGATTGTCTGCAAAGCTTCCACCAGGAATTTCTTTTCCGTATCGCTGAATGGTTCCAGCATCAGGTTGTTCATATCAAGAATAATTTTTTCAATAGGTTTCTGTATATCAATCGCTTTTTGTGTAGCGGATACTATGATGGTTCGGCGGTTGTTCGGATCAATATTGCGTTCGATCAAACTGTTTTTTTGCATCTTGTCCAGAATGCTGGAGACAGAAGACGCCTCAAGGTGGAGTTTTTCACCGATCTCTTTTGGCGTCAGGTATTTTTCTTTCCACAAACAGTTTAAAACGCCATATTGCGCCGGTGTAATATTATAAGGCAATAATTTTTCGGATAGATGCTGAAAAACCGTATGCTGGGACACACTTAATAAGAAATTTACACACTCATCCAGTTCCATTAATAAAAAACCTCTAACGCGCAGTTAAAAAATCGTCCAACTCACTTTCCAAACCGGCCAATTCAATATCCAGTTCTTTGATGCGCCGGATTGAAAATTGAACATGCTTTTCATTAAGACGTTCACATGCCGTGTCCAACACAGTTTCAAAGGAAGGGTTTCCTGTCAGAATTACAGGCTTTTTCTCAAAGCGGTTTTCCGCACGGTTCTCCGCGGTCATTGTTTTTATTTTAGTACAAGCGGAGCAATTTTACCAGTCCTGGTTTCCTCGTAATTAATTCCGTTGGAATAGGTTTCGTCGGAATTAATTCCGTTTGAATTATCATAAGCCTTGATAAAGGTTATGACCGCAATAAAAGCAATAAGAATCAACACAAGTTTGCGCATAAGTTACCTTATTTTACCTTTGGGAATTCATATAATCAAGGGGATTCACCGCCCTGCCGTTTCTAAAAAGCGCAAAATGGAGATGCGGCCCGGTACTGTACCCGGTATTGCCCACAGTGGCAATCTGACCCCCCTGGGCTACCGTATCGCCAACTTTAACCGAAGTGGAATGAAGGTGCGCGTACATAGTCTGATAACCACCGGGGTGGTTCAGAATAATAAAGTTTCCATACGTTCTGTCGAAACTGACAGCCGCGACTTTTCCTTCCATGGCAGCCCAGACAGAGGTTCCCTGAGGGGCGGAAAGATCAACAGCGGCATGGTGCCGCCTGACCCCGGTAAAGGGATCATTCCGCCAGCCAAAGGGAGAACTGAGACGCGCGCCCCTGACGGGATACATGAAAAGTTCGCCCAGGGCCATTCTTAGGTCTTCTCTGTTCATTCTGGCTCCTGGTATAAAAAGAGTCATGCCGGCGTTTATTACGTCGCTTTGTATATCGTTGGCATCAAGAATGGCTTCCAATGGCACTCCCAGCGATTGGGATATTTTTGAAAGGCTGTCGCCGCTTTTAACCGTATAGGGTATTCCGTCCATATTGGGAATCCGCAAAACTTCGCCTTCCCGCAAAGTTCTGACATTGGTAATCCCGTTGGAAGCTATGATGGCGTCCATGGAAATTGAGAAGTCAAGGGCAATTTTGGAAACCGAATCCCCTCTTTTGACTTTATAATCCTGCCAGGCAAAGGTTTCCGTCATATCCAGGGGTATCTCTCCGGCATTTTCCTGCCGGTTTTCCCATGGGTTTACATTTAGGTTCTCTGCCCCGGCACTTGCTGAAGCTTGCTGGTTTACCCCGGCATATAGGGCGAGGTTATACTCGCTGCCCGGATCCTTTAAAGTGACTGCATCGCGGCCTATCCAATCCAGGGCGCCCGGACTGTAAAATGTAAAGAAAATCCCCAAAGTCAGAAGCGCCAGAGCCGTAATGGGAAGCGCAGGAACGGCAAAGGAAGGAAGACGGCGTTTTCGGGAAGGAACTTTTGGCTTGTCCAAAACAAAGGACTTAAATTTCGGTCTTTGTATTACGATTCCGTCAATAAACCTGGAATTGTTCTCAAAAAGAGAGGCTATCCCCGCAGGTCTGAAGGCTTTTTGCTTGTCCTTTCGAGACTGTTTAATCCGCAAAGACTTCTGCCGCGGCTTTTGCCATGGCTTTTGCCAAGAGGAGCTCCCGTGCCTTGATGAGCCAAACGACGAATTCGAAGTTTCTACCCGAACATGCCTGCGCTTTTGAATCTTTTGGTTTTCCAACAAACTGTTCATGTATACTGGTTTATCGACATAAATAAAAGGCAAAATAAATGGTATTTATCATAGATAACAACGCGAAAGGCACAATAAAGTACACAAGACCCGAGTTACTTCTTGCCGGAGTGGAGTACAAACTCCATCTGCCCCATGTTTTGCTTGATTAGACTAAGCCAAAGGACTTTTTTCTTGGGGATCTCTTTACTCTTGCGGCCCATGGCTTTGAGTTTCTCATAAGCCTTAATGGCGTTTTTGGCGGCTTCCCAGGCTTTATGGAGGTTGCCTTCAAAGATAAGTTCAGCGCGGGCTTCGATTTCCCTATCCATGGTTTCCAGATACGAAACCAACAGCATATCGTATTTTTCGGAAATGCCTCTAAGATAATCCAGAATAAGCCGCTCAAATGAAGGTATTTCCTCAATTAGGGAAATAAAGGTTTTGAGCATATTTACCGCGGTAACGTAATCCTCGTCGAATGAATATGCCTTAATGGCCTGACGACAGAGATGCACCATAGATTCATTGGTAATGGTTTGTATACCGTTTATGGGGTTGGGCGGCACTACGGTAAACTTGGGCATCACCTGAGCAGCATGGCTTAGAAGGTTAATAACATCCAGATATATTCTCTGTTCCCAGAGGTTATCTTTTATGGAACTGAATAATTGTATCATCTCGCTG
>Ga0082212_10013683_pt1 | contig 10128 bp, 4 predicted proteins | sample TergutNt197P3_FD_71548 | JGI IMG/M metagenome (GOLD analysis project Ga0082212, IMG submission 71548) | Neocapritermes taracua P3 segment gut microbial communities from Petit-Saut dam, French Guiana - Nt197 P3 | ecosystem: Host-associated > Arthropoda: Insects > Digestive system > Gut ...
AACGGCGTTTTAAAAGTTCATCGGGTAGGTAGTTCATATTGACGAAGTTGTCTTCATAGTCGTGGGCGTATTTGTAGTTTTTGTGGTAGCCGAGGTCTTTCATCAGTTGGGTTGGGGCGTTACGCAGGTGAAGCGGTACCGGCAGATCGCCTGTCGCGCGAGCGGTTGCAATCGCGTTTTCGATAGCCAGGTATGAGGAGTTGCTTTTGGGGCTGCAGGCAAGGTAGACGGTTGTTTCCGCAAGTATGATTCGTCCTTCGGGCCAGCCTATTTTTTTAAGCGCTTCGAAACAGGCGTTGGCCAGGAGCATGGCGTTGGGGTTGGCTAAGCCGATGTCTTCGGCAGCCGAAATAAGCAAGCGGCGGGCAATAAATTCAGGGTCTTCGCCGCCCTCCACCATACGCGCCAGCCAGTAAATCGCAGCATCGGGGTCGCTTCCGCGAATGGATTTGATGAACGCCGAAATGATGTCGTAGTGCATCTCGCCGCCTTTGTCGTATGCCGCCGGATTTTCCTGTAAACGATCGGCTACTTTTTGGTCTGTAATTACGATGGTGTTATTCTCTTTTTCTGCTGCAACGACCAACTCTAATATATTCAGTAATTTACGCGCATCTCCGCCTGAAAATCTGAGAATCGCATCCGTTTCGCGTACATCTATTAATTTGTTTTTTAAAATGAAATCCTCCGCTATGGATTTATGGAGAAGCGTCAGCAAGTCGTCTTTATCGAGCGATTTGAGGACATACACCTGGCATCGTGAAAGCAAAGGACGAATCACTTCGAACGAAGGGTTTTCCGTAGTGGCGCCAATGAGGGTGACGGCGCCTGTTTCTACGGCGTTCAGCAATGAATCCTGTTGCGACTTGCTGAACCGGTGTATTTCGTCGATAAACAGAATAGGCGAGTTGACGGTGTGAAACAACGGATTACTTTTGGCCTTGTCGATAACCTCTCTTACATCTTTAACGCCCGAACTGATAGCGCTGAGCGTGTAAAAAGGCGTATCAAGTTTGTTGGCTATGATTCGGGCCAGCGTCGTTTTGCCGACGCCCGGCGGTCCCCACATGATAAACGACGGTACGCGTCCGGATTCAATCATCCGGCGCAGAACGGCGTTCTCTCCGACAATATGCTTCTGTCCGATGTAATCGTCAAGCGTCCTGGGGCGCAATCTCTCTGCTAACGGCTGGCTCATGGGGGATATAACCTCTGGAAACTCTTTTCATTCAACAGTCAGCAGGACGCCGCATCCCGGCGCAAGCCATTTCTGTTCGCCTTCAAAGGATGCCAGACCCTGATTGAACTGACTGACAATTAATATTCTACCCTTTTTCTTCAATTGAATATCAAAATCGACGGACGACTGCATGCTTTTGTTGACAACCATTACATACGGTTTTGCGGCAGCGTCTACAAATTCACCGACAAGCAGTGAGGCGCCTTTGACCGATTCAACGAGTTTTGCCGAGTCTCTGCCTTGACCGTTTCGCGGCACGTAGCCGGCATGGAACACGTTGATGCTTTTCAACCCGGCATAAACGGGGACGAGTGAATGAATCTGAAGATTGATGTTCCGCATCATCTCCCAGGTTTTAGTGCGGTACCCGAAGCGGTCGATCGGGGCGAGACGGTAATTGCCGATCTGCGGCGTATAGTAGGTGAAATAACCGATTCCTTTGCCGCCGTAGGCAAGCGTCGAATAGACTTGAATGGCCAGCGTTGCAGCCGACGGTTCGGCGTAAGCGAAATGTGCGTTGGCCAAAACAACGTTCCAGAATGGAATACCGGCTTGAAGCGACTTGTTGCGAACAGATTCCATATTGCCGAAAAACCGGTCTTCATCTAACCGTTCGCCTTCGAAGAGCGAATAATTGTCATAAGATATGTAGGGCGGATTACAGATTTTCACATATTCGTTGAGGTGATCCCCGTAGTCTTTCGATCCTAACTGGCTGGGTGTGGCATAGTCCGGGAACAGGTTGATATACGGCATAACGCCCTGTTTTTTAACCGCTTCCGACCAGACGTTCAGCTGTGGAAACAGCGAAGCTTCCGGTTCGTCGCGAAGATAAATCGCATATACCGCTTTCCGGTCTTCCGGATCGGTGATAGACTCCATCAGTGTTTTGATCGTTTCATCCGCCTTTGCCTGCGTAGTATCGACGGTCGGATTAATATCGCTCATCAGTATTCCCATGAGGTGATTTTTCCGGGCATACTGTAGATTTCGGATATCGGTGAACCCGCTCGTGTTGAATCCGCTATCGTACAAATCGCGCATCATCGCATCCATGCCGGCTAAGTCGCCCCATGTTCCGCTTGCCGGATTTCCAGGCATTCCGCCCCAGGGGAAAATGATAAAATCGGACGAAGCAACCCGGTTGGCGTTCGTTGCTGTCGCGTTGCGGTTGGCGTTCGTTGCTGCCGCATTGCGGTCAGTCGTTCCGGATGAGTTCGCTCCAGCCAGTTTCGATCGCTCCCCGGCAAATGCCATTGGAGCAACTATCGACGCTACCGTTCCGGAAATTGTTGTAGCGATAAATTTTCTGCGTGATGATTTTAATTTCATAAAATTAAGTTTTTAATAATTAGTAATTCGTAATTCGTAATTAGCAATTATTAATTGCTAATTGCCACCGGTCCCAGCAGGCCTGATTCCAGCAAAGGCGAATCCTTTGTGAAATGCCTGAAAGTGGTGAAAGTATATCTTCCGGCGGTTCGCGGCATTCCTTCTTTTAGCCAGTCGGGCCATTGTCCGTTTTTAATTCCGTCATCGGGCAGCTGTTCATCGCCTATCAGGCGGTTGGGCCACAAGTTCACTACTTCTATTTCCAGCCGGTTGCCTTTGGCTTTAGCGGCGCGGGTGATGTCGACGCTCCACGGCGCTGTCCACACCACGCCAAGGTCATGGCCGTTAAGCCATACGCGAGCCATGTTTTTCACCTTGCCCAAATCGAGGAACAGTTGCTGCCGTGTGTCCGGCAAGTCAAATGTTTGCCGGTAAACAGCAGTACCCGAATAATATTTGATGCCGGGGTCGGGATGCCGGCTCCAGTCAGTCAGTTGTTCGAAAGTTGTTTTTTCGGGACCGCCCCATGCCGGATCGAATGAAACTGTCCATGGTCCGGCTAATGTGAGTATTTGCTTCTTTTCAGGGAAGTTCGTTTTTGCATAAGATTTTTTGATGTCATAATTTGCACGAAAAACAATGAAATATCCCTGATAATTATCGAATTGCAAGGGAATTACCGTATGGTTTCCATTGACGGCATATTCCGGAAGCAGGCGTGACTCACCGGTCATCGGGTTCCACAATTCCGGCGGGTTGCCGGTTGTTCGGAATTTGCACTCGACCCTTACCGGTTTATCGGAGCGGTTGGATACGAAGTAAATATCGCAACCGTCCATCGTCCGGTGCGTATACCGGATTGGCGCACCGGCGTCATTGCGGGGAACGAAGCAATCCATCTCCCCCGTATCGGGGGGGGTAGGGGAGGCTTCCTCCAACGATTCAAAATCCACAGGAACACCCGTTGACGCAAGTATTCCGGCTGTGAAATCATACGCCGGATACAGGTTGTCCGCCCGGTCGAGCAGTTCGGCGCTCCAGATTACTTTTCCTTTACCAAATGTGCGTGTTTCATTCGTTTCGGGAATATTGCTCCCTCCCCACAGTTCGTGCGCCAATCGTTGTACTTCGCGGTCACATGCCGGATAACTGTTCAGGCTGGGCGATTTTTGAGGCGGCAATCCCACGATGGTTGCCCCGTCGCTTACCAGGTCGCTTATCTTTTTGAGAAGCGTCGGCGTCATGGTTTCGAAGCAGGGTAACACCAGCAAACGGTAAGAGGCGCCACCGGGAAAAACTATCATTCCGTCCATTACGGTTGCCTGGTAGAGAAGGCTCGGCGGACATCCGTCAAAATTATAGCCTTTACGGTCTGGTAGGGGTGTTTCGTTGCGGAAGTTTTGACTGTTGGTTCCGGCGTCAAGCATCTCGCCTTCGAGCGCCGAAGCGGGAGCGCGGAATACATGCGGCGCACCTTCGGGCGTCAGATACAGTATGTCGGCTACCGTACGTCCCTGTTGCAGCATGTACTGGCAGCGCGAAACATAACGGTGGTATGCGTCTGCCATCGGCCACCAGGTCTGGTTCCTGTCCCAGTGTACGCCGTAAGGCCCCATGGTCATTCCCGGCCGAAACCGGTCGTCCAGATACTGATGCTGGAACGTGTGGTATACCAACCTGTTAATACCCGAAGCAAATGCCCAGTCGGTCTGGTTCTTCATGGAGCCGGGATGTTGTCGCCAACCGTCATGGACGGCCGTGAACGATTCGGCAGGTACGACGGGTTGCCCGATCAGATGCGCCGCCGACGAGCCTTCCATCGCGCTGAAGGCGGTGTTGTAACCATAGTTGACACTCCAAAATTCACACATCGGCATGTCCGCAACCGATGCCAGTTCAAGGTCGGCAGTAGGATTCATGTCGTAGGGTTCGATTGAGAGCCCCATGCCGTACCGTTTGGCGTAGCGTTTGATGTGTCCTGCATGATTTTCCATAATCAGCTCCTGCGAAGTCTGCCGCAAATCCCACAGGAAACGTTCGCTGACCTCGCGACTCTGTACCATTACTCCTGCATAAACGGGATAAAAAGGTTGCGGATCATATCCCCTGCGGTGGGTAAATTCTTCGCGGAAACGGGTTGTCCAATTCTGCGCGCCCATTTCCCAGCTGTCCATGTGTAGCATTTGCAAACCGCCCTGCGGGAGCGCTTTTTTGAAACCGATGCGGTCGAACAGTTTTCCGGTAAAATGATCCAGATGTGCGTTCAGGGCAATGGTGTCAAACTTGTCAATTTCCAGTCCTACGCCGGGTAGCGGGGCTGGACGGGTGACAGCGCCGTTGTTGCAGCGTCCGAAGCGCATCACCGTCCAGCTTCCGGCGGGAATGTCCCATGCAAGCGTGCCGTCGGGATTCAGGAGTGCGGTCAAGTCAATTATTTTGTCCATATCAACCGGTTTGTCGTCAGGTTGCGACGCCGAAAAGGTCAGATATTGTTTCACATTAGGTACGGAACTGTATGGTTTCCTGTAATAAAGCGCTTTTTCCTCAATGCCGTTTATTTGGAAATATTCATTTCCCGGTATAAAACCTGTTTCTATTCCGGATGCGCCTTGCGGGAAAGCAAGTACGGCAACGTCTTCATAGAAATCATCCCATTGGCGTTTCACTGTCGGCGTAAAACTCCCCTCGCCGAAAAATGGACGTTTCGGGTTGGGTTTCGGGATGGTAATGGTCTGTTTTCCAGCGCCTGATACTTCAACGGATGAAGCTGCCAGATGCTGCATGGACTGTTGCGCTTCGACCCATGGACCGCCGCTTCCCGTCCAGCCCGGTCCTACGCCCAGCGTGATGCTGATTCCCAGCCGTTCACATTCCGCAACGGTATGTCCGAACAGTTCCTGCCATTCATCGCTGAGAAAATCGACCGGCCCGCGGGGTACGCCAACATTGACTTCGAGATACACCACATGGCCGATACCGGCAGTACGCATGGACTCCAAATCCTTTGTCATGGCTTCCTTCGACAGGTTTCCGTCCATGAAATACCAGTACACGCCCGGACGTGCGGCATCGGGCGGATTCAGGAATCCCCGCTCCAGCGGGGATGAATCATCACAGGATGACGGGACTAACAGTATCAGCAGCATCAGACTGATTATAAACGTATTAGGTTTTGCATAAGTTTGCATGACTCGTCTAATTTTAATTTTAAATCCCACAAAGATAACCATTATTTATTACATATACCGATTTTGCTATCGGTTCATTCCTTTAGCAGGTCCGGACGTAGCCGTTCGGTACGTTCCTGTGCCTGTTGCAGACGCCATTCCTGTATTTTCCGTTCGTGGCCGGACAGCAGTATATCGGGTACTTTCCATCCCTTGTATTCTGCAGGCCGTGTATATACGGGCGGTGCGAGCAGTCCGTCCTGAAAGGAATCCGACAAAGCGCTTTGCTCGTCGCCGATAACGCCGGGTATCAGCCGCACGGTTGCATCGGCGATGATGGCGGCTGCCGGTTCGCCGCCGGTAAGCACATAATCGCCTATGGATATTTCTTTTGTAATCAGGCGTTCCCGAATACGGTAATCAACTCCTTTATAATGACCGCACAGGATGATGATGTTCTGTAGCATCGAAAGCCGGTTGGCCGTTGGCTGGTCGAACAGTTCACCGTCAGGCGAAGTATAAATGATTTCGTCGTAATCGCGTTCGGCTTTCAGGGCAGAAATGGCGTTGTCGACAGGTTCAATCTGTATGACCATACCGGCCTCGCCTCCAAACGGATAATCATCCACCCGCCGCCATTTGTTTGTGGTGAACTCCCGCAAGTTATGCAGGTGAATCTCTGCCAGGCCTTTGTCCTGTGCGCGTTGCAGGATGGAGCAATGCAACATGCCGTCAATCATTTCGGGCAGTACGGTTAGTATATCGATTCGCATAAACTTTGATTGTTGAGAATATGAAAGATTAATGATGAAAACATTGACATGGCGCTACCTGTAAAAATCACTTTTCATTACGCGGATGATCTCGCCGAAAGTGGATAATTTCGACAGATTGATTTTTTGTACGTTTCCCACGATGGCGTAAACGAGGGTGCGGTCTTTTACGTGTTCGTTGTGGAAACGGACGACGTCGCTGATATCCATGTCTTTGATTTTTTCCAGCAGGGTTCGGCTGGGGTCGCTGTTGTGGCCGACTTGCCGGTATTTGGCAATTTTTGATGATATTTCGCGGAAAGACGGATATTCGTTGTTCGTTTGGTTGACGATGCTTTGTTTGATGGGGTCGATTTTTTCCGGATGGGCAGGCATGCGGCGGATGAGCGCTTCGAGTACCGTTAACGCATCAATTGTCTTGTCGCATTGCGTGGAGAGGTAGGTGACAAACATGGCAGGTTTGTCGGAAAGGCAATAGGGCGGGAGCTGGATTCCGCCGGACGTCTGGTAGGCATACGACCGGAACTCCCTTATTTCCTGAAAGATAAGCGACGACATGCCACCTCCGAAATATTCGGAAAAAAGACGGGCTTCCGCTCTTCCTTCGGGCGTCGACAATGGTGCCCCCACCTGATAGCCATACAGGATGTTTTGCGATACATCGTGCATGTCATATAAAAATACGAAAGGTTTGTCGTATACGATGGGTTCGCGATAATTCGGGATATTTGTATCTTTTGTAATGATGTCCAACGGGATGGACTGTCTGATTTTTTCGGCTACAAACGATGCGTTATGTTTGCCGCAGTAATGAAAATTACATTTTACCTGCTGGATGTCGGCAAACAAATCAAGTAACGCCTGTCCTTTCAATTTTTTTATTTCTTTCAGGGACGGTTTGGTCAGGTACTGCGAATTTGCGCCATATTGCACATATTCGAACAGCGCGTCGGCAATATCGGCGCTCGACTTGAAAAACGCTTTCCTGCCTACTTTTTCATCGTCGACAAGCGATTTTAATTTTCGTCTGTCGTTTTTGACATGTTGTATAAAATCTCCCACGGCATGGAGCGTTTCTTCAAAAAACTTATCAAATCCGCTGATACTGATAATGAAACGTTGATCGAAAGATTCGAAATGCAGTAAACTTCCGAGTCGTTGCAGTTTGGTCCGGTAGTCGTTAAATGACAGTTTATCAGTTCCTAATAACGAAAGATAGCTTGCGAGCAGTTTTGACTGTGGCGCTTCCATGCTTCCGGTGCCGTACGCTATTTTTAATGTAAACAACGAATTGACCGGATTTTTTGTAACGTACAAGGTTGCTTTTGGCGTCATCGGAAAGGTTTGCGTATCGTTATCGAAGTCAAGGAACCGTATTTTCACGTTTTGAACAGGCAATTTTTCCAGTTCACGTGCATAATTGGAGGTTGCATTTGAGTGTTTCGGAACGATGGGGATAAATTCAGGCCTGGGAAGATATTCCTTCATGTATTTTCCCGTTTTCTTGCTGATGAACAAATAGTTGTCGTTCAGATATTTATTGGCGATGCGAACGACGTCGTCCTTTACCAGCGCCTCCGTATTTTTCAGTTCGCTGACATAATTGTTCCACGTCTTTCCCTGCGTGAAGAGCCGTATCATGATTTGGCTTCTTGAATCAATGTCTTCGAGGTCGGTGATGTTGCGGTGTAACTGTTCCTGTTTGAGACTTTCAAACATCTCGTCCGGGAAATTGCCGCTGCGTACACGGTTGATCTCGCGCCAAACAAGCCGTTCGGCGCCTTTGTATGTTTGTATCACCAGTCTGGGTATGATGATGAACCCCAGCATGCCGGCTTCGTTGAGCGCTTCGCCGCCGGCCATGGCGCCCATAACGCTTCGTTTGACCATCAGCCGGTCTAAGTATCCGGTTCCGTTTTGGTTATTTAGCAGGGCTATGGCAATGTTCAGCGCGGATTGATCCGGATGGTTGGCCGGTACGCCGCGGAAACCCATCGCCATCACTTTCATGAAAGGGATCGGGATTTTAACGGAATGTTTTTCGCGTCCGCGAAAAGGGGGGATTGTCGTGATGTAACGGTCGGGCTTCTTACCGCGCGGTATTCTCGAAAATGTTTTTGACAGGACCGGCAACACTTTCTCCGTATCAAAATCGCCGCATAACAGCAGTCCGATATTGTTTGCCACATAATACTGTTCAAAAAACCTGCGCATCTCCGAGAGACGCGGATTTTTAAGGTTTTCGGCGCTTCCGATCACCGGATACGCATACGGATGCGGATGAAAATAGAGTTCAAAAGCCTTTTCCATGGCTTGATTGAACATCATGTCGTCGCGTCTGTTCTTTTCTTCGTAGACGGTTTCGAGTTCGGACTGAAACATCCTGAAAACCGGAGAGACAAGCCGTTCGCTGTTGATCTCTGCCCATTGTTCGATGTATTGCGGCGAGAAGATATTGTGATAGACCGTATAGTCGTAGGAGGTACCTGCATTAAGGTTGGTGCCGCCGTATTTGCTGATTAGCTTGTCGAATTCGTTCGGGATGACATAGTCGGCGGCGAGAACGCTTAAATCATTGATTTCCCGATGAATTGCCGCCCTTCGCGCTTCTGTTTTGGCAGCGGCCAATTCGTCATATTTTTCGGCGATCCGGTCTAAAAACACTTTTTCGGCGGCGTAGTCGACCGTGCCTATCTTTTCGGTTCCCTTAAACATGATATGTTCGAAGTAATGTGCAATGCCGGTATTAGGCGAATCTTTCGAACCTGCTTTCACGACAACGGCGCCGAATATCTTGGGTTGATTGTGGTCTTCGTTTAACCATACAGTCAACCCGTTATCAAAGATAAATTCTTTGACTTCCGTCGATATCGGTGAAATTGTTTGAGTAGCAAGTGAAAACACCATTTTATTAAATTTGTTTTTCGGCAAAAATAAAAAAATATTTTAATTTTTCGCAAAAATAAAAATATTTTTTTTCAAAATGAGGGGGTTTATGTACAAAATTAAAACTGAAAATAGATAAACGGCACTATTTCAGCGCTCTTCATTTGTATGACAAAGAAGATGGCCATACATAACAGCAGGGCTTTCACCCACAAAGGCATGAGGGTAATATGTTGTTGTATTTTCAAATCCCATTTTTTGGGGATGAAATGTATGATGTAGCCAATGATCATCAGGATGAATATCGCGCGGTAGCCGGTTACAAACTGGAGGAAAACGCCCGGTTCGAAATGCCTGAACAGTTGCGTGAAGATTTCGCCAACTTTCCGCATCGTGTCGGCGCGGAAAAATATCCATGCGAAGCACACCATGTGAAAAGTGAAAACCGTACTTATCACACGTTTCCAGGCAGGCATACCGGCGCCTGACGGTTTAAAACCGAACACGTTGATAAATAGTTTGTGAATGGCCAGCGCCGCGCCGTGAATGGCGCCCCACAAGACGAAGCGGAGTGCGGCGCCATGCCATAATCCGCCCAGTAACATGGTGATGGCCAGATGGATGTAGGTGCGGGTTTTGCCTTTGCGGTTGCCGCCCAGCGGGATGTACAGGTAATCGCGCAGCCAGGATGACAGTGAAATATGCCATCTTCGCCAAAACTCCGTGATGG
>Ga0082212_10013684_pt1 | contig 10127 bp, 12 predicted proteins | sample TergutNt197P3_FD_71548 | JGI IMG/M metagenome (GOLD analysis project Ga0082212, IMG submission 71548) | Neocapritermes taracua P3 segment gut microbial communities from Petit-Saut dam, French Guiana - Nt197 P3 | ecosystem: Host-associated > Arthropoda: Insects > Digestive system > Gut ...
TGTTTTGGACACGGAATATGCGCGTCGTGCGAAAATTATTTTTCACGAAACGCAAATAAATCCTTCGTCCGCGCATACAGCGTTATCTGTGCTTGCGGCCGCGGCGCCGGAAGTCAAAGCAAAGACATGGTTGGTGCATATACCGATTGCGGACCGCGCAGAGCTTGAAAGGCTTGCCCCGCAAATGGGATTCGCCGGAGTATGTTATAACGGCCAAGAGATCGAGGTATAAAAAAATGTTGAACAAAAAAAATATAATCGCGTATGTAGTCGGGCTTGTCATCGGACTGCTTATTGGCGGCGGCATCATGGGTGGCATCGCGCATTATCAATATCAAAAACGGGGCGAGGTTACATTCTATCTGGACGCGCTGATAGACTTCATAGATAAAACGCCTGCATGTTTAGAAGCGGCGGAGCAGCTGTGATGATTCCCCACATATTCCCTTTTACAATCGCATTCGCGGACACGGACGCCGCCGGCATCGCATATCACGCGCGATATATTGAAATCGCCGAACGCGCGCGCATGAATTGGTTCAAGGTGCTGAACCTGAACTGTGTTCCGTCAAACGGCGACATTGGCCTGGTTATAAACAGCCTTTCGATAAAATATATGCGCCCGTTGCGCGTCTCGGACGAAATAATAGTTGAAAGCGTAGTTGTCGAACCAGGCGCCGCATCAATGAAAGTCGAACAAAAATTCACAAAAGACGGGGAAGTCTATGCCGTCATGCAAATCAAAATCGCGTATATCGGCGCGGACGCGCGCCCAAAGCGCATTCCGGCCGAATGGCTGATACACTTTTAATAAAAAGGAAAAAACATGAATCACTTTTCATTAATCAATCTTTTCACCAGCGGGGACATTATGATAACCGCGACCAGCGTTCTGCTGGTAATCGGCAGCGTAATATCATGGTTCATAATCATCGAAAAAATCCGCATGTGGCTTGCGGAAAAGTCCGACCCGATACAGGTTCGGCGCGACGACAATATGGAAACCGTCGCGGACCGCCTGATACGGCCGTTCGATAAAAACCTGTGGTTTCTGTCGATGGCAAGCGTGGTCGCGCCTTTTGTCGGGTTGTTCGGAACCGTATGGGGCGTCATGATGTCTTTTTCCGCCATCGGCGCGAACCAGTCCGCGAATATCGCGGTCATCGCGCCGGGTCTGGCGGCCGCATTGGGCACGACGGCGCTGGGCCTGATGGTTGCGGTTCCGGCGGCGATAGCGTACCAGTATTTTTCCAAAAAATCGGACGCGCTGTACGACGAACTGGACGAAGCGCGCAAAGAAATAATATGCGAAAGGAAAAAATAAAATGGCCAGACGAAACACGCGGAATTCGGACGCGACGCTGTCGCTGACCCCGATGATAGACGTCATGACGGTTTTGCTTGCCGTGTTTATGGTGTCCATGCCGATGCTGACGTCCGGCATAGATTTGGATTTGCCGAAAGCGGGAAACAGTTCAATGACCGGCGACGACCGGGCTTTGCAGATTTCCGTGGACAAAGCGGGGCGGTACTTCCTTGGCGAAAATCAAATGCCGCGGGACCAGGTTGTGGCAAAGGCGGCGGCGATGCGGGCCGAAAACCCGAAACTGACCATAATGATAAACGGCGACAAGGGCGCGGCGTACGGCGCGGTGATGCAGATGATGGGCGCGTTAAAGGACGCAGGATTTCAACAGGTCGGCCTGCGGACACAGTTTGAAAATTAAATTTCTGATTTATGATTTCTGATTGCTGATTTGGTTTGGCAAATAAATCATAAATCCGAAATCATAAATCAGAAATGAATAACTCTAAATTCAATCTTGAAAACATTCTTGTGTCCATTGTCGGGCATTTGGCGGTTGCCGCGATTCTGGTCACTTCGTTTTCGATTCTGGGTATGCCTGCGATTAAAATCGTCGCGCCCGACCGCATTCAAATTATGGAAATAGATTTGTCGCGCGTCCAGATTTCCAAAGAAGAAACCAATCTGAAAAACACCGACGAAACAAACGAAAAACCCAAACCGACGGAACAGAGCGACAAGCCCGCCACAATAACGGACAAGCCGAAACCAAAACCCGCGCCCCCGAAAAAGACCACAATCCGCGTGAACCGCGAAACGTCCGCGCTGAACCGCACAATGACGGTCAGCGTTTCGGACGCGCTGCGCGTTGCAATGACGCGATGCTGGCATTTCGACCCCAGCCGTCCGGGCGTCCAAGACATTCGGGCGGTCGCGCATCTGGACATGAATCCGAACGGCATGGTGAAAAATTTGCGCTTTGAATCCGCGTCGCGCGCGGACGAAGACGCGGCGTTCGCGTATGTTTTGGAAACGATACGACTGGCCATCGGCGCGTGCCAGCCTTTCCGCATGCTGCCCGCGAACGATTTCGAATCATGGAAGAAAATCCGTCTGACGTTTTACCCCAGCACCGGCGCCGTGCAGTGATTAGAGCATAGAGCAAAGAGCATAGATTTTTTATGCAATAATTTTGCTTTCTTGCTTTTTTTATAAAAATTTTGTATAATAGGAATGTAATGAAAGGGGGTGCCATGAAAAAAATATCTATACTCTTTGCTCTATGCTCTATGCTCTATATTGGCAACGCCCATGCGTACCAGCTGGTATCTAATAAAGAATTGGGCGCGGGAGAGGCAAAGACCCAAAACGTAACCGTTCAATGCACGACCGCGACCGGCAAAATATCGACCGAAAGCTGTCGCCTGCGCCGCCAGGTCAGCTGCAAGACCGTAAATAAAAAACAGGTTTGCAGCGGATGGCAGCCGTGGCGCGACTTGCGTAATCCGGGCACCGGCTTTGGCGATTGGCGAAACGCGGCAGACGCTTGCTGTCGGGCCAAAGGACTTCGATAAAAAAATCCGCGCTTTGCGCGGTTTTTTTTATAGGTAAAAGGTATAAGGTAATAGGTAAAAGGTAAAAGGTAGCAGTTGTTATAAGTTGTCCAATATATTGGACACCTACAGGTTGTCTATTATAATAGACAGTCTATTAACCCAAACCACCTTTTACCTATTACCTTTTACCTATTACCTATTCACTCCGCACTCTCCACGGTTCGTCATTCATGATAAGGTAATACAGTTCCGGATTATCGGAATCCGGGTTTCTTATAATCGGCCGCACGACGTATATGTCGACGTCACAGAATCCGGCCTTGCCCGCAATACTGTAACCACCACTGTCTACGGCGGTGCCTATCTGACCGGCGGTGTATACCGTACCGGCGGTGATAGTGCCGGCCGTGACAAGCGCCGGCATGGCGGCCGCGGCGGTGGCAAGAACGGTGCCGGGGACGGCACCGGCGACAAGGGTTCCCAAAACCGGCAAAGACACACCGACAATGACAAACGCGCCGCCGGTCAATACGACGGCGGCACCGGCGGCGACGGCCAGCCCGGCGATAGCGAACGCCGAATTGGTCGTGCTGGCTTTGCGTCTGGATTGTTTGACTATTCTTTTTTGCTCGCCTGTGGGCAGTTCGCTGTTTTCTTCGGACTCTACGGCATTCTGCGCGGCGTCGCCGCGTTCCTGGCGCGCGGAATTGTCGTACATGTAATCGTCCTGAACTTCCTCCATATCCTGGTGGAATTTCGCGGCGAAATCCATGGCCTGCAAGAACGCCGCGTCGTCGTCCGCGGGATTGGTCGAATCGCCCGTCCACATCAGCCACATTCCATGGTTGACTTCGTTTTCATAGCCCTCTAAATTGTCGCCCGAAAGCAACAACAGCGGTTTGAACATCACATTGCTGGTGAATTGGGCAACCTCTGTTTCGGTCCAGTCGTACATGCCCTTTGCCACGTCCATGCCAAGGGACAATATCGACGAAACATTCATTGCGGAACCCGTCATGCTGACCGTTTCCAATCCGCGGTGGGCGGCCCAGTTGCCCGCCTGTTTCATCGCCGTCCGGGCAAACAGCCAGTTGCGCGTCTTGTCGGCCACGATTCCGGCGCGCGCGGCCTTTTCCGCCTTGTAAATAGACCGGCCGCCGATGTTCGCCATTTTCCATTGGGCGCGGGCGACGCGAAACCCGCGCACGGTCTTGTTTCCAGTGTTGGACATTTTCGCGGCGCGGCGCGCGACGTCAAGTGTGCTGGTGACCTCTCTGATACTGTTCAAAGCATTGGTCGCGTCGACAAAGTGTCCCACATTGGGACTAATTTCCTTTAATTCGGCCGCAAACTTTAACCATTCCGCCGCGTCTTCGGTCAGTTTTTTTATCGCCGCCGCCGCGTCGACCGCATTGTCCGCGGCCTTTAACGCCTGGTTCAACCGTCGCGTCTGGGCCGCTATTTCCTGGGCGTTGCCGGCCTTGGTCGCGGCGGCCAGCGCGGTTTCTATATTCTTCATATTCGCGGCGCGGGCGTCTAATCTTGCCGCCCATCTGGTCGCCGTCACATAGTCTTGCACTTCCCTGGTGCCTCTTAATCCTTTTACGGTTTTTTCTATATCCTTGACGCGGGCGGCCTTTGCGACGCCTTTCAAATATGTTCCCGCGCTATAAGTCAATACCTTAAACGCGACATCACCCGCAATTTCGGCCCACGATATCCATTGCAAGTTTACATCGCCCGCGACGTAATAATCGTTTCCGCCGCGCGCGACGCCGAATATGTTCAGGTCTTGGGCATCGGGCGCCGTTTCGCCGGTGGCGCGGCGCGCGGCCATGTTGACGATATCGCCGTCGTCGGCCAATGCGGACTTGCTGACGCACATAGGCGTGGTAAGCAGGCCGCCCATGTTCCAACCGGCGCCGTTATTGTTATTCGGATAAAAGACGTCCAGATTGTCTTTGATTGCGTCCAGCGATATGGTGTTGTTTTTTCCCGGGCCGGCGAAGCCCAAAAGACTGTTCGCCTGAACCACCATGATTCCGTACCATGCGGGATTTGTGTTGACCCATTCGACATTCGGGTCGGCGCCAATGCGTTCGGTGGGCGGACCGGCGGGCAGGGTGCGCTTGTCGGCCAATTGCGCGCGCTGGGTTATCATTTTTTTCGCGACGGAATAATTTACGATAATTTCGCGCGGGTCTGTGTCGCCCGGAAATCTGTACCCGACGGGCGGAAAGTTTACGATGTCGTCATCGGCCAGGTTCAGCGGCGCAATGCAAGCGGCGACAGCTTTATTTACTTCGCGGTCTTGGAAAGTGCTGAACACCCATGCCTCTATCAGCCATTCGGGGTCGTCTTCTTCGACGGTGCCGGATGTAGCATTCAGCGCGTCGCGGAATACAGCCTGGGCACAGGCCAGCTCTGAACTTGTAGGGGCGTACTGCGTACGCCCGGGCGTATGCAATACGCCCCTACTGTCATCAAATTCTTGCGCCCCTACATATACGGGCACAAATCCGATACATAAAAAAATCAGTAATCTTTTTAACATCTCTCTGTGGAATTATAGCAAATATATTGCAAAAAATGCAAAGCATTTTTTGTCATTCCCGCGCAGGCGGGAATAGGGCCCATAACCGTAGGGGCGTATTGCATACGCCCGGGCGTGCGCAGCACGCCCCTACAACCGGACCCACTCCGGCCTTCGCCGGAATGACAGAGAATTTCATGTAAATTGATTAATAACGAATGTTATGAAATTGTCGTATGGAAAATCAATCTGGACAAGTAATATATTTTTTAATTTCTTGAAGCATTCCTATCATAAACTCTGTTTCGGAAACACATTTGCTACCCAATCGTAAAAGCGGTTTTGGGCATTCCCATTGAAAACATGCCTTAACAAGAGAAAGTTTTATATGTTCACTAGAAAAAAAACTTTTCCGCCGCCCGTCAATAATGTCATCACCTATATACATTGGGCGCATTTGCACCTCCAGTCCTTTCTGTGGTTCGTCATAACCAGGACACCAAGATGTAGCAGATGGACTGTTGCAATCCATATCCCATTCGCCCCCAGCACGGCAAGCCTGTACACCAGTTTGTCCGTCGACTGTTTTGCAAAAACGAGAGTCTCCAGGAGCGATTCTATGTGTTAATGCCATTCCGAGCGCCCGTTTCCCCACGTCGCAACATGCCCAAGCGTTAGCATTCAACGCATCTTCTATGCATCGTTTTTCGTTTGACATTTGTTTGCCCATAACAGCGGCGCCCATTATAAACCCAACGCCATGACCAATCGCCGTAAAAACGTATATATGACCTGCATACGCCTCGTTCGCCCAAAATGTTCCAGCCAGGGTAGCGCCACCTATGGTCATTCCGGCGCCAGAACTGACCATTATTAAATCGCCCGTACTAGTTTTTTCATTGCTTAACTTCATTCCATTGCGCAGCATGATTTGTCCGGCAACCATTTCGGTCACACCGAGAGTACCTCTAAACATCGGACTTTTAACAATCTTTGGATTTTTTTTCAACATGTCCTTGAAGAGCTCCCCGGTTTTTTTAATCGCTTTTGTGGATGTATTGTTAAATAAGGGCGCAGGGTCAGTTTGAGCAACGCCAACAGATGAAAAAAACGAAAACAAAAAAATAAAAACAATTTTTTTCAATTTTGAGCCTCTATTTTTATAGTTTGGGCTATTTCGCATTCCTCTAAAGCTATTGAGTTGCGTTTACAATTGAGCAATAGAGAGATAGCGTCCTTATAATTGCCTTCTAAAGAGCATTTGGTTGAATTCTTAGTTTTACAATCAAGCAGTCTTTTCAAATCACGATCTATCATTGAACGCTTTGGGCACTGGTCAAAAACTATACTAAATTCAATATCCTCGTTTCCACCGCCGTATATTATAAATGTATATGTGGCGGCTTCTTTGCAGAGTCCATTGGTTTTCAAACCAAGTATATGTTTTGAAATGATGGCAATCAAATCATCATCGTTAAGAGTATTCAAATATGCCTCATTGACATCCATATAGCTATCGATTTCTTTCGACAATAACTCTTCACACGGTGTTTTGCTACCGAAAGCATGAGCATGCCCAAGTGCAAATAGTACCAATAAAGATATATTCCAAAAGTATTTCATTTTTATTGATCCGTTTCTCTGATTATGACCACTCTCCGTTTATTAGAGTTATGCACAGGCTCTTCTTCGTTCCTATCTTTATTATTAGCGCTATTTATGCTTACCTCGTTGATTGCTTTACAATTTACTTCGCTTTCCGACAGTTTCGGCATACTGTTGTTGACGCATTTGTCCGGGTCCAGGCCGTAAAGGGATACTTTGACCTTGTCATTCGTTCCAATACAGGCGTTCTCTACCAGTGCTTTGTTCATAGCTTCGGTTTCCGCGATACAATCCGACCGATTAGCCTTGCACCAACCACAATAATCCTGTCTTTTTCTGTAATCCGTACATTCTTGTTCTTCCGGGTATTCTATGCAGAATACATGTAATCCCTGGCTTTTAAGAGAATTTTTTCTTGCCGCGCTTTCCTCCAATTCTCTGTTCCATCTTTCGACATCGGTTTCAATCCGTATAGTGTGATATACGGTCGTGTCTTTGAACGGTTCCATGCCTTCGCGCAGAATTTGTTGTCTTTCCACAAACGACAAGTCGTTGAAAGTCTGCGGCATCGCCGTCGCGGTCAGCCGGGTATCCGGTGCCGTCTGTGCGCGCAGGGATTCCAATTCCGCCCCGCGCCCGGCGTATGCGACCAGATATTCCGGCGCACGCGGCGCAGGCGGGGTTGGTAATGCGAATTGTTGGGTTTGCACGGGCGCGTCGTAACGTGCCCCTGTCATAACCGGTGCCGGGTTATTCTTTATATATTCATCAAACATACCGTCGATAAATCCGGCGCACTGCGTCACGTAATTGGCGCCCGGAATCGCGGCCAATTGCTGCATAACCACCGGCCGTATGTCCGATACGCGCAGCCCGGCGCAATTGTTCCGCCGACCGCATTCGTTCGAAATAATGCCGTACGTTATATTCATGCAATCGCCCGCGTTCAGCGACGTGCCGGTTGCGTATATCGGCGTCGGCATCTTTTGGTTATACGGGCTGTTCGGGTTATTAAAAGGATTACTGGAATACGATTGCACGTTGGAAATCAAGCCGGTACTGGACGGCGCGGCGTGTGCGCCAAAGGCGCACAGAGCATAGAGCATAGAGCATAGAGCATAGATATTTTTCAAACGTACATTCTCTCTTGTGACTTTATTATATCATATATTTTATAGAAATTACAAAGCAATTTTGTAGGGGCGTGCCGCGCACGCCCGGGCGTATGCAATACGCCCCTACAAAAGGGCGCGTGGAAATGCGCCCCTATGATTTCCGTGCGACGATTTCGTAACACCCGTTATTAATCAATTTGCATGAAAGTATGCGCGGGGAAATTATGCTTTCCGTCGCCCATTGGGCGAATTTTTGTTTCAATATTCCCGACGCGCCCGTGATGATTTTTAATTTAACGGTTTTTTTGTGGGCGCATGTATGCGCCCCTACATTATCCAAATTATCCAACAAATCAACAATCGCATCCCACGCCTGTTCTTCGGTATGTCCGTGTAAATCCAATGTCGTAGGGGCGTATTGCATACGCCCCCGGGGCGGGCGCGGCACGCCCCTACAACGTTGGGCAATCGGCGTAAAACCCTCGCCCGCCATCCGTTCCAAATCTTTATCGGAAAGTTGTTTTTTATGCGGCTTTACCATAATAACAAAGCACCGATTGCAACCGCGGCGCCCGCAAAAAAGAACGGCGCGAACGGCACGAATTTCTGTTTCGCCCGACGGCCCCAAATATATCCCACGGCGCACGCCGCAACCAGCGCGATGGAAAGCCCCGTAACGCCCAGCCAGATCCCCCCCGCCGCCAATAATTTTATATCGCCCATGCCAATTGGGTCATGCGTGATTTGCGATTTGCGATTTCTGATTTCTGATTTCTTTCTTATCTTGAACAATAAATTTAATCCGAACGCCAATCCGTATCCTATTATCCCGGCTATGGCGCTTTCGTTCATATCGGTCCATGGCAGCGCGCCGTTCGCCGCCAGCATAATCCCAACCAGCAAAAACGGAAACAAATACACATCGGGAATCAGCCGGTGCCGCCAATCGGCGACCGCCATCATCGCCGCGCAATACGCGGCCCCCAGGAATAAGAACACATTCGCAATCATCATAATTTTTGCCTTGTTTTACGATTCGAAACTATGCTAGACTTTTTCTGATAATAATACAAAGGATAAATTATGGCGAAAGAGACCTGGTCACCCGTAGTCCTGAACAAAATGAAGGCGTTCCTGTCGCGCGGAATGTCCACATCGGAAATCGGTAAAAAAATCGGCATGTCGAAAAACGCCGTGGTGGGAAAGCTGAATCGTCTGGGCTGGAATGCCAAGGCTGCGGCGCCCGCGAAATCAAAACCCGCACCCGCAAAACCGAAAACCGCGGCAAAGCCCGCGCCAAAGAAGGCCCCGGCAAAAGCGCCCGCAAAAAAAGCCGCACCGGTGAAAAAGCCGGCCGCAAAGCCCACACCGAAAAAACCGGAAATAAAAAAGCCCGCGCCAAAACCGGCGCCCGCGGCAAAGCCTTTGCCAAAGGCCAATTCCAAAACGCTTGCCATGCATCAGCGCATCATCCAACATTCGCTGGAAATGGCGAACTTGCGGCCGGACCAGTGCCGCTGGCCCATCGGCGACCCGGATTCTGAAAAATTCCACTTTTGCGGCAAATCTGTGTTCGTCGGCAAACCGTACTGTTACGACCACTGCCTGAACGCATACCAGATGCAACCGCCCAAAAAGAAATAGCGCCGATGGAGAGAGAAAACAACTTTTCCCCGGATATAAAATTATCGGACAGCGTGCCGACCATTTCGTTCGCGTCCCATGGCGGCGGCGAATTGACGACCGAACGATTTGATATAGACGGAAATGTTTTCGACGCATGGTACGACGACGCGCACCGGCTGGTTTTCATTATTGACTATACGGCGGACCGGCGCACGCCGAATGTTCTTTTGATTATGGACCGGGATGAACGGGACGCAGGCCGCAAATGGGACGACATACTGTACAACGATTACGGCGTGGATTTGGAAACAATTCGGCCAAAGAAAAACAACAAATACCAAAAACTGGACATAGAATACGATGGCTTGTCCGTTTTTAACGGCGTC
>Ga0082212_10013685_pt1 | contig 10127 bp, 7 predicted proteins | sample TergutNt197P3_FD_71548 | JGI IMG/M metagenome (GOLD analysis project Ga0082212, IMG submission 71548) | Neocapritermes taracua P3 segment gut microbial communities from Petit-Saut dam, French Guiana - Nt197 P3 | ecosystem: Host-associated > Arthropoda: Insects > Digestive system > Gut ...
TAAGAGCCTGCTTAAATATGGCCTCGAATTTATTGCACGAATTCTGCTCAATCCACTTGCCTCTTGCGATTTTGATATCTTTAAAATTTTGTCATGTACTTAGATAACTTTTGAAAAGTATAAAACAAAACTGCATAATTTAGACAGTTTGCTGACCAGCGCAAAACACGGTTCAGGACTGGCATTTTACAATACTTCAAAATTCACGTTGAAAAAACTGATGGACGACCCTAAAAATCTGCGAAGTAATTTTGAAAATTATTTAAACGGATTTTCGGAAAATGTGCAGGACATTATAAACAAGTTTAAGTTCAGAAACGAGATTGAAACGTTAGACGAAGCCCAAATTCTTTTTTCGCTTGTCGAAAAATTTTGTTCGGCCAAAATCACTTTACATCCCGACATGTTACCGCCATTAGCCATGGGATATGTTTACGAAGACTTGGTAAGACGTTTCAACGAAGAAAACAACGAAGAAGCGGGTGAACACTTTACGCCAAGAGAAATCATTGATTTGATGACGCATCTTATTTTTCTGCCGGTAAAAGATCAGATAAAAAACGGCTCCTACTTGGTTTACGATCCCTGCGCGGGTAGCGGCGGCATGTTGACCATCGCCAAACAGTTTATGCTCAACCCCGATGGTCCGGTAAAAAGTACCGCCACCGTACATCTCTTCGGACAGGAAAGCACGCCGTTTATCTATGCCACCTGCAAAAGCGATATGTTGATTAAAGGTGAAGACCCTAACAAGATCGTGTATGGCAGCACTTTGAGCGCTTATGGTTTCGATCGTGATTTGAAGTTCGATTTCATGCTGACCAATCCGCCCTACGGCAAAACATGGGCGCCCGATAAGAAAGCCTTGAGCGTTGGGCCGGGAGGCGCCATTATCGACAGGCGGTTTATGTTGAAAAGCGGTTATAAAAGCGGCGCCGTTACAAGTCGCGTAAACGACGGGCAATTGATGTTTGTGCTGCATCTGCTCAGTAAAATGAAAGATACCGCGCTGGGAAGCCGGATAGCGTCGGTACACAACGGTTCGGCATTGTTTACCGGCGATGCGGGACAGGGCGAAAGCGAAATTCGTCGGCATATCATCGAAAACGATCTGTTGGAAGCAATCGTGGCGTTGCCGAACGATATGTTCTACAACACAGGTATTCCTACCTACATTTTTTTGATGACCAACCGGAAAGCGCCCCTCCGCAAAGGGAAAATTCAGTTGATAAACGCTACCGACGAACGGTTTTACAGCAAAATGCGCAAATCGCTGGGTAAAAAAAGAGTGGAATTTAAACCGGAGCATATAACAGCTATCAATCAATTATATACCGGCTTCAGTGAAAACGAATACAGTAAGCTTTTTGACAACGAGGACTTCGGATATGCTCAAATAACCGTTCATCGTCCGTTGCGCAACGAGCGGGGCGATGTAATGACCGACGCAAAAGGCAGACCCAAATCCGACCCCAAACTGAAAGATACCGAAAACATACCGTTGAAAGATGATATTGAAGCGTTTTTTAAACGCGAAGTATTGCCTTTTGTGCCCGATGCGTGGTGGGATAAGAAAGACACCAAAATAGGGTATGAAATCAACTTTGCCCGCTATTTTTACAAATATCAGCCGCCACGCTCTTTAGCGGAAATAGCAAAAGACATTATGGCCATTGAACAGGAAACGGAAGCGCTATTGAAAGAATTGATTAATGAAAAATAATATGAATACACCAATTATAAACAATATTCATTTCGTTGCCGAAATCAAACAAATCCTCTCTATAGCACGACAAAAGGCATATTCGGCTGTGAACTTTGTGATGGTTGAAGCATACTGGCTGATAGGCAAACGCATTGTTGAAGAAGAACAGCAAGGAAAAGAACGTGCGGCTTATGGAGAAGAAATTCTTAAAACCTTGTCTGTAGAACTTACAAAAGAGTTCGGAAAAGGGTTTGGTACGCGTAATTTGTGGGATTTTCGGAAATTCTATCTATCAATTTGCGAATATGAAATTATGCACACACTGTGTGCACAATTGAGTTGGTCGCATATTCGACTGATAATGAGAGTCGAAGATAAGAGCGCTCAAAAATATTACCTCCACGAAGCTGCAGAAAATCATTGGTCGGTGAGAATGTTGGAAAGGAATATTTCCACGCTTTACTATCATCGGCTTTTATCCTCGCAACTCAAAGAACCTGTTATACAGGAAATGCAGGAAAAAACAAAAGATTTGCAGCAAAGTCAATACGATTTCATCAAAAGTCCAACTGTTTTGGAATTTCTCGGACTTCCAGCCAATGCAGGGTACACTGAATCGCATTTGGAACAGGCAATTATCAATGAAATGCAAAAATTCCTGCTCGAATTGGGCAAAGGTTTTGCATTTGTTGACAGACAACAACTTATACGAACCGAAAACAGCGATTTTTATATAGACCTCGTTTTTTACAATTACATTTTGAAATGTTTTGTTCTTGTTGAACTGAAAATTCATAAAATAACACATCAAGACATAGGACAATTGGATATGTATGTCAGGATGTACGATGATTTGAAACGCAGAAAAGACGACAATCCGACAATTGGTATTTTGTTATGTACCGAAACAGACAAAACGATTGCCCGTTATTCCGTGCTCAACGAAAACAAACAGCTCTTTGCTACAAAATATATGCCCTATCTTCCCACAGAGGAAGAGTTGGTTGCTGAAATAGAACGGCAAAAAACACTTCTTAAAGTAACTTTGAATGATACCCGAAAAGCTGAAATATAAAAACACCGGTATTGAATGGATGCCTCAGATTCCGGAACATTGGAAAGTAGTTCGCATAAAAAATTTATTTCTGGAGATTGATGAGCGTAGCGAAACAGGAAATGAAGAATTATTGTCTGTTTCTCATTATACAGGCGTTACACTCAAAAAAGAGAATTTAGAAAATGAAAGTGACCACTTGACCAATGCTGAAAGTTTAGAAGGATATAAACGTGTAAAAAAAAATGATTTAATCATCAATATCATGTTGGCTTGGAATGGTAGTTTGGGAATTTCGCCTTTTGACGGAATAACAAGCCCTGCCTATTGTGTATATCGAATAAAAGAAGATAACAACCCTAAATATTTTGGTTACTTATTTTCGACTACCTTATTTAAATCAGAGTTTAGAAAACATTCAACGGGCATTATTGATAGCAGATTACGATTATATTCCGACAAATTTTACAACATTTGCTCTTTTGTCCCACCACTTGCCGAACAATCCTCCATCGTTGCCTGCATCAAAACAAAGGAAGAAAAAATCAACCGTTTCATTCAAAAGAAACAACGCCTTATTGAATTGCTGAAAGAGCAACGACAAAGCATCATTAATGAAGCGGTAACAAAAGGTGTGAACCCGAATGTGAAAATGAAACCTTCGGGGATTGAATGGCTGGGGGATATGCCGGAACATTGGGGAATTAGGAGATTGAAAAACATTAGCATAGTTGTTTTGGGTAAAATGCTTTGCAATGATGACAAAGGAGGCTATTTATTGAAACCATACTTAAAATCAAAAAATATAGGATGGGAAAAAGTTTTAGTAGATGATATAGAGGAAATGTGGTTTTCACAATTGGAAACAGAAATTTATCGTATTTACAAAAATGATTTATTAGTAAGTGAGGGAGGAGAAGTAGGTAAAACTTGTATTTGGAAAAATGAATTAGAAGAATGTTATATTCAAAACTCTGTGCACAAAATTTCCTTTTATAAAAATTATTATTCTGAATATTATCTTTACTATTTTGGAGCATTGGGCTCAATTGGATTTTTTAAATCAATAGTAAATCAAGTAAGTATTGCGCATCTCACAAAAGAAAAAATTACCGTTATTGGATGTTTTATTCCTCCTCTCTCCGAGCAACGCCAAATCGTCTCCCACATCAAGACCGAAACCGCCACCATTGACATTGCCATTTCCAAAGCCGAAAAGGAAATAGCCTTGATAAAAGAATACAAAGAAGCATTGATATCGGAAGCGGTAACCGGAAAAAGCCGTATATTTGTACCCAAATGAATTGAATATGACCAGTCAGAACATTGAATCAGAATTAAGTTACGCATACTTACATGCGGTTTGCAGCAAAGCAGGATTAAGTTGCAAGCAAGGCGACAGACACGACGACGGAGCCGGCATTGACGCTGAAATTATTTATCGTGGCGAATTGCAGCATCCTTATATCAGGGAAATACAGTTGAACATACAACTGATAGCCACGACTATACAACCTGCCATATTGAATGGGCGTTTTTCTTATTTCCTTCAGGGAATAAAAAGATACGATAAACTAAGAACAAAAGACAGTTATATTGATAAAATTCTCGTAGTTTTATTTTTACCCGAAAATCCTGATGAATGGTTAAAGTGCTCTGCCGATGAACTTGTTATGAAAAATGCTGCATACTGGGTTAATCTGTATGGCGCTCCATCGGTCGACACGGCAACCGGAACAACCGTTTACATTCCAACGTCAAATATCTTAACGCCGGAGGCGTTGACAAACCTTGTTAATCTGGCTGTCAAAAAAAATATTCCGCCATATACAACATTATAAAAATCATCAGTCATGGATAAAATAGATGTTTCAGCAATAGAAATTAGAGATTATGCCATCAGTCAGCAATGGACGGTTGTAAAAGAAGCATTAAACGATGGATTGTATGTATTAAACAGTCCGTATGATAATTATATACAATTAATATTCCCCAAAGATGAATCGGATTCGTATTTTCAGGAAATGGCAAGGGTTACGCTCAATAAACTTTCACAAATAAATCATTTCTCATTCCCGAAAATGATTGAAAAAATAAGAGAAGTAAACGATGATGTGATTTGTTTGCGATATTATTCGGAAAACAAGCATGTAAATTCTATTTCCTTTGAAAGCGCTTTCGGAGCAATTGAAGCAACGCGCAAAATGTTATTGTCTGCAGCAAGTTCTGTGGTTGCTCCTGCTTTGTTTCATCCGAAACTTAATCGCGCAGAAGCACAGGATTTAATAAAAACAACACGATTCAGACATACGGAAGAGGGCAGTTTTATATTAAAAATATCTCATCCCTGCGAAATAATCAGCAAGCGTGAATTGTTTGAGCACAAATATGAGACGCCTTTTAGCAGGAAAGCCTTTGAAATATTGAACAGTTCGGCAATAAAAATATCAAACGCCATAGAATCAGACACTATCACAAACCTGTATAAGGAAGAAAAAAACAGTCCAGAGCCGACAATAAGTTATAATTTTTGCGAAAATTTGGCAAAACTATATGATGACGAACGTGAAATCCCGTTCCAGTTCATTTTCAACTGGAGCAAATCTTCTTTACAAAAGATACCTCAGCCCATTATCTCAAATCGTATCAATTTTCCATATTCCACCAAATTAAAAATGGAAGAAGTAAAATCATGTTTCGAACCACCTAAGCGTGATCCGCTGCTTAAGGAAACTTTTTTCGGCACAGTTGACACATTGGATGGTTTTGTTGGAGAAGACAACAGAAGATGCGGACTTGTAACAATAACCGTTTTGTATATGAACGAAACCTTCAAAGCAAAGGTAAACTTAACGCCCGACCAGTACGAAACGGCAATAGATGCACACGAAAAGGGAAATGCCCTTGTTAGGATAGTTGGAGATTTGCAAAGAGTAAGCCGAATCCAATCCATTGAAAATATACAAAGTTTTATGTTTGTAGAGTGATGCCAACCGACACAACAGAAAAAGGATTAGAACAGCACATTGCACAGTATTTATGCCTTGTAAACGGCTTTGTTGAAAGTCATTACAGCACATATAACCGTGCGGAATGTGTGGATGAAGGTTTGTTGTTCGACTTCCTGCAATCTACGCAGGGAAAAGAAGTGAAAAAGTTGCAGGCCATACATGGCAGTCTGTTCAGAAGCAAGTTGTTGTACCGGCTTAATCAACAAATCAAGTCGTTGGGAATTATTGAAGTACTGCGCAAAGGAATTACCGACAACAATATTAAACTCAAACTGTTCTACGACAAGCCCGTTTCGACGCTGAATACAAAAGATTTGGCGTTATACCGCCAAAACATCTTTTCGGTTACCCGACAGGTTCATTATAGCTTGCGAAACGAAAATTCGTTAGACATGGTCGTATTCGTCAATGGCTTGCCGGTCATGACTTTTGAATTGAAAAACGAATTGACAGGGCAACGTATCAAAGATGCAATCAATCAATACAAAACCAATCGCGATCCCAAGGAGGAGCTTTTCCGTTTCAAGCGATGTGCAGTACATTTTGCCGTCGATGCAGCGCAGGTCTGGATGACCACGCATCTCAAAGGCGCCGGCACACATTTTCTACCGTTCAACAAAGGCTGTAACGACGGCGCCGGCAACCCTCCCAACGAAGGCATAAAGACCGATTACCTTTGGAAAGAGATACTGACCAAAGACAGCCTGACCCATCTCATCCAAAACTATATACAACTGATTGAAGAAGAAACCGAAAAAATACTGCCAGACGGAACAATCAAAAAAGAAAAGGGGGAAAAAATGATATTTCCCCGTTACCACCAATTAGATGCCGTACAAAAATTGCTGCGCGACGCCCAAGTATATGGTGTCGGCCAGCGTTATCTGATTCAACACTCCGCAGGTTCGGGCAAAAGCCACTCTATCAGCTGGCTGGCTCATCAGTTGGTAGGATTGTTTGATGCAACCCATACGCATAAAATTTTTGATTCCGTCATAGTAGTTACCGACCGTAAAGTATTGGACGCGCAAATTCGTGCGCACATCAAACAATTTGAACAGGTACGGGGCGTTGTCGAAGCCATTACGGAAGGCAGCAGGCAATTGAAAACGGCATTGGAAGAAGGGAAGAAAATCATCATTACCACCATCCAGAAATTCCCATACATCGTGAATGAAATCGGCGAATTGCCCGGCGCTAATTTTGCCGTTATCATCGACGAAGCGCATAGCAGCCAAAGCGGAGATACAGCCAGCGATCTAAACAAAACGCTTGCAAAAGAGACCGGAAACGAAGACGAAGACGAAGAGTGGACAGATGAAGATAAAATTGTGGAAATCGTCAAAGGCAGGAAAATGTTGCCCAATGCCAGTTATTTTGCCTTTACGGCTACGCCAAAACCCAAAACGCTCGAACTGTTTGGCGTGAAATATAGCGACGGAGATAAAGAAAAGTTCAGGGCATTCCATCTGTATTCGATGAAACAGGCGATAGAAGAAGGTTTTATATTAGACGTCCTGGAATACTACACTACCTATCAAAGTTATTACGCTTTGCTTAAAAAGTCAGCCGATGATCCTGCTTATGACAAACTTAAGGCCCAAAAGAAACTGAAAACATTTGTAGAAAATCACACTCACGCCATTGCCCATAAAACAGCTGTGATGATAGACCATTTTATGGACGGCGTGATAAGCAAGCAGAAAATCAATGGACTGGCAAAGGCGATGGTGGTAACCGGCAGTAGCAGAAGCGCCGTGGCATACAAAAGGGCGTTCGACAAATATCTGTCAGAAACGAAAAACCCATATAAATCTATTGTAGCCTTTTCGGGAGAAATTGACCGCGAAACCGAAACCTCAATGAACCGTTTTCCGGGCGCTTCGATTGTCGAGGAGTTTAAGAAGTCGGAATATCGGTTCCTGATTGTCGCCGATAAATTTCAGACCGGTTTCGACCAACCGCTGTTGCATACGATGTATGTCGACAAAAAGTTGGGCGGGGTAAACGCCGTCCAGACGCTTTCACGCCTCAACAGGACGTTTGCCGGCAAAAAAGAAACCTTTGTGCTGGATTTTGTCAACAGCGCGGAAGAAATCAAAAACGCATTCGACCCGTTTTACATCAAAACCGTTCTCGGAGGCGCTACCGACCCGAATAAACTGTTCGACTTGCAACAGGCATTGGATGCGTATCAGATTTATTCGGCTGAACAGGTAAGGGATTTTTCAGATAAACTTATTTCCGGCGCAAACATCGACCAATTACATGCTATCCTGAATGAAGTTGCGGATGTGTTCAAAGTTACGTTGTCGGAAGAATATCAGGAAAACTTCCGTAAACAATGCAAATCATACGTCCGGCTGTATGTGTTTCTGGCTCAGATCGTTCCGTTTGTCAATCCTTATTTGGAACGGCTCTATCTGTTTCTCAATCATTTTCAAAACAAACTGATCAGTCCCGAAAATGAAGATTTGGCGCAGGGGATATTAGACAACATCGATATGGACAGTTATCGCTTGCAACGTATTGGGGAAAGTCATATTTATTTGATGCAGGGCGACGAATTGAATCCTGCCTCAACCGAAACAGGCAGTTACATAAAAGCGTCTGAGATGGAATATCTTTCCAACATTGTAAAAGCTTTCAATGAACGGTTTGGCACTACGTTTGCAAACGAGGATAAAGTAAGAAAAATGGCCGATGAATTAGTTTACGATGTGGCAAACGACAAAGAATTTGCAAATGCGTACATGTCGTCCAACGACTTGCAAAATGTCCAAATAACATTTGAAGAAGTCTTAACCCGCAAATTGATTGACCATATCGACACAAATTTCGAGGTGTTCAAAGAGTACAGTGATAATACAGAATTTCGGAATTTCTTTGCCGGCGAAATGTTCAAAATCATGCAAAGAGATTTTAAGAAGTATCATAATACAGGATAATTATTGTAGACATGAACGCAACAGAGATTTTTAAAAACTAAAATTTGACGGTTCAAAAAAATCGTTGATAATCAATGCGCCCGTTGAGTATGAAAGGTTACTGACCAGCGCTAATTTCGACAGGGAATATAACCCTTCATTCGGTGTTATTGACACTTGATACCCGAAGAGAAAAAAAGGATGGAAAATACCCTGTGAAAATACAGGTTGTCCAAAATGGTAAGCAAAGGTATTATTCTACCGGAAAATCTTTGTCGGTAGATGACTGGGAAAAACTACCGGAATCCAAAAGCAAAATTTCGTCGGATATTCGGCGAGAACTTGAAAATAGTTTTTCGCTCATCAAAACAAATGTAGAGCCTTTGGTTAATGATCATGAATTCACCTTTGATACATTAAGAATTCGTTTGGGGAAAGGAAATGCCCACCATACACTTAACACAGCTTTTAAAGCAAAAATCGAATCTTTATTGAATGAAAACCGGATTGGTTCGTACAATTATTACAAGGATACGCTAAAAGTGATTGAGGAATACGCAGGTAAACAGATTCTATTTGATTATGTAACGGTTATATGATTGAAAAAGTGAAGAAAAAAATATGCGCTTTGGTTACGCCTGAAATGCAGGTTATCATAGACAGGTGGGGTAACCCCGAAAAACAACCTGATAATTATATTTTCGGTTTTCTTACAGGTAATGAAACGCCGCTTCAAATTAAAAAGAGAACCCGCGATGTAATCAGTAATTACAACCGGCATCTAAGGAAGATAGGTAAAGCAATAAACATCGAAGGATTAAGCACTTACACAGCTCGACATTCATATGCAACCGTTCTTAAACGGTCTGGAGCCAATATAGCCTATATTTCAGAGAGTTTTGGACATAATGATTTGAAAACGACGGAAAACTATCTGGCATCCTTTGAAAGAGAGGAAAGAGTTAAAAACGCGGGTTTTTTGACTAATTTTGGCGATTAGTCACTCATAAATAGTAACTTTGCATCCCACAACATTAATATTATGGCTATACATATCAACGTTGAAAAACTAATATCCGGAAAAATCGTTGAAAACGAACGGATTGAATATAAAAAAGGTTGGAATCCGGCAGCAATCTACCGTACAATCTGCGCTTTTGCCAACGACTTTGAAAATATAGGCGGTGGATATATCATTGTTGGCGCTGAAGATGATAACGGACGCGCGAAACGTCCGGTTTCCGGTCTTTCCATGGAAGAATTGGATAGTATTCAGAAGAAAATGATTGAATATAACAAACTCATAAGGCCTCACTACGACCCAAAAATTGGCATTGAAACCATTGACAATAAGTTTATTATTGTGATTTGGGCGCCGGGAGGGTTAAAACGCCCGTATGAAGTTCCCGAAAACGTAACGGCAAAGGAAA
>Ga0082212_10013686_pt1 | contig 10127 bp, 9 predicted proteins | sample TergutNt197P3_FD_71548 | JGI IMG/M metagenome (GOLD analysis project Ga0082212, IMG submission 71548) | Neocapritermes taracua P3 segment gut microbial communities from Petit-Saut dam, French Guiana - Nt197 P3 | ecosystem: Host-associated > Arthropoda: Insects > Digestive system > Gut ...
ATGTAGAGTAAGTCGCCGGGCTTTAACTTTTCCGCAAGCGATTGATACGCGGGGCGGTTGAAGTCCTTGCCGCTCAACTTATCCGTGAATATTCGCGCCGCGGGTATCTTCAACTTCTTCATGGAAATCATCTGCCTGTCCTCGTTCTGGTCGGCGGCGCTGACCCGGACGTAACCGTAGGTAGCCATTTTCTTTTCTCCCTTTTCTCTCGTTACCTCCAGTTATACCACAAATAAATTTTTCAAACATATCATTTTTTTCAAAAAACTATTGACAGTTTATCCAATCTTTGCTACACTATGGTTGTAACTGTTTTGTAACTAATTGTAAATTGTGGCCGTGTTTTTGTCATTAGTTGACATAATATGGAGAAAACGGAGCAACCGTCGTTCAAAAGATAGGGGAGTAGACGTGGCGCAAGGCGTGCTGAACCGAAAAACGCTCTCATACGGCGGCGTCAAGAGGCCGCCCGCCGTCAGCGCGCTCAGGCATGGGCGCGCCGGGGCATGGGCGCGCGCGCGCGCGCGCGGCTTTAAGCGCGGCGTCATGGATCCTGTACGCGCGGCGGTCGGCGTCGCGTCGCGGCGCGCGGAACCGTTGGGGTACAAGGTTTGGCGTTTCCTGTGCGCGGCGAAATATTATCTGTCCGCGGCGGGCGACGGCGTTTCGGCGGGCGCGGCGGCGGCGGGCGGCGGCGTCAAGCGTTTGGTTTACGTAATTAGCGGCACGGTTGCCGCGCGGCACGAGAGGCCGGGCGCGATCAGGCGTTTCAGGGCCGCGCTGCTGATGACGGGGTGCGCCGTCTTGGTGTTCACCTACGGCTTTTTCGGAATGGGCCTCGAGGTCATGCTGGACGGCCAGTCGCTGGGCTATGTCAACAATCAGGGTGAATTTGAGCGCGCCGTCACAAACGTCAACTCGCGCGCGTCGGAGGTGCTTCATTCGCCGTTCGCGCTCAACCCGAACGTGACTTACCGTTACTCATTAGTCAACCGCAGCAGGGTATTTGACAGCGGGCAGGTGGAAGTCCTGCTGTTCAGCCGCATACCCGAGCTGAAATATATGTATGTGCTGACCGTGGACGGCAACCAGGTGGTGGGTTCACAGGGCCGCGAGGATATAGAATTATTGCTGCAAGAGCGGCTTGAAGCGGCAGGGGATTCCTATGACGGTTCCGCGTTCTTGCAGGAGGTCTCGGTGTCCTATCAGATAGCCCCCGCCAAATTGGAGTCCGGCGCCGCGGAACTGCGTGAGATACTCGCCAGCGAACGCCGCCCGGCGTCCTACGCCGTCTTGTCGGGAGGGGACTTGAACGAGGCCGCGCGCGGGTTCGGCATGACCGCCGCCGCGCTGCTGTCGCTCAACCCGCACCTTGAGGACGGTTCAGCGCCGAATGGGCGCATGGCTATGATCAACCGTTCGATCCCGCTGCTGCAAGTGATTTCCACCCGCGTTGAGGTGTATGACGAAGAGATTCCGTTCGAGACGCGGTACAAAGACGACGCCGAAATGTACACAGGCAGTACGGCGGTACTCACCGCCGGTGTGAGCGGACTGAACAGCGTGATGGCCAACGTCAGCTATATAGACGGGTTCGAGTCCGAGCGCGCGATACTCGGCGCCCAGACTTTGTTACAGCCCGTGACCGAGATCATAGCGAGGGGCACGGCCACGCCGCCCACGTTCATCAAGCCCTACAACGGCAAGCTGAGTTCCAAGTACGGTATGCGCACGCTGCTCGGCGTGACCAGAATGCACTACGGCTTGGACTACTCCGGCCCGACCGGCGCGCCCGTCGTCGCAAGCTGCGCGGGCACGGTGACATTCGCGGGATGGCGCGGCGACTTCGGCCAATGCTTGATCATAGACCACGGCAAGGGCATTTCGACGCTGTACGGCCACAACAGCCGCTTGCTGGTCAAACCCGGCCAGACGGTCAAGCAGGGCGAAGAGATCGCCAAAATGGGAAGCACCGGGCGTTCCACAGGCCCGCACGTACACTTCGAGATACACATCAACAACAAACCCGTAAACCCGGCAAACTACGTCAGTTAACAACAGATTGAGCAGTAACTAAGTAACTGCTCAACTGTACGTGATAGCATACTTTGTCCATATTACGACATGTCCTCCTGCTATAATAACAGCAGGGGGGTTTTTATGTCCGAGAATGAGCGGCGCGAACGGTTGTGGAAGTTCGTGTTCTGGGCGGCGCTGATTGCGGGGCTGTGGGTGTTTTGGCGTTGGGCGCTGCCCGCGCTGATGCCGTTTCTGATCGGGTTGGTGCTGGCGCGGTTCGTGGAGCGGCCCGTGCTGTGGCTGATGGCGCGCGCGCGTATGCCGCGGCGTATGGCGTCCCTGACCATGACCGTCGGGCTGGCCGCCGTCATCGCGCTGCTGGTGTACCTGATCCTGACCCGCGTGATGTTCGAGACCGGGCGTCTGCTGCGTCAATTGCCCGAACTGATGACGCGCCTGCCCGACATGTCGAGCAGGCTGTCAGACCGGTTTGAGGCCATTATCGTGGCCGCGCCGTTTGAAATACAGGAATTTCTGCGTTCCAGCGCGGACAAGCTGCTGACCGAGGGCGTGTCCATCCCGTCGTCGCTGTACACGTGGTTAGGCGGCGCGGCCACCGGGTTCGCGGGCGCGCTGCCGGCGGCCATGCTGTTTATGGTGGCGCTCACGCTGTCGATGTACCTGATTTCGTCGGATTACGGGCGCGTCGCGGCGTTTTTGATGCGCCAGTTGCCGCCCAAATGGCGTCAGCGCGTGTTGGACTCCAAGGATCACATGACGTCCACTCTGGGCAAATGGCTCAAGGCGCAAGGCGTACTCGCGGCGCTCACGTCGGTACAGGCGTTAGTGGGATTGCTGTTGATGCGCGTGGACTACGCGCTAATCATAACCGTAATTATAGCCGTCTTGGATTTACTGCCGGTGGTCGGGAGCGGCATGGTGTTCCTGCCGTGGGGCATTTTCTGCCTGCTGGCCGGTGACGCGGGACGCGGCGCGGGACTGCTGGTACTGTGGACGGTGATAACCTTAGTGCGCGGCGCGGCGGAACCGCGCCTTGTGGGCCGTCAAATCGGCTTGCACCCGTTAGCGTCGTTAGTCTGCATGTACGCGGGATTCCGTTTAATGGGCGTGATCGGTATGCTGGTACTGCCGATGCTGGCCGTACTGTTGGTACAGTTACAGGAATGGGGCTATGTGAAGATAGTTAACAACGAACAACGAACAACGAACAGTTAGCGGGGGCGAGGGACCGCGCCGCAGGGGCGGTTTTGAATTAATCGGCGGCGACGGCGGATTTGGGGAGTGTAGGTTTTTCAACAAAATAAAGATTTTGTTGAAAAATCCACACTCCAATTTACATACCGTCCGTTGTTAGTTGTTCGTTGTTAGTTGTTAACTGTCTTCAACCTCCCGGTCAACTCCATGTCCGGGTCTACCGTGAGCGTTTTGAATTTGTCGTAGATTACCATGCCGGGTTTGCCGCCGGACATTTTTTTTACGTGTTTGACTCTGGTGTAGTCCACCGGGACTTTAATTCCGTTGCGCGCCTGTGAGTGCGTGGCGGCGATTATGGCGGCCTGTTCTAAGGACTGTTGGTCAGGGTCGCCGTCCGAGCAGTCGATTACGGCGTGGCTGCCGGGGATTTTTTGCACGTGAAGCCATATGTCGTTCTTGCTTGACATTTTCAGCGTCAGGAAGTCGTTCTGGCGGTTGTTGCGGCCGACGTACACCGTCATGCCTGACGTCGTTTTGAACTGTAACGGCTCGAAGCCGGAGCGCGTTTTGGAAACCGCGCGTTTGGATACCGTACGGGCCTTGACGTAGCCGCCGGCGGCCAGTTCGTCGCGCAGTTCGGCTATGTCCGCGTCGCCGGACACGCGCTCCACCGCGTCCAAGACGCTCTCCAAGTATTGAATTTCAATTTTTCCCTTTTCGATGTGTTCCTGCAATATGATCCTGGCCGATTTCGCTTTTTTATACTGTTTATAGTATAATTCGGCGTTTTGCTGCGGCGTCAGGAGCTCGTTTAACGGTATCTCGGCAACCGTGCCGGGGTGGTAAAAATCGTCTAACGCCGCCACAGCGTCGCCGCGCTTGACGGCGTGCAGGTTGGCCATCAACAAGTCGCCGAACTCGCGGAAATGTTCGCTGTTTTTGGCGGCCTCCAACTCGTCGTTTTGAACGGCCATCTTGCGCCGCGCGCGCTCGAGCGCGTTCTGCACCGTCTTGCGGAGTCCCGCCGCGTTCTTCCGGCGATGCTCAAGCGTGTCGCGTTCGGTGAAGAAATTGTCTAACAGTTCCGAAAAACTCTCGGCGTGATGTTCCGTGTACAGCCCGCCGTACTGACGAATTATCATATATGAGAACTCTTTTGGCCGCGCCCCGTCCTTGAGCATGAAGGGCGTAAATTCGCCGCCGTTAAGAAACCCCGCGTACTCGTCTATAACGTCCCACAGCGGTTCGAGGCCGGGCAGTTCCCCGAAGCGCGGCGACGCCTGCCCGAAGGCGCGGAAACACAGTTCACGCGCAACAAGCGGAGAGACGCCGTTCATATTCCCGTACAGGAACTTGTCAACAGGCTCGGATGGCGGCGCTTGCCGGATACGCTCACGCCACGCCCGCGGGTCACGCGGGTCGTCCTTGTTCTGGCCGGGCGGCAGACGGTAAAACAGCCCGGGCAATACCGGGCGCTGTTCCGACATGCCGATGTCCACGCGCTTCAGGCAATCCACCACGCGATCGTGTTCGTCGGCCAGTATGATGTTTGAATGGCGGCCTATCAGTTCGGCGGTCAGCGTCCGTTTGACCCGTTCGCCAAACTCGTTCGAGGCGTCGAGTACGATCATGGCCACGCGCTCACGCGGCGGCTGGGAAATATCAACCACACGCGCGCCGGTCAGATGCTTTCTGAGCAGCATACAGAACATGGGCGGCACGGCGGGGTTCTCGCGCGTCTTACGGGTCAGGTGTATGCGGCAGCCCGACGGGCTGGCGGAGATCAGCAGCCTGACGTTGCCCGACGACGGCGTGCGGACGGCCAGCCCCAGTTCGTCGCGCTCGGGCTGAAACACCTTGTCCACCCGTCCGCCAACCAGCACGCCGCGCAGTTCGCTTACGGCGGCCTCTAAGCAAATGGCGTCAAGCGGCATTACAAAACGTCGTACGGCGCGCGGCTGGCCTCGGCTTTTTTGAACTCGACGCTGGCGGCGCGTCCCGAAAGCTGTTTGATCAGCAGGTCGCACATGATGTCCTCGGTTGCGAAATGCGTGGCGTCGATGACGTTGATGCCCATGTCGCGGGCGTCGCAAAAGACGTGATGCTCCACGTCGCCGGTCACGAACGTGTCGCACCCGGCCGCGGCCGCGCGGCCCAGCAGTTTGCCCGACGAACCGCAGCCCGCGCACACCTTGTACGCCGGGACGCCCGCGTCGTGATACCGCAGGGACGGGATATTCAAGGCCCTGCGCACAAAGCGCGCGAACTCGGCCATGGATGTGTTTTCGCCGAGCGTGCCGTAACGCCCGTAATCGCCGTTCTCGTTCACTAATATCCGCGTGTCCCGGAGTCCCAGCAGGCGCATCAGTTCGTCATTTATGCCGCCCTTCGCGCCGTCATAGTTGGTGTGCAGGCAAATGGCGGCGATGTTGCAGTGCAGGAGCGCCATGACGCGGCGGCCCGGCGCGGTGGTGTCGGTTATCGCGTTGATGCCGCCGAAGTGGTAGTTCATGAGCGGATGGTGCGCTAAGATGACCTCCGCGCCCCACACCCTCGCCTCCTCGATCACGTCAAGCGAGACGTCGAGCGCCACCATAGCGCGTTTGACCTGCCGGTCGGGGCTGCCCACCAAAAGGCCGATGTTGTCCTTCTCCCAAACGGTGTCCACCGGCGCGATCTCCTCTATGATGCGGAGTAAGTTACCTATCTTCATAATCGTTCCTCCAACGCTCCAAGCCGTCGAGCGCGCGCGCGAAAAACGCGGCGGCCTCACGGCGTTCCTGTCTTGAGTCGTTTAACATTTTGGGCGTCACGTCGCGCAGGAAATTGATCTGTTCGCGGGCGTAGGCCATTATATCTTGTGACCGCCCGCCGCCGGTATCGGACTCCGCCGCCAAGCGCAGCGGCTTGCTGACAAAGCAAAAATCGGCGGGAATGTCGTCTTCCTCGGCGATTTGGCCTTGGGACGCCGCCATGACGGCATACCACCGCCCCGCCTCGTACAGCACGCGCTCGCCGTGTATGGCGTATCCGTTTTGGTGACAAAAGCGCCTGAGCAGATACGCCCGCGACGACGGCTGTAATACGCACAGTTTTTCGCGTGACCACGGCGACCGGGAGAGAATTTCGATGACGGTCTCCCCTCCCATGCCCGCTATGACCACGGCGTCGATCTCATGCGGTTCAACGCACGTCAGTCCGTATCCTAACCGGAACCGCACGCCGCGCTGATCCGCGAAATTCAGGCGGGCGCGTTCCAAAGGCGCGGGATTCAAGTCGGTTGCGATGCACGCCGCGCCCTTCTCGGCGGCAAGCCACGCGGACAGTTTCGCGTGATCGGCCCCCACGTCGGCAACGCGCGCGCCGCGCGGAATGAAATCGGCAACGGTTTGCAGTCTTTTTGAGAGTTTATGCCTCAAGGATACCGTTTATTTTGGCCAACAGTTCGCCGGCGTCCACGCCGTGGACTTGGCACGCCTGTCCAAGCGTCTCGCCGCGCGCCGACGGACAGCCCAGACAGTGCATCCCGATCTCAAGGAACAGCGGCGCGACCGACGGGTCCATATCCAAAATATCGCCGATGATGGTGTGTTGATCCACTTTAGTCATATAGTTAACAGCCTCCCGTTTCAGTATGCCTACATTATAATACCCTCGGGAGGAATTTGCAAATTCTTATTCAGGCTCCGCCTCCCCTGTCTCGGAAACCTGGTCATCGCCAGAAACCTCCTCCGCGGCGGCGGCGTCAGAAGCGTTTGACGGCTCCTCGTCCTCTGACAGCCGTTTGTGCCGCTCGGGGTCGTCGTTCTCCATCCGCAGGGACATGGCTTGCAAGTACAGCTTGGAGTCGTTTTCGGCTAAGAACCGGTGATCCTGCCAGGGCACGTCGTCGCCCCTCATGATACGCATTGCGATTTGCAGGCATTTCAGCTTGGTCTCCATCTCCTTGGACTGCGAATCGGCCTGAGCGCGCGAATTTTCAAGCTGTTGGATCAGCATGTCAACGTCCTGCCGAAGCTGCGAGAATTCGTCGGACTTGCTTTTACCACCCACGGAAAGTTCTACTATATCGACTTTGTTTCCGAACGGGTGTGGGTTTGTAAACGGGTTCGGCGGCTTGACAGCCGGTTTGAACGTCTGCCACACAACCGCGGAATACGCACCGATTTTCATTGCCGTTAACCTCCTTGTCGGCCCGCGCGCCCGTTCCTTCGGGCGCGTTTTGGGTATACTGCGGCGTTTCTGATATTTATATCGTAGCTTTACTGGAAAACTTTAGGCTGTTGTTTGAAAACAATTGCCACGTCGGGCAAATTGTGATATTGTTATAGAAAAGAAAGGGTGGTTCTTTATGAAAGTCCTGTTCATCGGCGGCACGGGCCTGATCGGCACGGCGCTGGCCGAGTTGCTGACCCAAACCGGCGGCGTCTCGCTCACGTCCGTCCATCGCGGGAACTCCGCGCCGCTGTACGCGGGGGCGCGTATGCTGAACGCCGACGCGCGCGACCCTGACTCCATGCGCCGCGCGCTGGGCGGCGAGTGTTTTGACGTGGTTGTAAACTGGATCGCCTTTACACCCGAGCATGTCAGGCAGGACATCGAGATGTTCACGGGCCGCGCGGGCCAGTATGTGTTCATCAGCTCCGCGTCGGCCTACCAAAAGCCGCTGATGCACTACCGTATCACCGAATCGACGCCGCTCACCAACAAGATATGGCGTTACTCGGAACAGAAGGCCGAGTGTGAGGAAATTCTATTCAGTTCGGCGCTGCCGGTAACCGTCGTGAGGCCGTCGCATACATACGGGTTCGGGAACCTCCCGTTCCCCATCGGCGCGAAACACCCCTACACGCCCATCAAGCGCATACTCGACGGTAAGGCGATCATCCTTCACGGCGACGGCACGTCGCTGTGGACGGTGACCCACAACACCGATTTCGCGGCCGGAATGGCCGGTCTGCTGGGCCAGCCGCGCGCCGTGGGGCAAGCCTTCCACATCACGTCCGACGAGGCGGTCAGCTGGAATAACATCGTGCGTACCGTGGGGCACGCATTGGGCGCCGAGCCAAAATTAGTATATCTGCCGTCCAAACTCATCGAGCAAAAACTGCCGGACATAACAGGGCATCTTTTGGGCGACAAGGCCGAGAGCGTAATATTTGACAACGGCAAACTCAAGGACTTCGTGCCGGGCTATCAGGCGCGCGTCACGTTCGCAGAGGGCGTACGCAGGTGCTTGGCGTACTGGGAGGCGCAAAGCGAAAAGCCAACCGACCCGGATTACGACCGCGACATGGACATGCTGGCCGAACTGGCCGAGAAAATTTACGGGCTGTAATGCAAATGGGCTTTGGCGACGCGCCGCCGATCCTGCGGCAGTTTTTGGCTTACCATGAGACCGTCAAGGGGCACAGCAAGAAGACGGTCAACGAATACTACCTTGATTTGAGGCTGTTCTTCCGTTTTCTGAAAGAACACCGCGGACAGGCCGAAGAATACGACAATTTTGATGACATTCCCATATTAGACGTGGATATCGAAACCATGCGCTCGGTTACATTGCAGGACGTGTATGCGTTTTTGTCGTTTCTGAGCAGGGAGCGGCCCACCCAGCCCAACAGCAAGTTTCCCGAGTACGGCCTTGGGGCGGCGGCGCGCGCCAGAAAAGCCGCGTCGCTGCGCTCGTTCTTCAAATATTTAACGCAAAAGGCCCACATGCTGGACGTCAACCCGATCCAGGACTTGGATGCGCCCAAACTGCCAAAGACGCTGCCGCGGTATCTCAAATTCGACGAGTGCGTGGAACTGCTCAACAGCGTTGACGGGCGGCACCGGGCGCGCGACTACTGTATTCTGACGCTGTTCCTCAACTGCGGCCTGCGCATATCCGAACTGGCGTCCCTCGACCTGCCCAGCATCAGGGACGACGCTCTGCTTGTCCGCGGCAAGGGGAACAAGGAGCGCACCGTGTACCTCAATCAGGCGTGCGTGAACGCCATAAACGGGTATCTGCCGCTCCGCGGCGAGCCGAAGGACAAGGACAAAAACGCCCTGTTCCTGTCCTCTCAGCGCAACCGCATCGGCGTCGCCGCCGTACACGCGCTGGTCAAGAAGCACCTGAAAGTCGCCGGGTTGGATGCGTCGCGCTATTCGTCGCACAAACTCAGGCACTCCGCCGCCACGCTGATGCTGCAAAGCGGCGTTGACGTGCGGACGCTGCAAGAAATTCTGGGCCACGAACACTTAAACACCACGCAGATATACACGCACGTGGAGAACGAAAACCTGCGCGAAGCCGCCGATAAAAATCCTCTTGCGGGAATGAAAAACAAGTGATATAATATGCCGCAAGCGGCATATTATATCGAAAAATGGCATAATATGGCACTTGTGGCATGTCATATCATATTTTCAAGGAGGCCCTCACTGTGAAAGTCAAAAAGCCGATCTCATTGCTCTTAGCCGTGGTCATGGCCGCGCAGTTCGCCGGATTTTACGCGCGCGCGTACACCCCCACCCCCGCTTCTATCCAGGTGACCGTCCAGTATGTCATCTCCGACCTGTACAAAGCGTTCGGGTTCAGCGTCCCGTCCGGCCATACAGCCGCCGACGTCAGGGACTCGTCGGGCGCGAAACCCGGCGCGGCCCACGCGGCGGCTGTTTCATACGCCAAAAGCCGCGGCTGGCTGCCCGAATCCATACCGTCCTTCGCGTCCGCGGCCACCGCGGAGTTCACCCTGACGCTCGGCATGGCCATGACAGGCTATAAAAACATGTACGCATCCACAGAGTTCGACGCGGTAAGGAAAGAGGCGCTGGAGGCCGTGCGCAATGACCTGCTGGCCGACGGCGGCGTCAGCCGCCTGTCCCAGGCGCTCACGCCCGCCACCTAT
>Ga0082212_10013687_pt1 | contig 10127 bp, 10 predicted proteins | sample TergutNt197P3_FD_71548 | JGI IMG/M metagenome (GOLD analysis project Ga0082212, IMG submission 71548) | Neocapritermes taracua P3 segment gut microbial communities from Petit-Saut dam, French Guiana - Nt197 P3 | ecosystem: Host-associated > Arthropoda: Insects > Digestive system > Gut ...
CTTTTTCCTTCCGTAAATTCTTTTGTAAAAAAAGGTTTCGAACCCCCCCCCCCCCCCCGCTGGAGGCGCAAAAAACAGCAGAGTTTTGCATAATTAAGTTCTCCTAATACAGTTAGTGGTTAATGTGACGCGTGAAACAAGCGGCAACCCTTCGTCCATTGTATCCTTCCGAAAAGGAAAAGTCAAGCACAATTTTGCCCGTTTTCTGATTTTTGTGTGAAATTTGTGTTCTCCCTATAGATGACAGGTTTTTTCAACGAGAAGGTATTGCAACAGGTTTACACTCTCATCTCGATATTTTCGGCAATAGTTTCCCTTGTATTGCCGCATTGACTTTTTCCTGCATAATCGTCGCTGCTAGTGCCTGAAATGCACCGAACCAAAGCCAGTGAAACCAAAGGGCATTGTGCAAGCCAAACCCCTGAATTTGCAGCATAAGGACAGCATACATCACCGCTGTGGATACCCGCCAACAATAGACCGCTTCGTTGCCGAGATTTTTTTCTAAGAGAAACTTTCGGCTTTTCCAAACGCTGTAGTGATTGAGGCAAAAACACAACATCATGAACAGAAAGGCAAGGGTACCTACCGTTCCCTGCTCTCCGGTTACCTCGCCAATGAGGTTATGGGATCGAAAAGGCGTGCCAGCGGGTCTACCGTGACATCCCGGACCGACACCAAAGATAGGATAGTTTTTCCAATTTTCTAAACCGTTATACATACCCGCAGTCCGTCCCTCCATGTTTGCATTTGCCGCTTCGTCGATGGTCGGATCCCACATTGTCCGGTAGCGATTTTGGTATTGTTCCGGCATCACAGACCAACAGAGCGGCAAGACAATGAGTATAATAGGAATCAGTTTGAAACGGTGTCGCGAAAACACAACGGGCAGAACCGCCAATGCAACCATCATAATAAGGGCAGTTCGTGAGCCGGACAACATCGCACAGCGCATTGTCAGAAGAACATAACCTAAAAGAAACAGATAGTGCCAGTATCTTTTGCACACTGTTATAAATGGAAGAGCCAGTGGTAGCGCACAAACGATCATTGTGCCGAAATCATTTGCATTTGAAAACGTCGTACCGACAGGAACAATTCGATTCGCACCGACTGACCAGTGAACACTTCCGCCAAGAAACGCCCGGTAAGAATGCGCTATGTAAAGAAAAAAGGCAACGACAAAACCGGTAACAAGGATTTTTAAGTCTTTTTCGGTTTTGATGCTTGTCATCATAATCACGAAAAAAACAACATATTTGAGCCAATCTAATACGAGAGCATCGGTGAGAGCGCCGAAGGAACTAAACACTGTTGCCAAACCTAGCGCAAACGCATACAAAAATACCGCCGCTGTAAAGATGTTCCCCAATGGGCGCTTGGCATCAGGACTCGTGATCACCCATAAGATGAACACACACACCATGTACACCATGACGATGCGGAACGACGCTAACTGCGTCCATATTTCATGGGGACGATGCACAAAGAGCCACATGTAGCCAACAAGGAGCCAAGGAAGCATATCCGATTACTATTCCCACACTACGGGGACAGTCTATCACAAAAAGGGGAAAAAACAACGCCTTCATGTCCTTTCGACCAATCGGAGCAACAATCTTGACAATCCCGTTCGGCACTGTTATAATCCGTTTATGAAAAGGTTAGCAAGGGCTCTGTATTGGAATTTTACTCCGTCCAAGTTGCACCAATTGGCGCAATCTTCGGATTTTTCTCTTGACAAGTCGAATAGGTCGGATCGATCAGTCCAATACGGTCTCCTTCGTTACGCCTACACAACGAGGGGGTACTGGTATTGGGGAATCAATATTGGCGATTACGTCCAAAGCCTTGCCGCCCGACAATTTTTGCCGGGTGTCGATACACTCGTCGAGAGGGATTCCGTTGCCGATTATCAGGGAGACCGTGTGCGCGTGATTCTGAACGGTTGGTGGGATATTTTCGCAGGCAATATCCCGTCGAAACAGATCGATCCGCTCTATGTTTCAGTACATATCAACAATCCCAAGTATGTGCCGCCTGCGGCGATTGAACACATGAAGGAGCATGCACCCATCGGTTGTCGCGATTATTCGACGATGAATTTCCTGAAAGAACAGGGGGTCGATGCCTATTTTTCCGGTTGTCTCACGCTGACTCTCGGCAAAACATACGCTGTGCCGCCGGAAGAACGGACAAACACGATTTATTGGGTCGATTTTGATAAAAACATCCTCGTTAACTATGCAAAATCCAAAATGATTCGGTCTGTGGGACTGACCCCGCAAACAGTCCGTCGCCATTTGGATGGTGTCGTCAACACGTTGCTCCCTGATCATGCGCAGTATCGGCATGTGTATCGCACTCATCGTATGCCCCTTTCTCTGTCCGACGAAGATCGGTTTCGTCTGGCGGATCTATATCTTCGGGACTATGCCAGAGCAAAATTAGTCATTACAACCAAGATTCACTGTGCGTTGCCGTGTGCGGGAATGGGAGTGCCGGTCATTTTGGTGGTCACCAACCCGAATGATCCCCGATTTGGCGGAATTACACAGTTATTGAATCATGTGGGAACGGACGCAGAGGGCAATGTAACTCAACAACTATTTCGGTCGCCGTCAGGTAGTTTGCTCGGCGGTTCGCCGGACATTGCGACAATCGTCGGAGCCATTGCCGAAAAATGTCAAAACTTTGTCAATGCTTCGGGATAGGATTTTTAGGACCAGATTTTGCGCTGTCATTGCTTGACTTGAATCGACGTATGTGTTACACTGCCGCGCTCCCGAAGTGTGAGCAAGGACATTTTCCCCTCAAAACGTAAACGCCATATTTCCTAGCCGTTCAGCAAGTTGAAGCATCAATTCGTCTTCCGCCCGTTCATCCGCCGCCATATACGTAACCGAAAACCGAAGATACGCACCGGCATTGTCCCACGGAACCGTACAAATTGACTGATCCCGAATAAGATACTGACTCACCGCCTCGGCATCGGCAAATTGCGTGCCGTCGGCAAGTCCTTTCGGTGCCTTCACGTAAAGGAAATACGTTCCGCCCGGCACTTCGCACTCGAAGTTAAATTGCTGGAGCGCGGCGACCAACTTTTCGAGTCGGCGATGATATTTTTTTCGGGCTTCAACAGGAATGTTCGGATCATCGAGTGCGGCGATTGCCGACTTCTGAATCGCCAAAAATTGTCCGCTATCGCTGTTGTCCTTCACATCGGAAAAAGCCCTCACGATGAGTTCATTGCCGCAAACCCAACCGATGCGCCAGCCGATCATGTTCCAACCTTTGGAAAGCGAATGAATTTCCACACCGACTTCCTTTGCGCCGGGTATCTGCAAAAAACTGAGCGGCGATGTGCCGTAGGTGAACATCACATGTGCCGCATCTTGTACGACCACAAATTGATGCCGATTTGCCAATTCGATGACACGTTTGAAAAAATCTTCGGTCGCAACTTGTCCCGTCGGACTGTTCGGATAGTTCAGCACGAGCAATTTGGTGCTCTTCCACACATCCGCTGGCACAGCATCGAAGTCGGGATAAAATTGGTTTTCCACCGTTAGGGGAAAGTTGTACACGGAGCCGCCGCAGTATCGGGTATGCGTTCCCGCCACCGGATAGCCGGGGACGGTCATCATCGTTGTATCGCCGGGATTGATGAAGCAGTACGGCAACATTGCCAGTGCCGGCTTGGAACCGATAGCATGATTGATTTCGGTAGCCGGATTCAGTTCGACGTTGAATGTCCGCTGCATGAATCGGGCAACGGCTTCCTTGAATTCGGCGCAACCGTTGTCGGCATATCCTCGGTTTTCCAGCAGATTGATCTGTTCGGACATGGCACGGCGCACGTTTTCGTCTGCCATCGCATCGTTTTCGCCGATGCCGAAGTCGAGGAGCGGTCGGTCGGGAAAATCTTTGATGGCTTGCCGTTTGGCACGTTTGATTTTTTCGAACTTATAGATTTCGTTCGATTTTCCGTAATTTGCCCCGCCGATGCGTTCGGCAAACAATGATTGAAAATAAGGATCAGACATGATTTTAGTGTACCGCATTTGAGACGCTTCGGCAAGGGAGTCGGTGTCGTCGAATAACCCTTTTGCCCATATCGGTTATCAATCGTTCCGATTTTCATGTTACAATACTCTTATGCCACAGTTGACTCCGCCGAAAATCAGGGCATTCAAAAAAGAGGGACGAAAGATCACCGCACTGACGGTCTATGACTATCCCAGTGCGAAAATCCTTGATGCCGCCGGCATCGACATCCTGCTCGTCGGCGATAGTCTCGGCAATGTCGTGCAAGGCAAACCGACCACACTTTCGGTAACGCTCGACGAAATCATTTACCATTCCGAAATGGTCGCCCGCGCTGCCCAAAATGCACTGGTCGTTGTCGATATGCCTTTCCCCTATTGCCAACTCGGCACGGACGAAGCGGTGCGTGCCGGTGCAAGGGTTTTGAAGGAAACGCTTGCCGGTGCCATCAAATTTGAAGGAGGCGAAAGCCGGGCGCAGGCGGTAGCCGCCCTCGTCGATGCTGGCATTCCGGTTCTTGCTCATTGCGGTCTGCGTCCGCAGGAAATTCGACAGACCGGCGGATATTTCGTACAGAGGCAAAAGGAGCAACTCTTTCGGGACATTCAAGCAGTCGAACAAGCGGGGGCGTTTGCCGTTGTCTTGGAATGTCTCGAAGCGGAATTGGCAAAAGAGGCGACGGCAGCGGTTTCCATTCCGACGATTGGCATCGGTTCCGGTCGGCACTGCGACGGACAAGTTCTCGTGTTCCACGATATTCTCGGTTATACGCCGGAACAGCAATCCGGCTTGAAACATGCGAAGCGGTATGCGGATTTACACACGATCATTTCCGATGCCGCTCGACAGTATGCGAAGGAAGTCCAGAGTGGCGAATTCCCGGCGGATGAACATTCGTTCAAGTAATCCTTTTCGGAGGATTTTTCCATTTTTTCTCAATTTTCCGGCTGTTTTGTCCGATTTCGACTCTCGATATTCCGTCCCCCTGCCGTGATGAAACGCCGAAAACGCAATAACACCGAATTTGAACTAGGCGGACAAGATTCGTTCCTCGATCTCGTCTCGAACATCGTCGGTATCCTGATTATTCTCGTCATGGTGGCGGGAGTCCGCGCCCAATTTTCGTCGGCAAACGATTCCGAACCACCCGCCGACTCGCAAATGATTGGCGACCTCGAAGCAAAATACGAAGAACTGCAAACGAAAGAGGGAAGAACCGCCCAATTACGAGAAGACTTCGAAACGCTGCAAGTCCAATCGGAAATCATCGCAGAACAGATCAATCGGCAAGGTATGGAATATGCCGCTCTGTTCGATCTATTGGCTTCGGTAAGATCCGAAATGGAACTCGCCGCCGAAGAGAAATGCCAATCGTTCAAAGAAAAAATCGAATACCAACGCCAACTCTTGGAAACAAAGGCGAAATTGGAGCAGATCGACAGAGAAAAGACTCATCTTCGGCAAACTCGACCGCAAGCGACCCGCATGGAAAACATTCCAACCCCTTTGAGCAAAATGGTTGGGGATGATAAAGAAATTCACGTTCGGTTGCTCGGCGGAAGAATCGTATACGTCCCTTTTATGGAACTGATCGCGCAGTTACGGCGGAATGTGGGGGATGATCAAAATCGCTACTTCAGACAACAAACGAGTGTTGGCAAAGTGGGACCGATAGAAAACTTTGAACTTGAATTTCTGTTGGTAACGCATAACTATCCTGCGCCGAGAATTGATTTCCAATATGGAGAAGTTACGCCGGTATTTGAACCGTTAGGACAACCGCTTCGAGAGGCGTTGGTCTCACCGCAGTCGGAGTTCCGCCGAAAACTTTCAACATTTCGCCGGGATATTTATACGGTAACGGTTTGGGTTTATCCTGATTCGTTTGAGGAGTATCAAGAGTTAAAACGGTTTTTGCACGATCTTGGTTATTCGGTGGCAGCGCGTCCGATGTCGATGGGCGATCCGATTAGTGCGTCTCCGTATGGCACGAAGTCGTCAACGCAGTGAGGACGCGTCCGTACCGGTTACGTCTCAATAGGAAACTCTTTCCTGCCTTGAATCGATCCATGAAATTCGCTAAAATGCTAACATGTCCCGTTCGTTTGGTATATTGCTGTTTTTTACGCTTGCATTCCTTTTCCCAACTCTTCAGGGACAAGAGCCGAGTGCGATGCGGAAACTGGATGAACGAATTCCTATCAAAACGACCGGCGGAATCCTTTTCTGGGGGGATGTCCTCTTCGATCACGGTTGGCATATCCAAAAAAATGTCGCCACGGACTCCTATCGGCTTTTAGATGCCAATGCCGTCCAACGCGCTTACGGAACTTTCCAAGAATGTAAGAACCGACTCGATGCCATTCGGGTAGAAGAAAAAATTCAACCCATGACCGGCACCGTTGTTATCGTTCTGCACGGCTTCGGTGCCAATGCCATGATGACCAAAGATTTGAGGGATTACCTTCGGGATCGCAAAACTCACGATCATGTTTTTTGCATGTCCTATCCTTCAACGATGCAGTCGATCCTCGATCATGCGAAGATGCTCGATCAGGTTGTACGCAATCTTCCGCCGACTGTCCGCCGTGTGGATTTCGTCGGACACAGTCTCGGCAGTATCGTGCTTCGGCGTTATTTGAGCGGTCCGTTGGACGAACAATGGCAAGTTCCCGAAAAACGGATGGAGTTTCGACAGCAATTTTCGCCCGACCCGCGTATCGGTCGCTTTGTGATGCTGGGTCCGCCGAATCACGGGGCGGTGCTTGCCGAAAAGTTAATCGGCAACAGTCCGGTACGCCGATTCTTTTCCGGCGAAAGCGGCGATGAACTCGGAACCCAATGGAAAGAAGCGGAAAAATCGCTGGGCATTCCGTGTTGTCCCTTTATGATCGTTGCTGGCGGTCGCGGGAATAGAATGGGATACAATCTTCTGATACCAGGCGACAACGATGGAATCGTCAGCACCGATGGAACAAAATTAGAAGGTGCGGAAAAATGGATGTTATTCAATGCTGTTCATGATGAATTGTTGCTTTCCCCAGCCGTTTTCAATGCCGTCGAAAAGTTTTTGTTGCGGGGAGAGTGAATCCTTTATTCTCCAATAATTTTCACCAACACGCGCTTTGCCCGACGACCGTCGAATTCGCCGTAAAAAATTTGCTCCCAAGTTCCGAAGTCGAGTTTGCCTTCGGTAATGGCAACAACAACTTCGCGTCCCATGATTTGCCGTTTGTGATGAGCATCGCCGTTGTCTTCGCCCGTTCGGTTATGAGCGTAAACTTGCGGAGACGCGTCAAAAGGGGCAAGACGTTCGAGCCATTTTTTATAGTCCTGATGTAAACCAGACTCATCGTCATTGATGAATACCGATGAAGTGATGTGCATCGAATTGACGAGGACTAATCCTTCTTTGACACCGCTCTTTTTAACCGCATCGGCAACTTGCGGCGTGATATTGATAAAATCCATCCGTTGTGGAACGTGAATGGAAATGATTTCTCGGTACGATTTCATAGCGAACCACTGTACACGATTTCGACAAAAATACCAGAGTGGACGTTTCCCTATTGTTCTACCGGAAGACACTATCGTTAGAAACGAGAACGTTGAAAATTGTCCCGTTCATGGTATATTTCTACTATGATTACCTACAAAGACTCCGGTGTTGACTTGGATATTTACGCCGAGTCGATGGCACGTTTGCCGAATCTCGTCCGCCGTACTTTCTCCAATCGAGTCATGCAACTCGACGGCGGTTTCGCAGGACTCTTTCGACTCAATTCCGAAACGAACCGATATACCAATCCCGTGCTGGTCAGTTGCACCGACGGGGTCGGCACGAAACTCAAAGTCGCCTGTCAAGTGAATCGGCACAATACCGTCGGCATTGACCTCGTGGCAATGAGCGTGAATGATGCAATCTGTTGCGGAGCGGAACCACTTTTTTTCTTGGATTACGTTGCCATGCCGAAGGATGATCCCGACTTGCTCGAACAGATCGTCGCCGGTATTGCCGAAGGATGTCTGCAAAGCGGTTGCGCACTGCTCGGCGGTGAAACGGCAATTATGTCCGACCTGTATCAGCCCGGCGAATACGACTTGGCAGGTTTTTGCGTTGGTGTTGCCGAACAGGAACATATTATCGACGGCAAGGCAATTCAAAGCGGCGATGTCCTCATCGGTGTCGAATCATCGGGACTCCATTCCAACGGTTACAGTTTGGTACGGAAAATCGTTTTCGATGTTGCGGGACTGAACGTGAACGATTTCGTACCGGAATTGGAGCAAACCGTTGCCGATGCTCTACTTACGCCGACTCGAATTTACGTCAAATGTGCCGCTGACGTGCTTGCCATGTTTGATGCCAATACGGAAATTACCGGCATTGCTCACATCACCGGCGGCGGACTGGTCGAAAACGTGAGCCGGATTCTGCCGACCGGAACTTCGCTTCGCATTGACCGATGTTGGGAGGAACCGAAAGTTTTTTCGTGGTTACAAAAGTTGGGAGGCGTTGCCGATGCCGAGATGGATAGAGTATTCAATCGCGGTATTGGTCTCGTGTTTGTGGTTCGACCATCCATTGCCGACGAGGTGTTATCGTTGATTCCGACGGCGACTGGTTTTCGGGCATGGCAGATTGGCGAGGCGGTGCTTGCCTAATTTTATACGTACTGAACGCCGGGTTTGTCTTTGATTGTTAGGCTTACACATGAAAGTTTTATACCCTATTTTAATGTCGCCTGCTCTCCCTCTGGGAGAGGGCTGGGGTGAGGGCAATCCCTTCATCACTGGGGTTTTCCACCCTCACCATAGTCAGCCAGACCGCTTACTGATAAGTCAACTGCAACAGTAACGCTAATGAAATCCATTGAAATCCCAACTCCGTATTCTGATTGCATCCCGCCCCCCTCAAATAGGACAGACCAAGATTGCACTGCCCTTTTGGATTGCCTAAACACTTGCCGAAGTGGACAAAAAACTCGATGGTGACATCACTTATGTCATGAATGAAGCGGAAGAAGTTGCGACCGAGAAGATGTTTCGATCCGTTTGCGACCAACTAAACGAAACTTGGGCGGAAACGCTCACCGACGAACAAACGCAAGGGCTAAATAACATGGTCGTTGCTATGACGGGTGGGTTACAATCGCCGTTTCTCAACGAAAGACACATGGACGCTCTCGAATTGACCGATGAGCAAAAGGCACTGTTCAAAAAAATCAACGAGGAGACAAAGCCAGAGCGGGACAAGATGTTTACCCCTCTCGAAGCCGAAATTAACAAAATGGTCGAGACCGGCAAGATCAGCGTCGATGGCGTTTTGAATACCATGTCGAAATTTCGGGAACTTGGCTTGACGTTGAAAAAACGCCGCTTGGAAGTGTTGACTCGCTCGCAACTTGCCAAAGCGAGGGAAATGGCACGTTTGCCGAAGTCGATGACGTTTTCGGTGTTCGACGTGTTGCCGAAGTGGGCACCGGGTCCGAATTCGTGGAAGCCGGGCGATCCGATGCCGGTGGAAGTAAAACCCATTCAGCCGGGAAAGTTTCCGCGAATTGAAAATCAGAATCCGTAGTGCAAGCAAGGACATCACCGTGAGTGATAGTTGACAAGATCAATCGCTTGACCGTAAAGCGTTCGGTCAATGGGGTTACGTTTTTCCGAGAGAAATGTATAATGTGTTCAGTGAACGTTTTGCAATGATGAACACACGATGACTCTCGCTGTCTCTCCATCCTCTGTTTTCCCTGCAACCGCCGGACTGGACATTGGCATGTCTCCTGCGGTGTCCGAATGTACGGTCGCTCAAGCGGCAAAATTTCTCGATGTGTCGGAGGGTTTCGTCGATGAAGTACTTGATGATAACCTGATCAAACATCGATTGGAAGGCGGTAGGCGTTTGATTGATTGGAACAGTTTACAGGATTACGGACAAGAACGAAATCAAAAACTTGTGGAAGCCGAAGGTCTCTTTCATTTTTTTCAAGAGATAGGGCTGTCCGATGATTAGTGCCGTTTATGATGCCTGTGTTCTCTATCCAGCTTCGTTGCGAGATTTTTTGCTCCGTCTTGCG
>Ga0082212_10013688_pt1 | contig 10126 bp, 9 predicted proteins | sample TergutNt197P3_FD_71548 | JGI IMG/M metagenome (GOLD analysis project Ga0082212, IMG submission 71548) | Neocapritermes taracua P3 segment gut microbial communities from Petit-Saut dam, French Guiana - Nt197 P3 | ecosystem: Host-associated > Arthropoda: Insects > Digestive system > Gut ...
CAGGCTTATGCGGAGTATATCATTCACAAGAATTCCAAACTCGGCAGTACCGGGCAACTGGACGGCGCCAGGGAATCGCTGAAAGGCAAAAAATCCGGTTGCGGGTGCGGTTGCGGAAAGTAAAGCGGATTGTTAGAAGCGTATCCCGGCTTGGCGGGATACGCCCTCAGACTTGGGCACAAGTCCGTCAAATCATCTCCGAATCCATTTAACAAGCGCACGGTAAAGAATTTTTGGGTCTATCGGCTTTGCGATGTAATCATTCATTCCTGCCTCTATGCTTATTTCATGGTCTCCCGGCATCGCATTTGCGGTCATTGCCAAAATCGGAAGGTCTTTGAAGCGGTCATCAGCACGGATTTCCCGAGTTGCTTCCAAACCGTCCATTTCCGGCATTTGAACGTCCATGAGCACTATATCAAATTTCTGCTTGTTTAGTAATTCAATGGCGATTCGGCCATTATCCGCCACTGTCGTCTCAAAACCTTCGACTCGGAGCAACTCTCTTGCGACCATTTGGTTAATCTTGTTGTCCTCCGCCAGCAAAACCTTGGCTCCACGCACCGAATCAGGAATGGCAACCTCGTCTTTTCCATACGTCGAAACCAAACCGTTTTCTACCTCTTTCTGACGCAACTTTTCCTTGTATGCCGCTGTTTTCGCAATTACATTGAACAAATCGCCAGGTACCACCGGTTTTCCAATGGAAAGCACCGAATCCTTGATGCCCAATTCGTTAAGGACCGAAGCCAATTCCGGGTGTTCCGTTGCCACGCACATAGGGAGAGGGTCTAAATGTTTTTCCAGCATTGCCGTGTACATCGGAACAAAATCTTTCCGCAAACCGGACAAGTCAAAAATGACAAAATCGACGGCTTTCATCGGCGGCGATTGTAGAAATGTTTTGAATTCCGATAATTTTCCACCGGTTTGATAGACATTTAATCCCAGCAACTCGATGTAGTGCCGCATCGTTTCCAGTTCTTGCGGAGAATCGCTGACCAGCAGTGCATTGGTACGGCTTACCGGCACTTCGTCAATGTTAGTAACCTCTCCAGCCAGTGGGATACCGAATCGGGCTGTGAATGTGAACGTAGTTCCTTTCCCCGCCTCACTTTGGCAAGAAATGTTGCCGTGCATTAAGTCAACGATTCGTTTGCAAATTGCCAATCCGAGACCTGTGCCGCCGAATTTGCGAGTGGTTGAAACACTGGCTTGCGAAAAGGGTTGGAAGAGCCCCGCTATCTGATGGGGTGTCATCCCAATGCCCGAATCGGTTACCGAAAAGCGGAGAATCGTGGACAAAATATCCCCCTCGACAGCACCAATGTTCAATCGTACCACTCCCTTTTCGGTAAACTTGATGGCGTTCGTTAACAAATTCAAAATCACTTGATGCAGCCGAACGGAGTCTCCCATAACAGTTGGAGGTAAATCGGGGTCCATTTCGACTTGAAATTTCACAAATTCCTTTTTTTGGAGAAGGGGACCTGCCACGGCTGTCAGTTCGGCTACGAGTGAACCAATGGAAAATTCCCGATATTCCAAAACCATGCGTCCTGCCTCGATTTTGGAAAAATCAAGAATATCGTTGATGAGATGCAAAAGAATGTTTGCAGACTGCTGGACAGTCTGAATATATTCCGTCTGCTGTTGTGTGAGGGGCGTTCGGAGCGTAAGGTGGGTCAGCCCGATAATCGCATTCATCGGTGTCCGAATTTCGTGACTCATGCTGGCAAGAAAGTCGCTTGTGGCTTTCATGTTCGCTTCGGCAACCTCTTTGGCAATTTTTAGTTCGCTTTCTAATTTTTTGCTCTGTGTAACATCAACGAGCCAAATGATTTGTTCCGTACCTTCTGGGTTATCAACCCACAGCGAATAAGCAAGCATCTCTTTTTTTTCGCCATATTTGGTACGAATCGTAACCTGAGTCCAGGAGAGAAAGTCACTTTCTTGCGGCTCCTTGCACAGCAATTCTGCCATTGACGAATCGGCAATGAACGAACTGAAAGTGTCGCCAATTTTTGCGCCTAGAAAATTATCCATGTAGGGCGTTACGAAAACAAAGTGTTCCCCCTTCAAAATTGCAAAACAGATAGGACAGGTGCGGAGAATACTGATCAACCAGGGATTTTCGATCTCTTTATCCCAGGGGACTTCGCGCAACCGGCAGTCCCGAATATAGGCAATACGAAAATCGCTGCCGCCGGCGCAGTGGCGAATGCAGGTCAGTTCTACAGGAATCCGGTCCCCGGCAACGCTTTGGAATTGCCAATCGACCATGACTTTTCCATGTGAATCGGCAAGAGCCATGATTTCGTCAAAAAAATCTTGCGAAGTTTGTCCATTCGATTGAAACATTGGAGAAAGTTGACTCCAAAAGTCGAAAACTTCCCTGGGGGCTTTCAGACCGAAGAGGTCGAGTACGTTGTGACTGCATCCCAGTCCATTACCGTTTGCGTCCCAGTAAATGTATCCCATCGGCAACGTGTCTCTCACAAGTTGTTCGACGATTTCTGGTGAAAATGGGGGCAAATTTTCGGACATTAGACCTGCTTGGAAACGACACAACTCTTTCGCCATTGAATATAGCATTGATGGTGTTCATTCTCAAGAGGGGGAACCCAGTCTGACGGCATATTGGGTTTCATAGAAGTTTAGTGGCCGTTTTCCCAGCAACCGCCCCTTCGCTCTTTCGTTCCCGGCTCTTTTCACGTCAACAACCGTCATTGTACGGTAATTTCCAACGGTTTATTCAAGCCGACGAACCAATTACTGACCGTCAACTTTTGCACGGCGGCAACGTTCAGCGTTCCCTGCGCCGCAAGGTTAGAGGGCTTGCCGCCGGTCTCGATGAGACACGGGAGATCACTGGTATTTAGCAACGTTAAACCGCTTCCGCTCTTCGTGATTTTAACGCAGGAGCGGAACAGTTTTTCGACCCATTCCGGTCTGCCGAAAATCATGTTTGCCGCCCAACCAATCGTCCGCTTGGCAAAAAACGCCTCCCGAATCGCTGGCTCCGTCCGGTCTTTGGCAAAAATCAACGTCATCGGCCGCTGTAGATTTTGGTGCCCGTGCGCATTCCATTCGCTCGCATGGATGTCGCTATTCGCCATCGGAGCAAGATCACGTTCGTTGCACCAATCGAGAGCCGCCGGATAGAATTCCGTGCTGTTGAAAACCTCAACGCCGTGTAGGTGTCCTTTTGCCCGGACATCTTCGTGTTCGTCGGTGAAACTCATCGGCACCCCTTTTTCAAGACCGCCGCCTGTAGGTGCGACCCAGCCGGGATGATTCCAATGAATGAAACCGCCCTGATCCGCCGCAACGGCAAGCATGGTTTTCCAGTTGTCCACCACCGCCGCAATTTGATTGGCATCTTTGATGAAGAGAGCGTTAAAATGACCCGGCGGCATGGTGCTTTTGGTAATTTCCGTACCCCGCACGAGAATCAGATTGTTCTTCTCTGCTTCGGGCTTGGCAAGGTTATAGGACCGGTTGTGTTCATCATTGTTTTCAGCGAATTTGAATTCACCGTTGCCTAAATTAGGACGATATTCGATGTGATCCGTAATGGCAATGACATCGAGACCGTTGTTAACGGCTTCGTGTACACGATCTCTCGGCATAACACGACCGTCGGAGAACAACGTGTGCATGTGAAAGTCCCCTTTAAGAACGTTGAATCCGTCGGTATCGGGAATCGTGATCGTTCGCGGTTTTGTAGCCGCAGGTTTAATTTCTTTTCCGTAGGAGACGGCGAAGAGTCCATCTCCCATCGGTTTGGGGACAAGCGGTGTGGGTGCCGGTGTGTCTTCCGCCAGGAGAGTATGAGCGGGCAGTGCCGTTGCGGCACCTAATAGGGCGGCGCATTTCAAAAAATTTCGTCGATTGCTTGTCTGCATTGGTTTTGAGGTTGTTAGCGGGTTGGAAATTCTGGATAATTTAACATTCACATTATACCACTCTCGATGTTGACTTGCACCCTCACCTTTTGAGCGGTGTTCCAGATGGCACCGTTGATATTTACAAAAGACTCCATTACAATCATCTTTCCAATGCAATGATCCCTCCACCCGATAAAAAAGCATTCTCAACAACTCTGCGCCTCGGCACGCGAGGAAGCGTGTTGGCACGCTGGCAGGCAAATTGGACAGCAGAGCAACTCCAAGCCCACGGAATCGCTACGGAAATCGTCGTTCTCCAAACGAGCGGCGATCTGGTGCAAAATGAATCCATTGTCCATCTAGGGACACAAGGGGTGTTCACAAAAGAAATTCAGTTTGCCTTGCTCGACAACAAAATCGACATTGCCGTTCATAGTTTGAAGGATTTACCAACGGAAAACGTCGCTGGTCTCTCCCTCGCTGCCGTACCGCAGCGGGCATCGTACCGAGACGCTTTCGTGTCGCTGATTGCCGAAAGAATCGAAGACTTGCCAACGAATGCACGGATCGGCACCGGAAGCATGCGGCGAAAAACGCAGGTGTTGCACCATTTCGGCGACAAGTACCGCATTGAGGATATTCGGGGAAATGTTGAAACTCGGTTGCGAAAATTGGCGCAAGGAGAATACGATGCACTTATTCTTGCCGAGGCAGGATTGAATCGGCTCGGTCTTGCCGATTCGATTCGATCAACATTGGAACCGCCGTTTTTTTTGCCTGCCATCGGACAGGGGGCGTTGGGTTGGGAAATTCGCACCGAAGATCAGTACATTGCGGAATTGCTTCAACCGCTCAATGACATTCCTTCCTTTGCCGCCGTTCGGGCAGAACGGGCGATGCTCCGTGAATTGCAGGGAGGCTGTTCCGCTCCGATTGCCGCACTGGGAACGGTCAAAGATTCCACGTTGACCCTGCACGGACGCATTCTCTCGCCGGACGGCAAGTCCATGTTCGATGCAACATTGTCTTCTCCGCTTTCGGAGGATGCGGAACTCTTGGGAATCAGCGTTGCCAGACAACTCCATTCACTCTCCGCCGTCTCGTGTGGATAGGTATATCAAAAGCGTCGTGTCGGTTGTATCGCTGTAAAAACGCACGGAACCATCGGCAAAGGTAAAGTTTGCACCGCCCGAATGATTGCTGCCAAACCCGGAAACGCCGTGTCCTGCCGCCATTCCCCGTAAGGGAACCTTGTATATTTTATCTTCGCCGTTGTCCCCCTCTTCCAGCACAATGTCCAACGATTCGCTTCGTTTCCCTGCATTGATCGGAAAATTGTGTGCCATCCCCTTGGAACTTGCCAATGCCGTTATTCCGGCGGGGTTGCTGATGACCGTTCCGCGTATCCAATTATAATGTGCTCCATAGTCCGACCAAGAAATTTCTCCCAGCAAGAAAGTGTTGGTAAGACCATCAGTAATGTCGCCGAACGACACCTGACCGCCGATGATGATCGTGCCGGTGTTGGCAAAAGGACCCAAAATACTTCCAAAGGCGGCAACACTTTTTTGCCGGGGGTCGGTACGATAAAATTGACCGCTGGGATCGCGACCGATGGCACCGGCAACGCCGTAATAGTGAGAAGCGTAGCGATCCGCCGCATAACCGGGAAGGTCCACCAGATGCCGGGAATTACTGGGGCAGTAGAAAACCGGTACCTGCAACAGAGCCAAGTCCTCGATGTTGTCCGGTGAGTTATCCAACATGCCGCGAATCGTCCCTTGTTCGATGTACGGCAACAATCTTGCCCGATAACTGGTGTGCGCTTCGTCAATTTTGTCGTCGTCCACAAAATTTTTTTCAGGATCGAAATAACTTTCGGCGGGAAGTTCCTGCCGGACATCGTGATAAAGATGCGACGCAATTCCCAACTGCCGGAGATGATTGCTGCACTGCATTCGCCTCGCCGCTTCGCGCGCCGCTTGAACCGCTGGCAACAGCAAGGAAATGAGAAGTCCGATGATGGATATTACGACGAGAAGTTCCACCAACGTAAAGGCATTTGATTGTTTATGTTGAGTCATAAGGAATAAAAAGGTTAGGAGCGGCGGGTGCAAGCCCGCCGGTAGTTTAATTGTCCATGTCGCTACCGTTTCGGGTTCCCAGAGCCCGCCAAATGGAGAGCGTGATTGTATCCGCAAAAAAACCAACGCTGCCGTCTGCTCTTGCCGCATTGACACCGCCGAGGTGAAAACTCCGTGAAGTAATCGCTGCAAAGGTTTCATCATGCGGTGCGGTTCCTTCCTGCATGTTGGTAAAATCGCCGTCATATTGCAAGCCGCCGCCGTTATCCGCCGTCGACGTAAACAGGAGTTTGAAATTTGGTGTGCAGGTCGTCGTAAAGCCGCCGTGGTGCGTTTGTCCGTTGTCCCATTCGGTGTGTCCGGTGTTGTGTTGAAGTTCCGGTCCTAACTTACCGCCGTTAATCGTTTCGCAATAACCGATTAGCGTTGCTAAACCCGTCGCCGTACTTGTATCGGGTGGATCAACGACTCCAGCGGGAACAACACCCGGTGCCTGCGGATTCGGCGATCCCGACGAGGGACCAACACCGCGAACGTAGGGCGTAAACATTTTGACTTCGGACACGAGGAGCGTATGACTGGTTCCGTCATGAATGGCACCGATGTCTGTAAATGAGTTCGGATAAACAACGCCATCGCTGTAACTTTTCCGTTCCCTCGGAGTCCAAATGCGCCATGTACCGGCATTGAAACCGTAGTTGAGCGGATACCAACCGGAACCCGTTGTCCGGCGTGTGTTATTGATTTCGGTCGGGCAGGTGTAAGTTGCAAGCCGATCCGATTTTGCAACGGCAACCGCCGTATTGCCTTCGACACGCATTCCTTGTTCCATATAGGGCAGAATACGTCCCATCGTACTGAATCCTTCGGTGGAGTCGATGTATTGACCATTGGCACCGGAGATGGTTACGCTTGGCGGAAAACTGCCATACACATTTTCGTAATTGTGGCAGGCGAGGGCAATTTGTTTCAGGTTATTGGTGCACTGCATTCGCCTCGCCGCCTCCCTCGCTGCTTGTACGGCAGGCATCAGCAAACCGAGAAGCAAGCCGATGATCGCAATTACCACGAGCAATTCAACTAATGTGAAGCCGTAGCGGGTTTTGATTTGCTTTGTGTACATTGTCGGAGATGGGGTTTGAGGTCGTTATTTCTGTAAACACAGTGCCAGTGCAAGCAGTGCGTATCCCGTTACAAGGTTCGCATCATTTTCCATGTACTGTGCTGACTCCTCATTGACCCAAGAACCGTCCGCTTTCTGGATCGACATCAAATGTTCCGAAAGGTCTGCACGCCAGTTGTTTTTCTTGCCGCTTGCGTCTTCAAAAAGCGGTACGTTCAAAACTTCAAGCGTCTTTGCCATCGTTTGGTAGTAATAATACAAACCGGCGGCACCGCGTCCCGGATTTTCCTTGACCGTATAATTTTTTGCTATCCAATCGAACGCGGCATTGACACGTTTGTCCTCTTTGGTCAGTCCGGCATAGACCATGCTTTTCAAACCGGCATACGTCATTCCGCCGTAACTCCGCAGCCCTTCGGTTGCCTTTGTTCCTTCGGGATCAGGCTGATTGTAATAAATGAATCCGCCGTCCAAACCGCTTGCATTTTGCGACAAAAAGGGCATCGTGTTGTGTTCGGATTCCAAGTTTTGGCACCGGGAAACGAAAACGAGTGCCTTTTGGATTGCCGGATCGTCTTCTTTCGCACCGGTCGCTTTGAGGGCATCGAGAAAAAATTGCATGTTCGACATATCGGGACGGCGAATCACTTCACCATAACCGATTCCGCCGTAATTAGGGTCGTCCGGCTTCGTATTATTGTTCTCTTCCGTGTGCTGTTGTCGTCGCAGGAGCTTGTCCGCTTTGCCAAGCCGGTCTTTGTAAGGTTCTTTGCCATGCTTCTTTTTGAATGCCTCGTTGGCTTTGGCGAGGCACATGACGGCACAGCAAGTTTCGTAGTTTTGCAAAAAGCCGTCAGGAGTATAGACACCGCCGTTGTCGTGCGTCGAGGCTTCGATCAGTTTGAGACCACGGACGACCATCGGATCGTCGATGTCCACGCCAGCGTCGATAAGTCCTGCCAGTATAATAGTGGTGGGACCGATGACGGTTCGCGGTGTTATCCAGCCGCCTGACTTGTCTTGTGTGGTACGGAGATAGGCAACGCCTTTGTCAATCGACTGCCGAATCTTGGCAGCGTCCTGTGCAACGGCAAACGTTGCAGTGAAAAGGAAAACGAAAATTAGGGAAATATGTTTTGTCATGGTTAGGAGAAAGGTTGAGGGTTTGTTGAACGGTAGGTTGCCGACCGCCGGGCGGCAACGTCGGCGATAGCCGACTGGCATTTGGGAACACGTTTACAGGTTCTTTGTGCGGAACACCGCACGCAATCGCCCGGCGGTCGATTGCCTACCTTTCACTTCTTGCCGGACACTCCATCATTGCCGCTGCACGATGGTATGGACGATTTGGATAAAAAAAGAAAGAATGTTCCCGCTATGCTGCTCACTCACAACGCAAGACCGATTCGGAGCAAGATCGAAGACTGGAATTGCGAGCGGTTTCGCAACGTGTTGTCCCGTCGTAACGGTCAAAGCGATAGCCAGTGTACGGCTACCGAATACAAACGAACCGGCAGGCGAACCGGAAAAAGGAAGGTGTCGGGCAACGAATTGGGCAATGCGTTGGGATTCCGCCAAGCGGGGGAGAGCGATTCTTATGCTGATTTCGCCGTTTTTCCACTTTTCCTGTCCTTTGGCAACCGTTTTCCGGGTTTGCAACTCGATTTTGGCTTGAAACGATGGCGAAAGTTTGGCGGTTCGCTGCCGAAGCGACTCTTGGTACTGCTGCGTCCGCTCGGCAATTTGTTGATCGAGATTACCCGCCACACTTTGCCCACAAGTGAGCAGTAGCACGGAGACGAGCAATGAACCAGCCAACAGACGAAAAAACGACATGACTCCAGTGTACCAAGTCTGTGGAATGGAGTCAACGACCGTTATTTCTCCTAAAATTGGCACAATCGGCAAATTTTACCAAACTGGTCTTTTCAAAATTGCCGATATTCTGTACATTCCCTGCGTCCCCCAAAAATTTTCTATGACTATGATCAGCCCCCTTGCAGTTGTCAGTTCCGAGGCTCAAATCGGAGACAATGTCGAAATCGGTCCTTTTAGCCTGATTGAATCGGGCGTGACCATTGGAAGGGGTTGCAAATTAGCGTCTCATGTGGTCATCAAGTCCGGCGTTACCGTCGGTGAAAACAATCAATTCGCAGAAGGAAGTGTTATCGGTGGTACTCCGCAGCATATTTCGGCACCGTCGCCGTTTGGGCAGGTCCGCATCGGAGACGGCAACGTTTTTCGGGAACATACCACCGTTCACCGTTCGTTGAAGGAGCAGGGTACAACGGTCATCGGCAACGAAAACTATCTGATGGTCAATGCTCACGTTGCTCATGATTGTGTCTTAGGGAACAATAACATTATGGTCAACAACGTTATGCTTGGCGGTCATGTGTCCATCGGCAATCGTGCGGTACTTGGCGGAGCGGCAGCGATTCACCAAAACGCTCGGATCGGCTCGCTTGCAATGGTTGGAGGACAAGCCCATGTGACGCAAGACATTCCGCCATTCATGATGGTAGATGGACTCACAGGACAGATTGTCGGACTCAATTTAGTTGGTCTGCGCCGAAGCGGACGAACCTCTGAAGACTTGAAAACGCTCAAAGGAGCCTACTTCACCTTGTACCGTAAAGGATTGACTTGGAAGGAAGTGTTGCAGGTTTTTCAAGAGGACTATTCCGTGGGACCCGTTGCCGAATTGACGGAATTCTTGCTTTCCACCAAACGGGGGATCACGCGTGAGCGAGCCGCTTCTCGGGCTTTGTTGCGTGTTGCAGAGCCGGACGAATCCGCTGGCAATGGTGTGGACTCTGTCGCTACCATCAGAGCCATTGGATAGTGCATTATGCCGGAGAAAAGAAGGCTCATCGGGGAAGTGAGTATCTTCTCCTTGTATCTTGCAAAAGGCGGACAAGTTGCTTTCATAGAAGGAGTTACAACATTTTTTCACAGAAAGTTATCAATCTTGTCCGCGACGTTATTGCATCACATGCACGGTATTCGAGGCTATACATCGCACAAGG
>Ga0082212_10013689_pt1 | contig 10125 bp, 6 predicted proteins | sample TergutNt197P3_FD_71548 | JGI IMG/M metagenome (GOLD analysis project Ga0082212, IMG submission 71548) | Neocapritermes taracua P3 segment gut microbial communities from Petit-Saut dam, French Guiana - Nt197 P3 | ecosystem: Host-associated > Arthropoda: Insects > Digestive system > Gut ...
TTCTTTTTCATCTTCACGTTCATCGTGGTCAACCTTTATACCGCCGTCATGATGTCGCAGGAACGCATCACCAACGACCTGATGTTCACCACAACGATCCCGCCGTCCGGGTTCGTGTATGGCAAGCTGTCCAGTGCCCTGGTGCTGAGCGGCATGTTGTTCTGCGTGACGCTTCCGTTCATCACCATCGCCTACATGTTGCGCGGTATCGACTTGGGAACGATCCTGCAATCCTGCATCATGGTGTGGCTGATGCTGCTACTGTCGCTGTCGATGACCATTCTGGTTTTCAGCCGCGTCAAAACTTACGTGATGATGATCGGCCTGCTGATTCTTTATGCGATTGTTTGCTGGATAGGGGTGCTTGGTTTTATCGGTATGCTCATTCGATTCACCGGGCTGTGGGGAATGGGAGGAATTGGGATGTTTGGAAGTACCGGGGCCGATTGGTGGCCTCTGATCCTTTCCGGCGTCTTTGTAATTCTGACCGTCCTTGTCATCCTTGCCGGTGCGATCAGCCGCGTTGCATCGACCAACACGAACCGCATCATGCCGTTCCGCATCACCTACACGGTTTATTTGTTGCTGACGCTGGGAGGGGCGTTTTTTATCGCGATTTATGCCGGTGCCGGCATCTTGGGCGGCAGCCCCTTGTTGGCGGACTTGCCGCTTATGGCGATCTGCGTTCACTACTTTTTCTTCTTGGGGTTGATTGTCATTTCAACATGTGGCCGCGACAACTGGGGACTGCGTCTCAAACGCACCATCCCGAACAACCTGATCTTGCGCTGTTTGCTCTTCCCGTTCTATTCCGGTGCGATCAACGGCATTGTCTGGCTACTCGGCATCGCAGGCGTATTAATGGCGTGTTATTTTCTCGCCATTCAGTTCCGCTCAGTAGGTGGATGGCTTTACAGTGATGTCAATGAAGTTCTCATGTACGCCGGTACTTGGGCGATGATGACTTACGCCTTTTGCACGCTGGCCATGATGATCCGCATCAAACTTTTGAGACGGCAACTCGGCCCGGAACACACCTGGTTGCTGGCCATTGCACTGATCGGATGCTTTTTCGCAGTCTATTTCACGATACTCATCCTTATGACCGAACAACGGGAACAATACGGTTTTGACTTTGAAACGCCCACGATTGAGCAACTGTTGCTCATCGCCGTTCTCTGGGCCGTTCTCGCCACCGCATTGTTCCTCCCCTGGGCAATCCGTCAATTGCCAAAATTCACGCCGAAATAACGCAATTAAAGCCGGAATGGAGCGGTAGTACCTCGCCAAACCTAAATTGCGGGTTTTCAATGATTGCGGGTTTTCAATGGCAGCCGGGAACGGAGCGCAGCGCAGTGACCGGACCGAACGCACAATGATCCGGTCACTTCACTTTGTTACGTTCCCGGCTGCCATTGGTAAAATTAGCTTTGGTCAGGTAGTAGTGCAATGACGGGATTTTCCGGTGGATGATCGGTCGGCACATCCCGTCCCTGCGCTACGCTCCTTCAACGTCCCAATCGACTCCCGTCACTGCGCTATGCTCCTTCAACGTCCCAATCGGCGTCATCGAGGTATTGGGCGAGAGCGTCGTCGAGGTGTCGCAGGATTTCATCGGTTTTGGTGTTGACAACGGTGAACTCGGCGTCTTTCATTTTGTAGAGCACGCCGCCGAATTTGTTTCGCGCGGCGTTGTCTCTCAAGACGGTGTTTTGAGTCAGCGTCGCCGTGCCGGACGCCTGGAACAAGCCGCCGCCCCAGGTCGATTGGTTTTCAATCAGCTTCACCGCATCAAGCGACAACTCGCCGCCGGCCTGGTAAATCGCGCCGCCGCGCCGACCGTTATTCTCCAGGAACTTGCCGTTGTCCATCGTCAACGCGCCGCCGGCCTGATAAATCGCACCGCCCCAGTCGCCGATGTTGTCGCTCATCGTCACGCCGGTCATCGTCACAACATTGTTCACGCCGTTCATCAGAAACACCGCGCCGCCGTAACTGGCCGTGTTGTCTTCAAACGCCACATTGAACAACGCGAGATTCGCATTCCTGACGTACATCGCACCGCCCTGCGACACGCCGTCATCGGACGCATCGCCGCCGGTCAACGTGAGATTTTCAAGCACGACGTCCAGTTCGCCGGTTTTTGTTGTCACCGACAGGACGCGACTTTTCTTGTCGGCGTCGATGGTCAGCAGCGCGATGTCGGCATCCTCAATGTCTTCGGCGGCCCGGGTGATGCCGACGATCGACACGCTGTTCGTGATTTTCAATTCGCCGAATTCCGGCGCGAGCGTGATCGTTTTTGCGATCATGTCGCCGTCGCCGTTGCGGAACATTGTCGCATCAAACGTGATAACGTTGCCGGGTTTTGCGAGCAGCAAGGCTTCACGCAAACTGAGATCGCCGGGGTATTCCACGCCCGGCAGACCGTCGCTCAGCGTCGTGACGACGAGGTCGCCGGCGAAGAGCGATGCGTCGAACTCGTAAGCCCCGATGTCGACGCTCACCCCGACATACCGCCGATTCCCCGCCAAATCCCGCGTTGTGGGAGCATAAACAAGTCCCGCCGCAATCGCCGCATCGTTGCTGCCGCGGTTGATCGCCTGAGAATTCGGGGCAAGACGATAATCCCCGTTGGTCGTGTCAACGAACAACGGCTTGGAGGGGTTGTATCCCAGATTCGCACTGCCGTCGATCAGGTTAGCAAATGTCGTGAGGTTGTTGGTGCCGGTAACGGGTACAGACGTCGTATTTTTCGCAATATCATATAACGTATTTTCGACGACGATCGTGTTATTGAGCGTCAACCCCGTACTCAAATCCGTGTTTGAAGCGGCGGTGAAAATCCCACCGGTATTTCCGGAAATTGTACAGTTTGTCAATGTCACCGTAACTAATATAGTGTCGATATGGATTCCATCGGCTATTGTAAGAATCGTGGAATTTGGCGATGTGTTTCCAGCCACCAGGCAGTTTGTCAGTGTCATTCGATCGCTGCTACCACTGTAATAAATTCCGCCGTAGTATTGCCCCGCCGAATTCCCCAAAATCGTGCAGACTGTCAACGTGATTTGGCCGGCGCTGTAAATCCCGCCATAGCTTGTACCGGCGAAATTTCCTGAAATTTCACAATTCGCCAACGCCATTTCGCCACCGGCGGAAGTGTATATTCCACCGCCGTTACGGGCGATATTCCCTAAAACGGTACAGTTCGCCATTTTCAAAATATGAGAGTTTTGAATACCACCGCCTTGGCCGGAGTCATTTGAATTTTTTGAAACAACACTGTCCGTTAATGTTAATGTTCCGGCGTTGTAAATCCCACCTCCGAGACTTCTGGCCGTATTTCCCAAAATCAAGCAATGAGACACTGTCATTGTGCTCGTTGTACCACTGTTGGTAATCGCACCACCACTGCCGCTGGTATTCCCGGAAAACGTACTGTATGTCACGATCACCGTGCCATACGCGTTACGTAATCCGCCGGCGGTTCCGGAACTGCTGATCCCATTATCATCAATCAGACAATTTGTTATAGTCGCAGTACCGCCATTGTTGTAAATTCCACTGGTCCCATTTTTTGAAATCGTGCTGTTTGTCACCGTCAATGTGCCGGAGTTTAATATCCCATCAGAAGAGTTCTCAGTAACAATGCACTCCGTTACCGTTATGGTTCCGTAGTTGACAATTCCTTGAGTACCAGTCACCGCCGATATCCGGGCGTTGGTTGTGATTATTCCCCCTAAGCCGACTTCCGAACTCCCAAGAATTTCCATCACCCGCGATTTTTGATTGGCGTCAATGGTCAGTTTCTCATCTCCGAGTGAGACAATCATGACGCTACCAAATTGCGTGGGATTGATATTGACTCTCAATTCCATACCGCCAAGCGTGATTTTGTTCTGCGTCTGCGTGGTGCGCACAACGATGATGTCGTTCTCCTCCGTGGTGCCTGCTTCGGCAATGGCGGCACGGAGATTGGCTTCGGTGAGATTCTCAGCGGTGATCTCAATATAGTTGTAATCCCCGATGTCCGACCAGTTCAGATCGGAGTATTCTGCGGTCACTTCGGCCCAAACATCATTAGGCACCGGATTGACCGACAGCATTTGTCGCTCTTCGAGCGGCTCAAGCCGCAGTCGGCGTTGACGGATTGGGGTGACTGGACATACGGCTTCGTTTTTGAAAGACAGCGAGCGGAAAAGTTTGAACATGGGAGACTCCTCAAAGATAACAAGATGATGGCATCAAGTAACAGTACAAAAACAACGACGTCAAATGGTCAGGCGAATGAGTCACTCGCTCACCACGAAGTATCACGAAGTTTTTGTTTCACGCAGAGGCGCAGAGACCGCAGAGGGTTCAATCATAAAAACATGCGTTGCCAAAGAACATCCATTTTTTATGGATTTCTCTGTGTCCTCTGCGTCCTCTGCGTCTCTGCGTGAAACAATCGACCTGTCAATTTGACGTAATTATTTATGGACTGTTTCCAAGGATCAAAACAGGACACAACGATCAATCAATTTTTTCATTATAACCAACATTGCTTTCGGAAAACAGTCGTTGGGAACACAATCGGGAGGTTTTTTGTTTTTTTTTTTCATAGAAACGGCTCCGTCCGTAAGTTTCAGAGAACGATTCGGAAAAATCACGCAATTTTTCTCCATTTTATCGCAACGGACATCTCGAATGCAGCGATTTTATCAGATTTCCCTGCTCTCTGACCCCTTTTCTCTGCTCCCTGACCACTTTTCTCCGTGATTTTCTTCTCAACGTTATGTCTTTTCTTCTCGTCGTGATACTCATGAGTGTTCTTCATGATGTCTTTTATGTTCTTCATTATGTCTTTTCTTCTCAACGTTCGACTCATGAGTGTTCTTCATTGAGTCTTTTCTTCTCGCGCTTCAGTCTTTTTTGCTCGTCGTTATGTCTTTTCTTCTTGTCGTTATACTCATGAGTGTTCTTCATTATGTCTTTTATGTTCTTCGTTATGTCTTTTCTTCTCGCGCTTCAGTCTTTTATCACGGACTTTTTGACCCAAAACAAGAAATTTGTGTCGCGAAATCAACATTTCGGCGGGAAAAACACCGATTCTGCGACTTAGGACAAGGATTCCGGCAGGAAACGACGTTTCTGCGACTCACGGCAAAAACATTCCGGCCCACAGATGACGCGGCGGAACGAATAATCTCCGGTTTTTTTCGATGACGCTGCAAAATCCGTCCAACCCGCATCACCGACACGCTCCTGCCTGAAAGAGGAAGACTTCTACTGAGAAACGGCATGAGCCAACCGTCTTTCACAATCGCTCAATATTGCTATCATGTCAAGTTGGGATATACTGTTAAACGCCAATGACCTGACATTTTTGTCTTTGTGAACTTTGTGTCATCCTTAGTGACCTTTGTGTTTAAAAAACCGTCTTTTTAAACACAAAGAACACGAAGATTTTTCACAAAGGACACAAAGTTGGCCTCTGAAATGTTATCTATTTAACGTTGTACGGTATATTTTTGTGAAAATGTGAAAGGCGATTTGATGCAACTACCAGTGCCACCTGCGCAACTACCGGACGAACAAAGAATTGTGATGACCGGGATCGGGCTGACGGCTCCGAACGGTAACATTTTCCTTTTGAGAATATCATAAAATCAACCCGCCCACTTGATAAATGAGAACCGCAAGTAGGAACGCCACAGCGGTATTGAAACCAATGGCAGCGGCAATCCATCGTAGCTTGCGGGTTTCCTGCCAGATGACGACGCAAGTGGCCGTGCAGGGCGCGTAAACCATCACGAAAAGAATCATTGCAAACGCCTTCTTATTGCTCCAGTCGGGTGATTGGGAAATGTCTGCGGCATTATCATCAAGATTATCATCAAGGCTGTACAGCGTTCCGAGCGACGAGACGATGACCTCTTTGGCCACGAAACCGCCGATCAAGGCAATGTTGTCACGCCAGTCGAAACCCGCCAGGCGACTGATCGGTTCCAGCAAACGACCGATGCGACCTGCGTAAGAGTTTTCGAATTGCCGGCTTTCATGAATCGTGTTGCTTTCCCCGGTCGATCCGGTCACTGCGCTGCGCTCCGTTTCCGGCTGCCATTGGATTGCGTCACGATCTGCTTCCCATTGCCATTGTACCGTGTCTGTCTGGCTTCGCGGGAAATACATCAGGCACCAGAGCAGCACGTTGACCGCAAGAATGATCGTGCCTGCCTTTTTCAAAAACCACCAGCTTTGCATGGCGGCCGTTCGCAGAATGTCGGAAAATCGCGGCAGTTGATAGGCGGGCAGTTCGATCAGCATCGGCGAGGCCGGGCCGGGAACCAGGGTGCGGCTTAAAAATTTCGCGCACACGAGAGCGATTCCCCACGAGATGAACATGAGCGAAATCATGACCAGTCCCTTCCATGCGGCGAAAAACGTGCCGACGAGTAAAAGATAGACCGGCATTTTTCCGCCGCAGTTCATGATCGGCAAAACCAGAATGGTCAAAATGCGTTCGCGTTGGTCTTTCATGTTGCGGGTGGCCATGATCGCCGGGACGGCACAGCCGCCGTTGATGCCGCCGGCAAGAATCATCGGCATGACGCTTTGTCCCTGCAAACCGAACAGTCGCATGAGGCGGTCCATCATCATTGCGACGCGGGCAATGTAACCGGTTTGTTCCAAAAACGAGAGGATGAGAAACATGAAAAAAATCACGGGCAGGTATGCGATGACGCCGCCCACACCGGTGATGATGCCGTCGATGACCAGTGAGCGGATTGCGCTGTTGGGATTCCCCGGTAAAACGGGTTGCAACAACATGGGAAGCCATTCATCGAATACGCTTTTGACAATCTCCACGGGGGTATGCATTCCCAAACGCAAACCTTTGATAGTCGGCATGTAAGCCGGGAGCCAATGCCAACCGTCGGCCAGCGAAAACGTCAACTGGAACGCACAAAATATGACCAGAACGAGCAACACATATCCCAGAATCGGATGGCATGTCAGCCGGTCGATGCGGTCCGACTTGTGATAACGGCGCAGATCGCGCGTAACACAGGCGGCAACGATTCGGTCGGCGAAATCAGGACATGCGTTACCACAACCATCGCACGAATCAGAGCACGAAGATTCAGAGCACGAAGCGTAAGCAAGTGCCACAGAGTCGATTTTTGGCATCGGGGTGCCGACTTCACGAATCATCCGCCGCAGATCATTGACGCCTTCGCCGGTCGCGCCGTTTGTTGTCACGACGGGCACGCCGAGCATTTCGGACAGTTTGGCAATTTCCAGCGTCATGCCCCGGCGTTTTGCCACGTCGATCATATTGACGCAAAGAATCACCGGTAATCGCATTTCGAGCACCTGGAACACAAACATCAGATGCCGCCGCAAATTCGACGCATCGACGACGACCACGACCACATCGGGTGAACCATGCAACAGGAAATCGCGGGTGACGTGTTCTTCCTGCGAGTAGGACGTGAGGCTGTACGTGCCGGGCAGGTCAACCACCTCGACGCGGGGAACCCCATGTGCGTGTTCGTGATAATGTCCCGATTTTTTCTCGACTGTGACGCCGGGATAGTTGGCCACCTGTTGATGAGTGCCGGTCAGTCGCTGAAAGATGGTCGATTTGCCGCAGTTCGGCTGGCCTGCCAACGCGACAAGAATGTCCTGTTGCGACGGCTTCATGGCGGTCCTTCCGCATCGGATTCCACAAGCACCATTTTGGCAATGTCATGACCGATGGCAATGCGGCTTTCGCCCACACCGACGACAAGCGGTTTGAAACGACCATGACCGCCGTGCAATATTTCAACTTTCGCCCCGATGGTCAGCCCCATACCCATGAGCCGACCTTGCAATTCGTTTGAGACGTTCAGCTCAACGACCGTCGCACGATCCAACATGTTGAGTGAGTCCAACATACATGTATGCGTCGATTTGACTCCGCAAACAGATGAATTGTCAAAGGAATCGGAATTTTCTTCAATCCTGGCGATATTGATCATGTTAAAAATTTTATTCTACGGCAACTTTATCCGACTGCTTGATTGCGATCTGATTGCTGACATACTCGACAAAACGGTCAACGATTTCCGTCGGCAGGGCATGTTCCATGCGACAGGCGGTTTTTTCGGCCAATTCGTCATCGACTTCAAGCACCTCTTTCAGAAACCGGTAAAACACCTCGTGACGCTTGATGATCGATTCTGCATGTTTGAAACCCTCAACAGTCAGGTGAACTTCCTGGTAAGGCGAATAGCAGATCAGTTTCAATGCGTCCAAATGCCGAAGTGCGACCGTCACCGTCGATTTGTGAACCCCGATACGGCTGGAAATCAGCCCCGGTTTGACGCCACCGCCTTCCTCTTCGGAAATATGGTAGATCGCCTCCAGGTAGTCTTCCATCGTCTCGCTGATGTGTGTCTGTTTTCGGGCAGTCATTTATATGGGCACCAACACAATAATGTTTTATGATTCCAACTTTATTTCATTATTATGACATAAAGATTTCCTGTCAAGGGGTGAAGAACCGGAAAATCTTAAAAAACGAGAAAAATTCCAGTAATTAGAAAATTGTACGTCGCTAAGACAACAATTGCGGCTTTTCCAATGGCATCCGGGAGCGAAACCAGTGCCACCAGTGTAACAACGCAATGAAGCGACCGGATGATCCCTCGTGCGATCCGGTCACTGCGCTACGCTCCGTTCCCGGCTGCCATCATTTCACCGTTCCAGCGGCTGTGCCGGGGCGATAAGTGGCACAGTACTCGTGACGGGTTCCCAGGTTGCGGCGTAGTAAGCACCTTTGCGGTCTTGCGGAGTGACGGCCTCAGAAATCGTTACAGTTGCCTGCGAGGGTTGCTGGTCGCCTTGTAGCAGTTCCAGTCCGACCGCAATGCGGATTTCGCCCATGGCGTCGAGTGCAAACGCCTTCGATTCACCGCGATAACAAGTGCCAATCAGTTTGACGACATCATCACCTTCTTCAATATGCCATTTGACTGGTTGACCGGCGAAAATACAATTGTTGGCGACATGCAGAACAGCCCGTGTCTGTCCGGCGGAAAGCTCAAATACGTTGGGGGCCAACTCGCGTATCTGTGCCCCTCTTGCTTTGAGTTCATACACGATTTCAAATGTTTCCGCATGAAAAACACCGTCGGTCGGACGGTCGAACGTCGGGTGCATACTTCCCTGATTCCGTAACAGCCCGAAAGCCGTCAGCACGCGACCATCCCACTGCCGGTTTCTCGCACTGCCGCTGGAGAAATCGTTGCCATTGTGCAGGAACGAGAGCTTGAATGCCGCCGGTTGGTTTGCGTCAGGCATAACCCAATAACCGATCAGGCCGCGTGCTTGTGCCCAAAAGGTGTGATAACTCGCACTGCCAAGTGTTGCCGTCGGTGTCAGCCAGGTCGTACCGATTTCGTCGTCGGCGTTCGTTTTGTTGAAAACATGCTGCTGCGTGATTTCACCTTGTGGAACTTCCGCAAAATGATGCCGCAATGATTCCGGGCAGGCCAGACGCGGTACGAACGGTGAAAAAATAGGCTGATCGTCGGCAGCTAACGCTTGAGATTCCTCCGGCGAAAGCACGAGTGTCTGGGCGAGTATCGTGTTCCGTAGCTGCGGTGTAATTCTGTCGGCATACGTCCGGCTGAACGGCCCGGCCCATTGTTGCGTCGGAACGTGATAATGTTCGGCCACCGTCTGCCACGCACCGATCAGCAGTTCCGCCGCTGCCAGCCGACATGCCTGGTCGTTGACCAGGTACAGCATCCGTTCGAGTTCAGTGATGACCACCGGCGTATAGTTCGGACTGTTGTATTCGGTGAAATTGCCCGTGACGCGGTAATGTTCGAGATTTCGCAAAATTCGCATCCGACCGTAATCAAGCAGGTCTTGTCGGTCAAGCAACTCCCCGGCGGCGGCCGTGACCGTCGCACCCATCATGGCGATGTTCGTATAACTTGGCTTGACATCGCGTTTGATGATCGCTCTGCAACTGTATTCGAGCGACGTTCGCGTTTTTTCGAGTAATTCCGGCGGCAGACGGTCGGAGCAGTCATGCAAAAGCGTCGCCAAAGTCGCACCGAGAAAATCGGCCCAGTTGTAGTC
>Ga0082212_10013690_pt1 | contig 10125 bp, 5 predicted proteins | sample TergutNt197P3_FD_71548 | JGI IMG/M metagenome (GOLD analysis project Ga0082212, IMG submission 71548) | Neocapritermes taracua P3 segment gut microbial communities from Petit-Saut dam, French Guiana - Nt197 P3 | ecosystem: Host-associated > Arthropoda: Insects > Digestive system > Gut ...
TTTTTATCCGCAGCGGTCTTTGCAATGTCAAAGTCCTTTTGAAGATTAAGCCAGTATTCGGGCTTGTTTTTGAAGAACTTCGCGAGGCGGAAGGCGACGGCGGCGGATACCGGATTTTCGTCGCGGGCAATCAGGCGAACCATCGCGCTGGAAATGCCGATGGCCTTTGCGAGGCGGTTGTAATTCAGGCCGTGTTTCTGCAGAAGCGCGTTAACCGCCGCTCCCGGGGTAAGTTTTGTTTTTGCCATAATTTGTTTTCTCCTTAATAAAAAACAGTATAATGTTATTTATGTATTGTCAAGGCGATTGTTTGTCTGTAACAAAAATGTTATAATATTCTCATGGCATATATAAAAAACCTCTTTGATCGCAACTTTCTTGAATATGCTTCCTATGTGATCAAGGACCGCGCTATTCCCGATCTGGAAGACGGCCTTAAACCGGTGCAGAGGCGGATTCTCCATACCCTCTTTGAAAACGACGACGGCAAATTTCATAAAGTTGCCAGCATTGTCGGGGAGTGCATGAAATACCATCCCCACGGAGATGCTTCAATTAATTCGGCACTGGTAGCCCTTGCCAACAAAGAGCTGTTTATCGACCGGCAGGGAAACTTCGGCAACATCTACACCGGCGACGAAGCCGCCGCGCCGCGCTACATCGAATGCCGGGCAACGCCCCTTGCAAAAGACATTTTATACAACCCCAAGCTGACCGAATGGGCCCCTTCCTACGACGGCCGCAGCAGGGAACCGGTGCTTTTTCCGGCAAAGGTACCTGTGGTTCTGGTAATGGGCGCGGAGGGAATTGCCGTTGGCATGTCCACGAAGGTTCTTCCCCACAACGCCGTCGAAGTGCTGGAAGCAGAGATCGCCTGCCTTTCGGGAAAGGGCTTTGAACTGTACCCCGACTTCCCCACCGGCGGCCTGGTTGACGTTTCCGATTACCGCGACGGAAACGGCAAGGTGCTGGTCAGGGCGAAACTCGACACCTCCGACCCCAAGCGGATATTGATCACCGACCTGCCCTACGGCGCAACGACGGAAAGCCTTATCAACAGCGTGGAAGCGGCGGCCAAAGCGGGAAGGATCAAAATTCAGGGGATTAACGATTATACATCCGAAAAGGTCGAGATCGAAATAAAGCTGGCCCGAGGCGTGTACGCCCAGGAAACCGTCGATGCCCTGTTTGCCTTTACCGAATGTGAGCAGTCCATATCGGTGAACCTCCTCGTCATCAAGAACGGCCTGCCCGCCATAATGACTGTTACCGAGGTGATCAAACACCACGCAAAGCAGATAGTAAAAATCCTTACCAAAGAACTGGAACTGGAAAAAAAGGAACTGCAGGACAAGCTCCACCTGCGAACCCTTGAGCGGATCTTTGTGGAGGAACGCATCTACAAGGGCATCGAAAAGATGAAAACCGCCAAAGGGGTCGAGGATGCCGTCATCTCCGGCTTTAATCCCTTCCTGAAGGAAGTCGGCCCACGCGGCGTAAGCCACGACGATGTAGAACATTTGCTGCGTATACCAATCCGGCGGATTTCGTTATACGACATCAACAAGGCCCGCGAGGAGATGGAACAGATACAGGCGCGGATCAAGGAGATCAACGGACACCTTAAAAATATCACCGCGTACTCGATTAATTACCTCAAGGGAATAATCGCCAAAATAAAGGCCAACGAAAAATTGGCATGGGGAGGTTTGCCTCCGGGTGCCAGAAAGACCAAAGTCGGCGCGTTCGACAAGATCGACGTGAAGGAAGTCGCCAAAAGGGACGTTGAGCTTAAATACGACAAAAAAACCGGCTATCTGGGAACCAATGTTTCCGGGGCAAAAGTCGCCGAGGTGTCGCCCTTCGACCGTATTTTAACGATCCGCAAAAACGGCATGTATACGGTTACCGATCTGCCCGATAAATTATTTGTAGGCGCGGACGCATGGTGGATAGGCGCGGCGGACAAGGAAGCGCTGTCGAAAACGGTATTTTCGATAATATACCGGGAAAAAGAAACCGGCTTTGCCTACATCAAGCGCTGTATAATCGAGGGATGGATCATCAACAAGGATTATTTTCTTGTTCCGGACGGCGCGGCGGTTCTCCATGTCGACACGCGGAATAAATTTACATTCAGCGTGAAGTATGTGCCAAAGCCCCGGCTCAAGGTTCTTGTGGAGGAATTTAAGGCGCAGGACTACAGTGTGCGGGGTCTGAAAGCCGGAGGGCTGCGGCTGTCCAACAAACAGGCTGCAAGGGTAAGCATAGGGAGGATGAAAGATGACGAATAACCATTCCGAGATTGTTTTTGACGCGAATTCGGGGATATCCGAGGAAGAACAGCGGGAGATTCTCGCGAAAATCAACGGCATTGCCGAAAAAAACCGCCGTTCGCTTGCCGAGGGAGCAGGCGAAGACAGCAAACAAGGCCGCTTTAAGGCAAAAAAAAGCGGCAACGTCTTTCCCATGGCGGTCAACATAGCCGCCCTTGCGGCGCTGGCTGCGGGGCTGCTCATACTTTCCGCATTCCACGGAAAAACCGACGCCCAGGTACGCGAAGGGATGCGCGTGTACAACACCGCCGAACGGGCGCTTATCGAAGAGATCCGAAAGGAAACGTCTTCCCGCCTTGAGGCAAAAGAAAATGAAATTTATATGATTGCCTCCAAACTTGCCGAGGTAGATGCCGAGCTGCAGGAACTCCATTCAAGCAGCCAGGAACTGAGCGCCGAACAGCAGGCCGCCGAAGGCCGCCTCACGGCGATTCAGGAAGAATACCGCGCGATGCTGTCCAATTTGCAGGATGAACGTTCGCAAATACTGGAAGAGGCCCGCGCCCGCGAGGCAAACCTCCAGGCGCAGCTTGAAACCCGCACCCGCGAGCTTGCCCTGAGCACCGCCGCCATTGACCTGGCGATAGGCGAAATGGACCGGCTTTCCAAAGAACAGGCGCAGGCGGCGACCGTAGAATCCCAAATGAGCGCGTTCTTTGCCAAGCTGAACGAACAGATCGGCAATTACCATCTTGACGAGGCGGCGGAAACGATTGTATCCATGCGGGGATTTTTAAACACCCCCTCTTTCCAGTCGCTCCGTTCCATACAGGCAAGGAAAGACCTCTACACCCAGGCGATAAATTCCTTTGAGACGATGGTGGAGGAAGCCCGCAGAAGCCAGTCCGGCAGATCAGGGCTGCGCGACGAAGCAGCGGAAATGGCCATCACTAGCCTGGAGGAACGGTACGCCCGGCTGGAACGGGACATGGAGGAAAAGGACAAAACGATAGCGGCTTTCAGTTCCGACGGCTCGGCACTGTCGCAGCGCCTTGCCGGCCTTGAGGAATCCGCCGGCACGCTGCGGACCCAAAACGCCGCCCTGGAGGAAAGCGCCCGCGAGAAAGACAGCCGCATCGCATCACTGGAAACGAACCTCGCCGTACAGGCCCAAAACGCCGAAACCTCCAGGCAGACGGTCGCCGGCCTTCAGGCGGAAAACGCTACGCTGAACCAGACCATCACCAGCCGCAACACCACCATCACGAGCATCCAGGAGATTGTGCAGGGAAGGTCAATCGGCGACATGACCCTCAACGAACTCACAGAAAGCCTGGCAAGAATCCAGCAAGCCCTGGGACAGTAGGACTGATTTCGAATTTCATCACACGGAGGCACAAAGGCACAGGAGGAAAGGGGATTAGCGATCAGCACCCATCCTAACTTTCTTAATATCTGTGCCTCCGTGCCTCCGTGTGAAATATTTCGAGAAATTTTTATTTGGTTTTCATGATTTCTACGCCGTTCCAGTTGGCGGGGGGAGGGGCGGCGGCGTATTCTGCACAGCGGCGGTATAGGCTTTCGGCGACAGGGTCCTTGTCAAGCAGGCGGTAGACTTCCTTGAATTTTTCGGCGGCCTCGCGGAAAGAATGGCTGTAGTACAGTTCCATCCCCTTGTTGTGAATGGGCCAAGCCGCAGCTTCCGCCGGGGTTAGCGATCGCTTAACCGTGTAGATTTTTACTCCCGTGGTTTTGCCTTTAACGGCGACGGTATCGAGCAGCCGGAAATGAAGTTCCACATCCTGCTGTTTTGCCTGCCGCAGCCGCGCGTACACATATTCGGAAATCAGCAGCTCGGAGTGGTAGGTTTTGGTAAGGCCTTCCATCCGCGAGGCAAGGTTTACCGAATCGCCTATCACCGTGTAGTCCATCTTTCGCTCGCTGCCGATGTTGCCGACGGTTACTTCTCCGTAGTTTATGCCGACCCCGATGTGGAATTCCGGCTTGCCGAGCCTGCGCTGGTTTTCGTTAAAAACGGAAAGCGCCTCGATCATGTCCAGCCCGGTCAGCACGGATTGCAGCGCGTCGTCGTCATGCTGTTCCGGCGCGCCCCAGAACGCCATGATTGCGTCGCCGATGTACTTGTCGACAACGCCCCTGCGGCTGTAGATAATGTCGACCTGGCCGGAAAAGTAGCGGTTCAGCGAATTGACCAGGTCGTCCGGGGCCATGCCCTCGGAAATCGTGGTAAAACTTCGGATGTCGGAAAAGAGTATCGAAAGGTTGCGGTTGTCCCCGACAAGCATTTTTTCGGGGGATGCGAAGAAGCGCTCGATTACGTCCTTGGGAACGTACTTCTGGAATATCTGCCGTATCCGTTCCTCTTTCTTTCCCGCCAGCACCGCATCGAAGGCGTACCGCTTAATCTGTCCGTAGGCACTGTCCAGTTCGCCTATCATCTGATTAAAGGTATGGGCGAGGTTCCCCGTTTCGTCCTGGTACTCTACCTCCACCCTCGACGACAGATCCGCCGAATTGATAATTGTGTTCATTGCCGAGACGATGCGGCTTAAAGGGTTGGTAAGATGCCCCGTCACCATGATCAGGAGAGCCGAGGTAACGATAATCGCAACGGCCAGGGTGATAATGGTCTGCAGGGCGATACGGTTCGCGTCGCGGTAGAAAACATCGCTTTTTTCGCTTATCAGCAAATACCACTGGAATGGCGTAAAGTGGAACGCCTGAAAAACCCGCTTGTCCCCGCCGATGGCGGCGTTCTGCAGGCCCGAGTATTCCGACTGCAAAAGCCGCAGCAGCGGCGCCTTTTCTTTTTCTGCCAGCTCCAGCGGGCTTGTCGACATGACCACGTTCCCCGCATTGTCCACGGCAAAAATAAGCTCGCTCCCGCTCAGGATAATCCCCCGCGCATACAGTTCCACGGCTTTTTGCGCCGCCTCTACCATGTCCTGCCGCCCGGCATAGTTGTTCTCCACGAGCAGCGACCACTGGTTATCGGCATATTTTTCCAGTTCGTTCAACTTAAAGCCCAGTAGCTGCCGTGCCAGCCGCGTAACGCCGTTTACCGCGTTGAAGTACGAGGCCGTTTGCGCGAACACCAGCGTCACGATAACGAGGGGCAGAACAACCAAAAACATTTTTAGGCGAATTTTCATCGTTATAACCCGTTATTTATTCCAAAATCAGATAAACAGATAAATGCCGAATTTTGTCAGCAATTGCATACCGCTTTGCAGCAAGAGGGACCGGACCTTTCGCCAGGGGACAATTATGTCAATTCCGCCCTCGGAATGTGGCGCTATTTCGTCAGGATCCCAGTGCATGCCAAATCCCTCCTCGGCAATAAAGAAATTGAAGCTCAGTTCCGGATGATCCGATTTATATATTCCAGACGATAGCGGCTGATCGGCGCCAAGGCCGCTGTAGTTTCGCAATTCCTCGTAAATCGCATTGCGGGTTGTTTCCCCCTGAAAATCCAGGAAAAGATCATCAACTTTTATCAACTGGCGTTCTTCCATATCAAGCACATAGTACCGCTTGGTCGAGAAGCCCCTGGCGCCGCCGCTATAGTTATAAAATTCACGTTCTACCACAATTCCGTTTTCTTCGGCAATTATGATATTAACCGTTTCAGCATATTTCCAGTGGTTGCTTGCCATTATGCCCCGATCAAAGTCTGTCATGGCCGACAGGCTGTCGCGGTAATCTTCCCGGTGTTCGCTGAGCAGCCAATCCCGGTACCCGTTAAAATCGCTGCCTCGGTACAGGATTTCGTTGAAATATTCCGCCTGTTCTGCAGGGTAGTTCATCCGCAGCAGCGACAGCAAAATTTCGAGCCGGGGGCCGTCTTCCGGCTGATCGGCGTCAAAGAGGATCGCAAACGTGTAATGCCATGGGCTGAATTGGGCTTTTTCCCGCTGCGGCGCACTTACGCATGATACGGCCGACAGTACCAGAGCCAGAACAAGGGCAGGTACATATTCTTTTTTATTGAACATACCTTATTATAATGAAACAAACGACTGCAACGCAAGATCACGGATAAAGGGATGGGAGCATTACCCCCATCCCTTCATTTCAGGACAAAATTGCCTACCTATTCCCAATAGTACCAGGGAAGAAGGCGGCTACTTTCCAGGTTTCCCGCATTTACTCCTACGTCGCTGTCCGGCCTGTAGCCTTTAAATGCCATCCATATGCCGGGCGCCGGGCTGCCCTGATTCCAGACAACATTTTCACTTGGGAAGCCCTGGGGCGTAACCACATAATGGCCGCCCGCAGCTTTCCCGCCCGAGATGGTAATTCCCTTTGACGGATCGGGGGAGGTACTCCATGCAGTACCATAAACCACCGTGCCGGGATACATTCCGGTAACTGTCATGGTTCCCCGCATGTTTCCCGCAGCAGCCATACTTGATTTAGTGTCAGAGTTACCGTTCAGGATGAAATATGCGCCCTTTTCAGGATCGTTTTCAATGTAGAAGTCGGAATAATTTGTCAACTGAATGAAAATTTCCGCGCCGCCAATCCCTAAACCTATCAATGAACCTTTGTAGTAAATATTGCCGCTTATGTTGCCGGCCGGGCCCGGATTTTCTGTTCCGATTTTCGATGTGTCCGGCGATCGGTACATATAGTCGAGCTTGCCAAGCGCGGTATTCATAACCTTGTTGTATTCGACCATATACCGTGTTGGTGTTAATGCTCCCCAACCAGTACTTTCATTCGATATGTAATTAACCTCCCCGGAAGCGTTAAGGGAAACCACGCTGTAAGCGTATTTTTTACCCACCTGCGCCGCGCTGTTCCTGTCAATATAGGTATAAATGCCCGTTTGCTGATCATAGGAATATACATCGTTGAAAGGACCGTTTCTGCCCAGCACTGTTTCGGTAATCGCAGACAAACCAGCGCCACCAGAACGTTCTAACAGGAAGGAATCGATTTCACCGCTAACATCGGGTTTCCAGGTAATTTTTACCGGGTACACTCCATTATTGTTGGCATTCTCGCCCTGGATAAACAGATGCTGGCTTGCGTCCATATTGATTGTCTCTGAGACGGGAACATCCTCCACGGCACCCCAGCCAGTACATTCATCCGACGGGAATTCGCCCAGCCCTTCGTAATAAACAGAAACCAGGCGATATGTATATCTTGCGCCCTCATATGCTTCACTGTTCCTGTCGATATATGAATAAACCTCTGTCACCGCATCATAAAAATACACATCGCTGAAAGGACCGGTTATACCCAGCGATGTTCCGCTAATTGCGGAAAAACCGGCGCCATTCGAACGTTCTACCCGGAAAGAAGCGACTAAAGCGTTAACAGGGATTTTCCAGGTGATCTTTACCGGGTACACTCTGAATTCGTTAGGCTCCTCGTCCTGAATTAACAGGTTTTGGCTTGCCTCCACATCGATCGCCTTTACGGCGGAAACCTCCAGTGAGGCGACAATGCTGGGGATACTTTCCACCACGCCGTTTATGGTTGTTACCTTGATAACAGTGGCGATGGAATTCACCGTTTCCGAAACATACCCGTTTGCATCAACAATGTGAGATACTCCGGATGTTGCCATTGTACCGTTAAAATAGACGGCATAGGTAAATCCCCTATGTTCGCTATCGCTGCCGAGGGGAGGAAGCCACTTCACCGTAGTGCTGCCGTTCTGGTTTATTGCCGCAACAACGGTAGCGGGCGGACTGAGTACAAACCCCTGCAGCGGCCCGTTATGATCCTCACCGGACATTCCGCCCAAAATCTGTTTTTCCCCTGCGTCAACTATTGCCTGAACCTGATAATAGTAGTATTCACCCGGGAGCGGCGTCGCATCGGTATATTGCACAGCCGTGGTTTTTTTGGTAAGCGGGATCAGCGAATAATCGCTGTCGCTGTAACGATAAACCGCGTAATATACATCCAAATCATCCTCGTGATCCACCGGATCCCATTCGATTGTTATAGTGTCGGTTGAATTTCCCCTTCCCGAACCGGGGGCAAAACGTACATTTGAGGGACTGTCCAATGCGCCGAATTCCTTTGCAAAACCGCGAACAGGATTTGTCGGCAGGGATTTATTGCCAAATCCGTTAATCGCTACCACGCTGTAGTAGAAATAAACACCCTGTTCAACAGAATAGTCGCTAAATTCGTTTCCGGAAACGGTTTTTAAAATCTCCGCAGAATTTCCGTCTTCGTTATCGCATCTCCATATTTCATTTTCTACAGTGCCATCAGAACTCTCCCAGGTTAGCTGCACATATTCAGTAAAACTGCCATGCGTTGCCTGAACATAGCCCGGCGCACGGAACAGCATGGCAGCCTTCTCTGCGGCAGGATCGCTTTCACTGTAGTCTTCATCTGTGGTGCATGCGCTAACACGATAATGGTACGTGTATTGATACTCAGGCGATTCCAATGATGCCTCGCCGACGCTTAATATCCTGTCGACATAGGTCAATTCGTCAGTTTCGTCCAGGTCTGCCCACGCCATGGAGGTTCCACCCTGAATCATTACAGCGCGTTCAATCCTGTAGGATTCGGCATTTGGCACTTCATCCCATTCAAGTTTGATTTCCGTTGCCGATAATGACACTGCAGATAATCCCTGCGGCGCATTAAGTTTGACAGCAGCATGAACCGGATATGTCGGCAGGGATTTATTCTCAAATTCGTTTATTGCTATTACCACATAGTAATAATGGATGCCTTGTTCAACAGAAGAATCAATAAACTCGTTTTCTGAAACAGTATCCAAAATCTCCGCAGGATCGCCGTTTACGTTATAGCTCCTCCATATTTCATATTTTTCGGCGCCATCCGAACCCTCCCATGTCAATTGCACATAATCCGCCGGATTGCCGTACACAGCCTGAACATTGTTTGGCCAGCAAAACAGCACAGCAGCCTTTTCTGCGGCGGGATCGCTTTCTTCGTAGTCTTGATCTGATGTACATGCGCTGACCCGGTAGTGATATGTGTTCCGGTATTCGGGCGATTCCACAGACGCTTCGCCATCTTCCATTATCGTGTCGCTATAGGACAATTCCTCAGTTTCAACAAGGTCTTCCCACACCAGGAAGGTTTCGCCCTGACCAAGGACGGCACGTTCGACCTTGTAGAATTCGGCATCCGGCACTTCTTCCCATTCAAGTCTAATTTCCGTAGCCGAATATGATAGTACGGAAAATCCACCGGGCGCATTTAACTGTGCAGTAATTGGATTCTCCTCATCCTTCTCCTTTTCCCCTTTCTCAAGGAACTCCAACAGATCCACGCAGGAAGATAGGGCTAAAAAAGCCGCCAGAACAAAGGGAAAAAGATACAAAAAAACACTTTTTTTCATGATTTACCTCACTTTTAATGTATTTATACAGCGATTGAGCATTTCTGGATTTCGCTATACATACGGAAATATACTGCACAAAAAAATAATAATCAATTGATTTATGGAAATTTTTTAAAATTCGTCTAATATATATACAAAAATCAGAATTTGTCTATTATTTTCGGGGAAAATATCGCTATCAGTATGTTTATTTATCGCTATTAGTATGTATACACAGACATCAACGTTCAAAAAACCGGTAACCCACACTGAGTCGCAGTGACGGACCGCTGCTCAGACCGCTGAGTTTTGGGCTGGAATCGCCGAAGGCCAATTTTATCTGTTTAAGAAATTTTTCCTCGTAGGGAGTCATCAGCCTGATGCTGTAGAGCAGATCGCCCCTAAGGAAGAAATTCTTCGGCAGCTTAAAATCCAGCCCGCCGCCAAGGTTAATAAAAACCGAATTCCAGTCAGTTACAAAAAAAACATCATTATCAT
>Ga0082212_10013691_pt1 | contig 10124 bp, 11 predicted proteins | sample TergutNt197P3_FD_71548 | JGI IMG/M metagenome (GOLD analysis project Ga0082212, IMG submission 71548) | Neocapritermes taracua P3 segment gut microbial communities from Petit-Saut dam, French Guiana - Nt197 P3 | ecosystem: Host-associated > Arthropoda: Insects > Digestive system > Gut ...
GTCAAAAAGAAACCTAAAAGCGAACGAAAAAAGAAACAAAGCAAAATAAAATACCCATACAACAATAGAAAAAATTTTTAACAAAAAAATCAAGACAAAATCCTTAAGTTGACAGAGTTGATAAATTCACCTAATCGATTTTTGCTTAACAATTTTTTTTTAATACTTTAGAAATTTAAATGAATTATTAATACTTCTCAGATTTCTAAATATTATATGAATAAAAACCATTTTAATATAATGTATCTAAATTCTAAAGAAACTCAATAAACTCCAATAGAAAGTAATCATCATTTAATCTCTCAAACTAAAACTTTATTATAATCCTTGTAATCAACTAATTATTTTGGCTATGGTTTCTGTTGAAGTTGGATTAGTACCCACACCTACTCTTGCTCCATTTTTTTCATAAATGAAAGTAGGAACTCCACTTGTAAATTCAATAAATCCAGAATAACCTCCAATAACCTCATTTTCCATATAATAGCCAGAAGCAAGACTTTCCTTTACATATTCACTTAGTGAAAGTGGAGGATTTGGCATGACTATAATGAAAATTTTAGAAGAACCTTTCTTATAACTATACATATAGATTCCTGACTTATACTGATTATCTGCCAATTCGTAACCTTCAGGAATATTAAATGATATTCCTCCAATCTCTACAACAGTTGAAAGTGCATCATTGTTTCCTGAATTAATACTATTTCCATCATCACTTTCAATAGATTGAGTTTGTGGTTCTGAACCAGTAGACAATACCACACTAATAATAGCAACAATAGCTATTAATGCTATTATTCCAATAATAACCATCTTTGTATTTATTCCTTTACTTTTGCCACAGTTTGGACAAACTTTATCATTTTCAGTTAACTTTTCTCCACATTTACTACAGAAAATTCTTTTTTTATCTTCCATCATTATTCACTCCATTTAAATTTTTATTTAATTATTTCATGATTTTTTGAATTTTTTTGCTTAATATTTTTGAAATATATTCATTCTCATCTAAACTCATTGCAAGATAAATCTCACAGCTTTTCCGTTTTTTTCTAATTATCAATTTTTATCTTCATAAATTGAAAACGGTTAATTCATTTTATTTTAATTTTTTTCATTATTATAATATCATAATACTATCATAATACTATTATTATAATATTATTATTCTTTTGTATTTAAATGTTTATAAATAGATGACAAATTTATAATATATGCATGATGATGATATCATAAAATTAGTTGCATATGTTGGAATATCAAAAGTGCGATCTAATGTTTTAAACTTTATTGGGGATGATCTAAGATATCCTTCACAAATTGCCAAAGAGTTAAACATCAGAATCCAACATGTTAGTACAGCTTTAAAAGAATTAAAAGAAAAAGAACTTGTTGAATGTATAAATGAAGATGTTAAAGTTGGTAGACTATACAGAACAACAAACAATGGAAAACAAGTTATTACCTTGATGAAATAATTAGAGAGTTTTTCCTATTTTCTTTAATATCATTTTTCCAAACTAATTTTTAAAATATCTACAAACCAAATATTCCCTTTTTATTTTATATTTATAATATAATAATTATGGCATATAAATGTTGTTTATAAAATATTAAAAAAGATTATTTATCATTTAAAGACTTATTATAAAATATTATTATAAATATATATGGAGATAAAAGAAGATTTTTATAAAGATATAAGTTTTTTGAAAGCTGGAAAGTATAGAACTAAAGTAATCCTTAATATGGAAAATAAAATTAAAACTCCCAAAGACATTTCAAAATCAGCTAAAATCCCTATGCGAGAAACAAGTCGAGCATTAGGTGAACTTAAAAAAAGAGGTTTTGTCATTGTTTTGGATGAAAGTGCAAAGAAAGGAAGATTATATAAATTAACTTTTAAAGGAAAAAAAGCATTTAAAATTATTAAAGAAAATTTTTAAAATAAATAAGAATAGTTTTTAGCTATTACAATTCATATCTACTACAATTAGGTGATATTAAACTTATTCATAAAATATGTATTAATCAGTATAGTGTAATATAAGCCAATAATAAAAAGATTCCTCCTACAATAGCTGCAATAATTATAATATTCATTAAATCTTTAATAGTAAATTTTTCATCGTCATGTTCACTATTAAAGTTATTAAATTCCGTGTTAAATCCATTATCTATTTCATCATCATATATTTTGTGACCACAATTTGGACAAAAATCGTCTTCTTCTCGTAACTCTTCTCCACAATTTTCGCAATAATCATCACAACTAGCACTATCATAATCATCTTCTAGAGAGTAAGAACTATCATATTCTTTTATTTCTTCTGTGGTTGATTCTTCCATTTCTAAAAATCGTTCATTATTATAATCTGTTAGATGATTTATAATACTAATAAAAATATTCTTTTTCTTTAGAAAATCAAGTAAATTCGAAGTAAAATCAAAATTTTCATTAGTTAATTTTTCATCATTTTTTATTTCAACAGAGTATTCATGATAATAATTAATTATTGTAGTAAGAAGATTAATACATATAACTAACTTATTCAAATAAAGTATTGTTGCATTTGGCATAACATTAGTTTGCTGATGAAATGTTTTTTGACCAAGTATTTCTGCATAATTTTTTTTAGATTTAGATTCTATTGAATCTATTAATCCATATATTTCATCGGAGTATTGTACAATAATATTACCAATTTCATCTGCTTTATTTTTCTTTATAATATCAGTTACTTCACCAAAAACCTCAATTAAACAATCTCCTTCATCAAGATTATTTAAACTACTTATATGATATTCAGCTAATTCAATATAAAATATTGAATCGTAATCATCAGCATCAATAAAATCAAGTTTTTCAGAATATTTACTTACATCTTCCCATTTTTTATTTTTAATAGCTTTATTTAGTAATATTTTATAATCATCAATTTCTAAATCATGATCTAATCTTCTTCCACATTTTGAACAGAATGTAGAATTATCTTTATTTTCTGCTCCGCATTTATTACAAAATTTTGACAATTTAACCGTCTCCTTTGTTGAATTTCTAGAAGAATTATTTATTTATTCACTATTGTAAATTCATCATTATTTATTAGCTATTGTAAACCCATTACAAAGCACATTTGCAATTTTCATGCCTAAATCATCTGTAATTTCAACTTCATAAACAGACATAGTTCTACCTTTGTTTAAGCATTTTGATTTTGCAAGAAGAGAGTTTCCTCTTGAACTTTTTAAATAAGATATACTTAGTGATTGAGCAACGGTGTTACCTACATCAACACCAGATAAATTAGCTAGATTAGCATGTATTGCAAAAGTAAAATCTGCAAGAGTAAAAATAGCTCCGCCATGAACTCCAACTACTGCATTTCTATGAATATCTTTAATTTCCATAGTACATTTCACAGAATCTTCAGTCACTGATTTGATGACAATTCCTGCACTTTTTGCAAAATTATCTTTGGAAAAGAAGTTTTTTATATTATTTATATCTATGTCCATTTTAAATCCTCTTGATTTTTTCATTACTAAAGCTACTACTAATGAATGAATAATCTCTTATTTTATAAATAGAATTCTAATAATTTTCTTATACATTAATAATAAAATATAGCATAATAATAATTTCTATTATATATATTAATTTTAAATTTACTATATATAAAAATATATACTCATTTAAAAAAGACTATATACAAAAATATATACAAATTACTCATTAGTATATATAAAAATATGTAGTGATTTTTTAAAGTGTTATGAAAACTTTTTTAAGGTGTCCATAGCCATTTTATCATCATTCCATGCTTTAAATGCTAAATCAACATACATAACAGATTCATTCTCATCGCCAATAGAATAAAATTGGGGCAACTGGTTAGGCAGCTTATTTTTACCAGTTAAAAGAGGAACAACATATTCATTTAATTCAATAGCTTTTTTATACAATTTCTTTATTAATTTTTTATCTTTTTTATTTTTTATAGCAAGTAATAATTCTGAAAATGTCCATGAAGAACTATATTCTTCATCAAAGAAATTCAATAAATCTTCAGATTCTTTTAGTCTATTTAATTCAAGATATCGGTTGATTAAAATATATCTTATACCTTGATTATCATCAGGATTCAATTCTAAAATATATTCTAATTGATTGATTGCTTTTTCTTTTTGATTTTTGCCCCACAATAACATAGCTTGTTCCAATAGATGCATCATAAATGGTCTAGTTTCAACCAGTCCCCAAAAATGGCCTTTATGTTCTTCAAAGTATTTTTCACCTTTAGTTGTACAAAACAAATCAATAGCTCTTTGGTAATCTTCAATTGTTTCTAAAGGATTATTTTCATCAATGACATAATCTTCAAATAATTCAACATCATCATAAAAATCAAATAAAGTAGTAGCTTCATTATCTAAATTATCTTCATTATCAAAGATAAGGGATTTTTTGCTACTAAAGTTATTTTTATTATCCAAAAGCATATCTAATAAATCGTCCTCCATGTCTTTAGGAATAGGGGCTGAAAGCATAGTTAATAAAAATTCTAACTGATTTTCATTATAATTTTCACCATGTTCTTCTATGAAATCACTTATCATTGCTTTTTCTATAATTTTTTCATCTAGCCCTGATTTTTCTGCAAGGATTCCTAATATGCTTGTTTGTGAATCAGTTTCATCTTCATATAACATAGATTTAGGCATAATTATACCATTATCACCAACAACCATGTTTTTCAAAGGGCTACTTTTTTCTATATCCTTAGTAGAAAATTCTTCATCAAAATATCCCATATTAAACATATCTCTGATAATTTTTGCTTTACTTGAAACAGTTGACTTTTTAGTGTTAAAATAGTCACAAATTTCATCAGGACTTACATATGGCTCAAATGATGCATCAAAGAGAAAATTTATTTGGCCAATTGCATATATTACAGCACTAGCCCAAATTTCAATTTTTCCTCTTTTAAAAGGCACGTCATGTTTTCTTCCCATTTTCTTCACTAAATTACTACAAAGTTCTCCATATTCTTTGTTGATATGTTCTTGGGAGAAGGATTCAACCATATCCAATAGTTGTTTCTCTTTAACTTTAATTTCTTCTTTTTTAGACATTTTATCTTAATATTATACAAATAGATATTATAAATCTATTTTAAATTAACTTTATTCTATTTTAATATATTCATCTAGTTTCTATATATTTTTTTATAAAATTATAATGCTGTGCCAGAAGAAGGGATAAATAAATCAGACATATCAACACCTTCTAGTTCAAGTAGTTTTATTTTTTCACTGATACCTCCAGCATAACCTGTTAAGCTACCATTTGATCCAACTACTCTATGGCAAGGAATAATAATTGATATTGGATTATGACCAACTGCTCCTCCAATTGCTTGACTAGACATATTTTCCTTGTTCATTTGAAGAGCAATTTCTTTTGCAATATCTCCGTAGGTTATAACTTCACCATAAGGTATTTCACACAAGATTTTCCATACTTTTTGTCTAAATTCAGTTCCAATAGGGGCTAGTGGTAATTCAGAAATAGGGGGATTTTCTCCTGCAAAATACTTATCCAACCATTCAACTGCACTATTGAATATAGGACTATTATCTCTTTCCATCATTTCCATATCACTATATTTCCCATGATATTTTTGTCCTTCTATCCATAAACCTATAAGGTTTTCCTCATCACTTGCAAGTGTTATTTCACCAACAGGTGATTTATAAAGAGTAAAATAATACATTTTATATTTCCTCCTTTTTCATATATTTGCCATAATCCTACTTTTAGGTAGCTTTAGAAACAATTTTTACATGATTTTTTTATTAAATTAATATTATATTGTAAGACATTTTTTTCATTAAATAATATTTATATTTAAGACATTTTTTTCATTGAAACATGTATTAGTTAAAAATATTAGTTCTTCATAACTTAAAGAGAATAATATAAATTATAATAGTCATAAGCACACTATAAAGTGTTCCAATGAGATAATATTCTGCAAATTGAGAATCTTCTGAAAGTTTATTATATCTTGCAATTGATTTTGCAGCTATTATTAAACCAATAGCAGAAAATTGATCAATACTGACAAAAATCCCCATTAATAAACGTTCAAAAGTTCCGATAGTGCTACCTGCTCCTAAAATTGGCTCTTTTCCATCCACATAATCTTTTTCTTTTGGTGTATATTTTGAAAAAAGTTTTTTGAATGTGACATTTACTGGTTGATGAATAATGACAATGAACAAAACAACTTTTAATCCGAAAAACATGTCGGTTACAAGATCAACAGAGAAATTTGAATTAATGGATAGCCAAAATGAAAATATAAAAAGAATACCAATATGTAACAATTGATCCATAATATATACCCATTTTTCTGATATTTCTTTTTCAAATAAAAATATCGAAGAAATTAGAATCCATACTTTCAAAAATATTGATTTAATTTGGCTTTGATTTTTGGCACTATCAATGACAAAATGAGAAATTATAAGGATAAGAACGAAAATACTAAATTGTAAAAAATCAAAATGAGGGAGTGCATTCCAAAACAAACTGAGGAAAAATAAAATTAAAAATGGGACAACATAAAGTACACTATGCCTAGCTATTTTTTTAAAACTACCTTTTTTTTCCCTTACCATTTTTTTGCTTTGAAGATAAAAATCTCCAATAAAATGACATAATAAAAACAAAAAGAAATAAAATGTGAATAAATCTAGCACTGATTACTCCCCCAATTTCTTTGAAGTGATTGACAAATAGATTTTTTTACACGCAAATAGTTATAATATCCAGTACTTTGAATTTTGACATTAATAGTTGGAATAGATAAATCCAAAAGTTTTGCCAATTCTTTTTGAGGAATTTTTGTGTTGTGACCAAAATGAAGTACACTTATCTTTATCAAATTTTTCTGACTAGGCTGCCATTTTTTTTCAATAAAATCACATAAATGTAAACTTTCATTAATCATGTCTATAAAATTATTTTCCTCTTCCACTTCAATAGCTATTTTAGAGACATTATAATCATTTTTATTATTAATTAAATTAATTGCTTTTCGAGCACACCAATAAGCGGGTCCATCTGCACCAATACTTCTTTCTCGAATAATTTCAGTATCCATTCCACCAACACCAATTCCAAAACGAACTTCAATAGGATCTAATTTAAATTTAATTTTATCAGTAATTTCAAGCAGATAATCTGCATTTTTAAGAAGACCTTGAAATTCATCCCCTAATGTAATCACAAATTTAGATACAATGTCTTCTGAATATGACTTATTAATTTCATCTAAAATTCCAGATAAATCTTTCTGAAATTGTTTTCTATCATTAATTTTTCGTGAGGAAATTACATCACCAATTATTGCAAAATACATTCATATCTCCTTTCGAATTTAATATTTTAAAGATTTTTAAAGTTCATAGATATATTTTGTATTTTTATACTATTTAAAGATTAGTATTAAACTACTAATTTAAAAAAAATTAGCATTATATTACTAAAATTATAAAAATTAGTAGTATATTACTAAAAAATACTTTTATTATAAAATAAGACATTGTAAATTTTTCTGTTCTTGAGTTGGTAAGTTGATTTGATGCAAAATATTTGAAATGTAAAAAATGTTAGATTTCAACATTTTTTTAATTAAACTGTAAAATATTCTTTTTTAGATTAAAATAACCTATTTTAAAAGATATTTTGCATAAAATCCATCGGTATCTGCATAAATAGCTTTAAACCCATATTCTTCTGCTTTTACCATTGTTTCTTTTATATATTCTCTTCCCCATGCAGTAATAGATTCTGCACATGCCATTGAATACCATCTAAATCTTGAAAAACCATAAATTCCATACATTGTATTTGCAAGTCTTTTTAGTGCATCTTGTTGTACTTTAAGTATTCTTTTTTCTGTTGGATCTTCTGTTTCATTCATTTGATTTTTTATTTTTAATCTTTCACTAACCACATTCCATATTACAGAAGGAATGAATCCTTGAGGATTTTTTGCAAATTCATGATTATATTCTGGTGGTATATTATAGTTTGTATCATTTTCTTCTAGATTTTTTTCACTTTTTAATGAGTTAGCTATATTATAATCCTCACCTAAATTTTTTTGCAGTAAAACGTCGGGAGAAACGTTTTTTGAAATAATTATGCTGGGATACAAACTCCTAAAATCGAATTGAACTAAATTATTGTGAAGGCCTTTTTCAGGTTCTTTTACATATCCTCCAACAGCACTCGCAGATCTTTTTGAGGAGTTCATTCCTGATGGTTTATTTGGAACAATTTCATTATATTCATAAGCTTTTCTAACTAAATACCATTCTGCTTGTTGGCCTGTTGCCATACGTGTTAAATCAAATAATGGTTGGCCCACTATTCTAGTAAGTTCTAAACTAAGAGGGAGAGTTTCTTCAGCTATTTTTAAAGTTGATACTACGTCATCTAGGGAATAATCAAATAAATTATCTAATTGCTTACCCCCATTATCCCAAAATTCATAGATTCTATCTCCTTGAACTTCAATTTTTTCTTCTCCAAAAAGTTCAAGGTAAACTCTTTCTAATGTATATCTATCTAAACTAATATATCGTCTCATTACTAAGTATAAATCAACATGTATCATTCCTTTAAATGAGGCAGAGCTTGCATATCCTCTTTTTAGGAATTTTAACTCTGATCCATCCATTCCAAAATCAAGATTTATATCATATTTTGCAGCCCTATCTCTAATATATGGAAAATCGAAATTGTCTGAATTATATCCTACAATTACATCTACATTATTATCTTTCACAATTTTAACAAAAGATTTTATCATTTCTTTCTCTGTGTCGACAGTTTCAACAAAGTCTAAATGCTCTCCTTTGTTCGAAATTACTTTTTCAACTCCAAAATTACTAGAAACACCAATCATAATGATTTCATTTTTTTTTGAGTTAGGCATTCCTTTAGGATTTCTGACTTCTAAATCAAAACTCATTATATTTAGCTGCGGAAAATCACTACTAATGGTTTTTGGAGAGTGGTTTAATTTAATTATTTCTAGATTTTCATCTTCAGATTTAATGGTAGGAAATGTTTCAATGACTTCACCATCTAATTCAATCTTTGACATTGGAAAAAGATCATTGTCAATGAGATATCTCCTGTAAAATGGAATATCATGTTCTCTAATATCATCTACAGATTCAAAATCACGAATATTGTCTCTTAATGTTGGAACATCTTGAGGATGTGAAAATGTTACTTTTATAAATTCTGATTCAATTTGGAACTTCTTTTTTTTGACAATCTCTATTTTTTTCACTTCAGGACCTAAATTTTCTAAATCTTCCATACATTGCTTTGGATCATTAGCTATAATGTAAATATATGGTTCAAAAGTATCATCTAAAGCAATTATCTTTTTATCACTAGTTTTACCATCTATATCTTGTTCTTTTCCAAAAAGACGAACAACTGCTTTTTCCTCGTGAGTTATATAATCAATATCTAATAAAATAATGTTCCTTTTTTCCATAGTTATTCCTTTTTTCCATACTTATTCTTTTTTTATTTTTACTTATTTTTAGACAGATTTTTTATGTATTTTTTCCATATCTCTGGTATGTGATTCTATTAATTTCATGGTTAATCATCGGGATATTTTTCTAAAACTTCTAGTATTTCTCTAGCCCATGAATCAGCATTTTCTAGTGTGATAAACCAATTATTTTCGTCCATGTCAGACTCCATTAATTTATATTCTCTTGGATGAGTGTATATTCTTATTCTTTTGTAACCCCAGATAAATACACTGTCACGAATTGTGTCGTTTTTTGTGATTATATTTTGTTCTCTTAGGTCTTTTTCAGCTTCTAACATTATTTTTAACCTATTAATAAGTTATTGTTTTTTTTATTTTAGCTATTTTTTCTATTTTTAATTATTATATTTTATTATTTAGATATTTTTTTATTTTAGCTATTTTTTTTATTTTTACTTATTATTATTATTATTATTATTATTATTATTATTATTATTATTATTATTATTATTATTATTATTG
>Ga0082212_10013692_pt1 | contig 10124 bp, 7 predicted proteins | sample TergutNt197P3_FD_71548 | JGI IMG/M metagenome (GOLD analysis project Ga0082212, IMG submission 71548) | Neocapritermes taracua P3 segment gut microbial communities from Petit-Saut dam, French Guiana - Nt197 P3 | ecosystem: Host-associated > Arthropoda: Insects > Digestive system > Gut ...
TTTCCGTGCCCAGTTCGGAGAGCACCTTCGTGCTGTAGTCCATGCTGGGGATAATCTCCCATGTGGCGTCCATGTTCCAGAGCCGGTTCGCTTCGGTAACGACCAGCCAATCCTGCTTAAAGGGCAGGGTAGGATTGTCCGAATAGGTGATCGAGAACTTGATCGGCGCTTCTTCGCCCATCGCCGCCATGGGCAGCAGGGCAAGGCACATGATGAGCACCAGCAGCATCCCTGTTATTTGGGTCAACGATTTTTTCATGATGCGTCCTCCTATATCCGTTTTTGCGGAACGGGAAACCCGTCTCCTCTGTCCAGATGGTAACATAACAGTCTTTGGCATGTCAATGCGTTGATGATTTATTAGATTTATACCGGAAGCTTTTAAGCCGCCTTTACATCCGCCGGCGATTCGGGTATGATGGGCGGCATACAACATGAATGAATAGGGACGCTCTTTTGGCGTCCGTCGGGAGGCGGCGGGATCATGAGCGGCATCAAACCGATAAGGGCGCCGTGGAAAGGCGCGATGAACGGCCGGGAACGGTTTTTACGGCAGATGACCTTTCAGCCCGTCGATCGCTGCTTTAATATGGAGTTCGGGTATTGGGAGGAAAATTTCAGGCAATGGCCGCTTTTTTCGGAAAACGGCGTGACCTGTAACCGGGAGGCCGACGCTTTTTTCAGTTTTGACCGGATCGAGTGTGTGTATCCGGGTCTGTGGATGTCTCCGCCGTTTGAGCAGCGCGTGATCCGGGAAACGGATACGACCCGCGTGATCATCAACGGAGACGGCCTGACCGCCGAGGTGCCCAAGGACTGTCACGACACGATCCCGCATTACATGAACGCGACGATCGTCACGCCGGAAGATTGGAAACGGTGCAAGGCGGAGCGTTTTGATCCGGACACGCCCGGCAGGATACCGGATCCGGCGCGTATCAAGGCGGAGCATCCGGAGGACCGGGATTACCCTTTGGGCATCAACTGCGGTTCGATGATCGGCAAAATCAGGGACATGCTGACGTTTGAAGGGCTGGCGTACGCCTGTTACGATTACCCCGATATGGTGGAAGATATGGTGGAGACCTGCTGCCGGATGACGGAACGGGCGCTGGACGCGCTTCTGCCTGAAGTCAGCTTCGACTATGCTAGCGGATGGGAAGACATCTGCTTTAAAAACGGACCCATTGTATCTGTGGATTTCTTTCATCATGTTATCATGCCGCGCTATAAACGCATCAGCCAAAAATTGCGCGCGTACGGCGTGAAGGTTTTCTATATCGACTGCGACGGGGACGTCCGTCCGATTCTGCCGGATTTTCTGGAAGGCGGCGTCAACTGTCTGTTCCCCTACGAGGTGAACTGCTGTGCGCACCCCGCGGAACTGCTGCGCGAATACGGGAAGGATCTTTTAATCATGGGCGGTGTTGATAAAATGAAGCTGGGAGAGGGGCCGGCGGCGATCAGACGTTATATGGAAACCCTGGTTCCGCTCGTTGAACGAGGCGGGTATATCCCGTTTTGCGACCATCGGTGCCCGCCCAATGTGAAGCAAGAGGATTATCTTTATTACCTGGACCTGAAGGAAAGGATGTTCGGTATCCTGTAGCCGGAACAGGTTCTTTTCTTCTTTCCGTGAAAATGGGATAATGGGAGAGAGGAAGAATTTACATTTGCCCAAAAAAACGTTACAATGTGTCGGCATCGTTGCGCAAGTTCATGTACGGGAGCGATCGATATAGCTAAGATCATTGCGATTGCCAACCAGAAGGGCGGCGTCGGTAAAACGACGACGACTGTCAACTTGGCCGCCGAGATAGCGGCATTGAATATCCGGACGCTTCTGGTGGATTTTGATCCTCAGGGCAACGCGTCCAGCGGCCTGGATATCAGGCGCTCCGACAGCAACATCTATGATGTGATTATCGGCCGCGCGCCGCTTGCGCGCGTCATCGCCAAAACAGCCGTGAAGCATTTGAAGATCGCGCCGGCGGATATCCGTCTGGCAGGCGCGGAGCTGGAACTGGTGGATGTGGAGGAACGGGAGTATAAGCTCCGTGCGGCGCTGGGGCAGGCGGCGGCGGAATATGAGTATATTTTTATCGACTGCCCGCCTTCGCTGGGATTGCTGACGATCAACGCGCTATCCGCCGCCGGCACGGTATTGATCCCCATTCAGTGCGAGTATTACGCACTGGAGGGGGTCACCGCGCTGATGGATACGGTCAACCGCGTGAAGCGGTCGCTGAATCCGGGGCTGGACATAGAAGGCGTGCTGCTGACTATGCTGGACGGGCGCACAAACCTGGGCCTTCAGGTGGTTGAGCAGGTGAAGCGGCATTTTAAGAAAAAGGTATACTCCTCGGTTATCCCGCGCAATGTGCGGCTTTCGGAGGCGCCCAGTCACGGGCTGCCGATGTGCCTTTACGATCCTAAAAGCGCGGGCGCGCTGGCTTATCGGTCTTTGGCCCGTGAAGTGATAAACCGGAATGCATAAACCCGTTCGCTCATCTGTTCCGGATGATGCGAATCGGAACCAAACGGGGGATAGCGCGTGAAAAAAACAGGTTTGGGGCGCGGGTTGGGTTCCCTTTTGCCGGACAATGAGGAGATGCTGCAAAGTGTCGTGCAGGAAATAGCCCTGAGCGATATCGACCCTAACCGTGAACAGCCGCGCCGTCATTTTTCGGATGAATCATTGAATCAGCTGGCGGACTCCATGAAGGAGTCGGGTGTTTTGCAGCCCCTGATCGTCGTGTCCGTAGGCGGCCGCTACCGTATTGTGGCGGGCGAACGGCGTTTTCGCGCGGCGCGGATAGCCGGTTTGCCTTCCGTGCCGTGTATGGTTCGGCAGATGGATCAAATCCAGCAGATGGAAGCCGCGCTGATCGAGAATCTTCAGCGGGAGGACCTAAATCCCATCGAATCCGCCGCGGGCATCCGTTCGCTGATGCAGCAGTGCGGCTATACCCAGGAGGCGGCGGCGCGCAGGCTGGGTAAATCCAGGCCGGTGATCGCCAATCTGCTGCGGCTGCTGTCGCTGCCGGATGAAGTCATTCAGATGATACGTCAGGGCGCGTTGTCGCAAGGCCACGCCAAGGTGATCGCGGGCATTGACGGGGTGAAGCGGCAGACGGATCTGGCCAAAAAGGCCGTTGCGGACAACCTGAACGTGCGTCAGCTGGAACAGTTGGCGGCGGCCCGCAAAGAGACCGCGGCGCCGGCACGGCCCAAGCAGGCGCTTGCACCGGAATTGAAGGATATGGAGGAACGGCTGATCAGGGCCTTCGGTGTCCGCGCCCGTATGACAGGCAGCCGGAAAAAGGGGCGCATCGTATTGCAATACCGCTCCGCGGAGGAGTTGGATCGCGTATATGATGTGCTGGAGCGATTAACGGGAGCGTGGCAGTGAATACGCTCGCGGTGGTCCACCGGGGGCGGGACGGGGATTGTTTTCCGCTGGATCCCTGTACTTTCCGTATACGTATCAGCGTCGCCCGCGATGATTTTGACCGCATCGAGCTTTGTTATGCTATGAACAAATACAGGTGGGATCAGGAGCGGAAAACCGTTCCGCTCATCAAGGTTAACACAGACAGGGAACGCGACTATTATCAGGCGGACATATCCGGGCGGGATACGCGCCTGGCTTATATCTTTTTGCTGTATCAGGGAGAAGACTTGTTTTTTTTCAGCGAAGAGGGGCTCAGCCGGCAATATGCGTTCGAATACGGGCACTACACCTATTTTCAGTATCCGTTCATCCACGCGTACGATGTACACCGGGTGGTGTCCTGGGCGGATACCGCGGTGATGTATCAGATCTTTCCGGAACGTTTCGCCTGCGGTTTGGGCGGGAAGGATTATGTCAATACCCCGTGGGACGCGCGGCCGGCGCCGAAGAGCTTTTACGGCGGCGATCTGGCGGGCATTGAGCAGCATTTGGGCTATCTTCAGGATCTGGGTGTAAACTGTGTGTATTTAACACCCGTTCATCCGTCGCCAAGCAACCATAAGTACGATGTGACGGATTATGAGACGGTGGACGCCGCCTTTGGAGGAGAGATCGCTTTCCGCTCGTTGATAAAGGCTGTTCACAGCCGCGGTATGCGTCTTATGCTGGACGGTGTTTTCAACCATTGCTCCGAAAGGTTTGGGCCTTTTCAGGATGTCCTGTGCAAAGGTAAAGATTCCGTTTACCGGCATTGGTTCTTGATTGACGGCGAGTGCATTAATCAAGCGCGGACGAATTACCGCATGTTCGGCAGCGTACCGTATATGCCCAAACTGAACACGGGGCATCCGGAGGTGATCGAACACTTCTGCGCCATTGGCGCCAGGTGGGTGCGGGATTATCACATCGATGGCTGGCGGCTGGATGTGATGGATGAAATAAGCGACGCGTTCATCCGCTCATTCCGCGTAGCCGTTAAAAGGGAGAACCCGGACGCGCTGATCCTGGGCGAGGCGTGGCATCAGTCCGGTCACTGGCTGAAAGGGGATCAGCTGGACGGCGTGATGAACTACGCGTTGACCAAAGCCCTGATGGATTGTCTGGCGAACCGCACGCTGGACGCGCAGGGGCTGGCTGAGCGGCTGATCCGGATACAGGCGGGGATTCCGCCCAACAGCGCGCGTATGATGATGAATCTGATCGGCAGTCATGACACGCACCGTTTTCTGACGCTTGTCAAGGGTGATAAACGTCTGATGAAACTCGCGCTGTGCATCCTGTTTTTTTATGTAGGCATTCCCTGTGTTTATTACGGCGATGAAGTGGGGATGGAAGGCGGGTATGATCCGGATTGCCGGCGCGGGTTCCCCTGGGATGAAAGGCGGTGGGATCATTCGCTTCGCGCGCTGGTTCAAACGCTTTGCCGTTTGCGCACGGACGGCTGTCTGGCGGGAGATGAGATCAGTATTCGGGCGGACGGTCATATACTGCGTATCACGCGTCCGCGCGCGCGGCTGCTCTTGAACCTGTCGGACTACCCTGAATCATTTGCGGCAGACGGCGAAACAGACCGTATGGACGCGTGGGAATACAGGATAAAGGCTTAACCCTATTTGAAAGGAGATTTTCCCTATGAAAAAATGGCTGGCTCTCACTCTCGGCATCCTGATGATCCTCCCGGCATGCTCCGCGACCGCGCAAAGCGACATGTACACGCGCGTGATGTCCCGCTTCAGCGGCGAGTTGGAGCCGGGCGCCGTGATCAATGTTTTGGAGAATGCCACCGCCATCGAGTTAGGCTATGCCCAGCTTTTGGTGGACGCGTTCAACGAGGCTTACGCGGATCAGGGTATTTCCGCAAAGATCATGGATATCGACCAGTACAGCGATCTGGCGACGGACGGCCCTTACGGTTACGGCCCGGATGTCTGGTATCAGGCTAACGATATTCTGATGAAATACGCCACCAAGCAGCATTTGCTGCCGCTGCCCGTATACGATCTGGAGTGTTTTGAACAGATTCCCCAGGACGCGTGGAATGCTTACAGAATGACGATGTATGATGAAGCCTTTTATTGCGGCGTGCCGCTGATCGTGCAAAGCGGGATGCTGTTCTATATTGAGTCGATGCTGCCGGACAACTGGCAAACCGAGTGGGATGTGAACGGGAACGGGATCCCGGATTTCTTCGAGACCTTCACGGCGCTTTATGCGCTCAGCGAAGACATCCAAACGAACGGAGGCAAGACGAAGTACGGTTACCTGGACGATCTGGTGGATGTCTATTTCTCCTTCGGTTATCTGTTCACCAACGGCGCGTACATCTTCGGCAGCAACGATACCGATCCTGCCGATATCGGCCTGGCCAAAGGCGAAGCCGCCAAGGGGGCGGCCATGCTGCGTCAGTGGGCGGGCCTCATGAACAATACCGAAGTGCTGGACAGGGCGTTCGCTTCAGCCGCGTACAGTTACCTGGCGCAAGGTACGATGCTGTGCACGATCACCACGCCGGACGTGAAGCAAATGTTTGTCCGCGCGATGGTGAATACGGGCGAGTGGACGCAGGCGTCGGCGGAGGCCGACCTGAAGATGATCAACGTGCCGCGCCTGCCCAAATCCTGTGATCTGACCGGCGACCGCTGGCAGGATACGATTACCCGCATGGACGAGTTGACGGATATCACCGCCATGATGGGCGGCATCAACGGGTACGGTATTTCCGCCTATACATCCTGCCCGAACGCCTCCCTGGCTTTCGTTCAGTTCGCGGCGTCCTACGGGCAGATACTGGAGCGCAACCGTATGTTGGGCGTCAGCCCGGCCCGCGGAGACGCCGCGGCGGTGATCGGAGCGGATGATCATACCGTGCAAATCATGTTTGATAACCTGAGCGGAGGGTATATATACGTGATGCCCGCCATCAACGAAATCGGGCAGCTATGGACGCCCGGCGGGAGTTTTCTGGTGGATCTGTGCACCGACGCCTTCCGGCTGGTGCGCGGCGAGGAAGAGCTTTACGCCACTGCGGAGCAGATACAGGCCGGCCTTGAACGGATGGTACAGCAAATCCTGGACGCGATTTTCACGCTGTCGTAGCGAAGAAGGGGGATTTTCATGTCAGGATTTAATGCTGCGCAACCTGCCGCAGTAAAACCAAACCGGATCGCCTCACTGTTTCGGACTGCGTTGCTGTCCTTTCGCAAGCTTGGTGCGTTTCTTCGCTGGGCGCCGCTTCATGTATGGATGTCCGCTGCCGTGATGGGCGCGGGGCAGCTGTGTTACGGTCAGATCGTGAAGGGGGCGGCTTACCTGGGCTGTTTGGCCCTGTCGCTGTGGTACTTTATCACGCGGGGTTTCACGGACTTTTTAGGCCTCTTTTCCTTAGGGACGCGGCAGGAGGATCTGTGGCTGGGCACCCCCGGCGATAACTCCATGACCATGCTGATATTGGGTGTGTTCGCGGCTTGCGCCCTGATCCTGACGATCGTGTTATGGATCACGAATATCCGCGACGCGGCTTTCACGGCGCGCGAAGCGGAGCAGGGCCGCAGCCCCCGGAATATCCGGCAGACGCTTGCCTCCATGGCGGACGCCAAGTTCCATGTGACGACGCTGAGCCTGCCGCTGGTGACGGTGATGATCTTCTCCGTGATTCCTATCCTGTTCATGATATTGGTCGCTTTTACCAATATGGGCGGCGATATCGTCTATCCGAAACTGGCGGACTGGTCGCTGGACGCGTGGCAGAAGCTGACGGGCGTTGGGAAGCTGGGCGGCACGTTCACCAAGATCTTAACCTGGAACGTGTCCTGGGCGGTCATGACGACGGTCATCAATTTTCTGGGGGGACTGTCTCTGGCGCTGCTGCTGAACAAGAAGAACGTGCGGGCTTCCAAGTTCTGGCGATCCTTCCCTGTCCTGGCTTATGCCATCCCGGGATTCATCTCCATGCTGGGCTATAAGTTCATGTTTTCTCAGTCCGGGCCGATTAACAGCATGCTGGTGGACGCCGGTAAGGACAGCATCTTCTTCCTGACGAACGATATCTCCGCCAAATGGTGGGCCAGAGGGATCGGCCTGTTCGTGAACGCCTGGATCTCCATTCCCGCCATCATGCTGATGGCGTCCGGCATATTAAGCAACATCAGCGCCGAACTGTACGAGGCTTCCACGCTGGACGGCGCGACCGCGTTCCAGCAGTTTAAGAAGATCACCTTCCCTTTTGTGCTCTTTTCCACCACGCCGCTGATTATCGGCCAGTTCGTGGGCAATTTTAATAATTTCGGCATTTTCTTCTTCATGCGAAGCGGGATAATATCCAATTACGGGGATTACTTTCTCGCTTCGGATACGGATCTGCTGATCAATTGGCTGTATAATCTTTCGGTCGATAATAATTACTATTCCGTGGGCGCGGCCATCAGCCTGGTGATCTTTGTGATCACGTCCACGCTGTCGCTGGCGGTCTATATGCGATCCGCGGCTTATAAAAAGGAGGATACCTATCAATGAGTATGATGAGTTCGCCTCCGAAACGGAAAAAACGCCTGACGTTTCGCCGTGCCGCGGACAATACGCTGACCTATGCCGCGCTGATGGCCGTATCGGCCGTCTTTCTGTTTCCGTGCTTATGGCTCGTCCTGGCCAGCTTCAGCAAATCCGGCAGCTTGTATGATGCGCGGGGTTTCTTTCCCGCTTCATACAGTGCGCAAACGTTCGTCGATCTGTTTACAGACGACGTGAACGGCTTGTATCCTTATGGCCGCTGGTTCATGAATACGCTGTACGTCGCGAGCATGAGCTGCCTGCTGGGGACGACGCTGGTCATCCTGACGGGCTATGTCATGAGCCGTTTCCGCTTTAAAGGCCGCAACGCGATCAAACAGCTGACGCTGGTGCTGGGCATGTTTCCCGGTTTTATGGGAATGACGGCCATCTACATCATTATGGCGCAGCTCGGATTGCTCAACCGGCTGGAGGCGCTGATATTCCTGTACGCAGGCACCGCACCCATGGGTTATCTGCTTCAAAAGGGATATTTCGATACCATTCCCTTTACCATTCACGAAGCGGCGCGTATCGACGGCGCGAACAACTGGCAGATTTTCAGAAAAGTCACGCTGCCGCTGTCCAAACCTATGCTGGTTTATACGGCGCTGACACAGTTCGCCTGGCCCTGGAGCGATTGCCTGCTGCCCAAGCTTTTGCTGAAGAACCGTGAGCAGTGGACGGTGGCGGTGGGGTTGTTCAATATGCCGGAAACGCATTTTTCCAGGTTTGCCGCAGGCAGCGTGTTTATCGCGGTCCCTATCGTGATCCTGTTTTTCTGTCTGGTGAAAAACATCGTGAACGGCATGACCGCCGGCGCGGTCAAGGGATAAGGGGGTGTCCTGCATGAAAAAAGTTTTACTCCTGGCACTCGTTGTGTGTTTAGGGCTGGGCGGATTATCGGTTCGGGCGGAAGGAAGCATCGTGCCCAACTGGTACGAGGTATTCGTCTACTCTTTCGCGGATGGCGACGGCGACCGCATCGGCGACTTTAAGGGTCTGACCGGCAAGCTGGATTACATTAAGGATATGGGTTTCGGCGGCATCTGGTTGATGCCGATTCATCCGTCGCCCAGCTACCATAAATACGATGTGACGGATTATTATGCGATTGATCCGGTATACGGCACACTGGAAGATTTCCGGTCTTTTTTACAGGCGGCGCATGCGTTGGATATCCGTGTGATTATCGATCTGGTCGTTAATCATACATCCAGCCAGCACCCCTGGTTTCAGGACGCGAGATCCGGCGAGGATTCGCCGTACCGTGCTTATTATAACTTTACAAAAACAGCCCGTGCGGGGTATAATCCATTACCGGACGGTTGGTACTTCGAGAGCCGCTTTGTGGCGTCCATGCCGGATTTGAACCTTGACCATCCGGCTGTTCGCGCGGAAATAGAGGATATCATGCGCTACTGGCTGGAAATGGGCGTGGACGGTTTCCGGCTGGACGCGGTCACCAGTTATTATACCGGCGATAAGGGCGCGAACATCGCGTTCCTCCGCTGGCTGAACGATGCCGCCAAGGCGGTCAAACCGGACTGCTTCATCGTGGGTGAATGCTGGGACAGCCTGCAGACAATCCGCGATTACTACGAAAGCGGCATCGACAGCTTTTTTACTTTCCCCGTCGCGCAGGGCGGCGGCTACATCGGCAAGACCTTGGGCGCGGATATCAAGAACAAAGCGGTGTGTTACGCGGATGCCGTCATGCTGCTGGAGAGCACCTTCGGCGCGCTGACGCTGTCGCCTTTTCTGGGCAATCATGACACGCCCCGTATCGCCAGCGCTTTGGGCGCCCATTCGCCCGCGAACCTTAAAATGGCTGCCGGTCTTCTGGCCATGATGAACGGCTGCGTCTTCGTATACTACGGTGAGGAGATCGGCATGATCGGCGCGGCCAACGACCCGGAGAAGCGGCTGGGTATGTTCTGGGACGAGAAGAAAAACATCACTTTCGCACCTCACGGCGCGAAAATGCTGGATTATCCTTTCCCGTCCGTCCGCGATCAGCAGCTTCGGGAATCCTCCATACTCCATTATTACCGATCGGCCATGCATCTGCGTAACCGATTCCCGATCATCGCGGCGGGTACGCCGGCTGTGTTGGTATCCTCGT
>Ga0082212_10013693_pt1 | contig 10124 bp, 9 predicted proteins | sample TergutNt197P3_FD_71548 | JGI IMG/M metagenome (GOLD analysis project Ga0082212, IMG submission 71548) | Neocapritermes taracua P3 segment gut microbial communities from Petit-Saut dam, French Guiana - Nt197 P3 | ecosystem: Host-associated > Arthropoda: Insects > Digestive system > Gut ...
CCAGGGCGACTTTTTATTGGAGCACGGCTACGCCTTGCAGCGGAGCATATGCGACAAGGCCATACGGGATATCGACGCGTTTTTGGGATAACCGGCGCCGGGAGCATGCCATGAGCAAGAGCCTTATTCGAGATATCGTCGATCAGGAATGGAGAATGTTCTCCACTGTCTCCAACGTGGGAGGTCCGGCCGCCTGCCAGCTTGATCCTGACACTTTCGCGCTTATGCGCCAAAGCCAGGTCAGCGCCTGGCCCGAGGAACTGCTGGAAAGCTATCTTGCCGATCTGGCCGCCGCCTCGCGCGAGGGGCGCAACCTCATGAGCGAGAAGTACGCCTGGATGATGGAATCCACCTTTCCCGGCGAATTCGGGGACATCGTCGACCGTCTCCCCGTTATTGACCAGGCTACGCTCGCTTTGATTGAGGAGATCGTTGCCGTGAACGTGGAGTGGAAGATGGAGCTGAGCGCGCGCTACCCCCGGCTGAGCGACAGGGGTAGGGCCATACGCGCGCGGGATGACAGCGAACGGGAAACCTCGTTTGAAACCTACCACCGGGGGGAACTCAAGACCTATTCCCCGCGTAGCGTGCGCATCCTGCACAGGCATACCGAGGAGCAGAAAAAAAACGGCATCAACGGCGCGGCGGCCGTGCTGCTCAGCCAGGCGCAGCAGTGCGGCTACGCCTCGCTGGACGAGGCGGAACAAGCATGCGGCAAATTTTTTATCTGATCCGGCAGACTCTGAAACACAAACGCTTACGCGTATGGGTGATGATCGGCAGCATTTTTCTGGCTTGCGCCGTGACGTTTGTGGCGGTAGTGCTATCCAAGGGAATCCACTATACTCTGCAAACCGCCAAGGAGCGCTTGGGCGCTGATATTGTGGCCGTCCCGGCTGAGGCTCGGGACGAAGCCGCAGCGGCTTTGCTTGCTGGCGCTCCCACTGTCTTTTATATGCCGGTCGCCTTGGAAGAAAAGGTTAGAACAATGCCGGGAGTAAAGCAGACCTGCTCCCAATTTTTTCTGCGCAGCTTAAACGCTCCCTGTTGCGATTCAGAGGTTTCCCTTGTAGGCTTTGACCCGCAACGAGACTTTACCATCAATCCATGGTGGTTACAAAAAATTCGGGCCCCCTTGCGGAATAATCAGATTATCGTGGGGGCCAAAGTCATCTCGGAAATGGTAGGCACACCCGACAAAACTATTGGCCGTCGTCTGGTCTTCATGGGTAAACCCTTCACCGTGGCCACAATTTTGGAACCGACAGGACTTGGCATGGATTACACGGTTTTTCTCACTATGGACGCGGCTCACCAACTGCTTAAAGATGCGCCGCTCCAGCCCCTGCCCATTAAGCAAGATCAGATTTCCACCATTCTCATAAAGCTTGAAGATGGGGCGGATCAGGCCGCGACAGCCAGTGTTGTTGAACAGCGTATCCCGGGAGTAAAGGTTTTTACGGCTAACCAATTGATCTCTTCGTACAGCCGGCAATTGTACAATTTCGTGAACATCCTTTTTGTGGTGGGCGGCATTTTCTGCTGTCTGACGATTATTCTTGTGGGAAGTCTGTTTACCTTATCGGTGCGGCACCGGATGCGGGAAATTGGCTTGTTCCTGGCTATGGGGGCCAGACGAAATTTTATCTTCCGGCTCGTTGTTTTGGAAGCGATCTGCATCTCCGGAACAGGCGGGCTGCTCGGAATTCTGGTTGGCTTTGCCGCAATCCGCTTTGGCCGGGATCGGATGGAGGCGATGATCGGCAACCTTTATATGTGGCCAGACAATCCCTATTTTTTAAAAACCGCTGGCCTTACCCTGCTCGCGGCCCTCATCACGGGCGGCCTGGGCGGCCTGTATCCCGCTTGGCGTATCAGCCGCGTTGAGCCATACGAAGCCATCAGAAGAGGAGAATAGGCGATAATGATCCGGGTAGAAGCGCTCAGTAAGCGCTATAAAGGCGCAACGGTGCTGGACGGGATCGATTGGCGCATTGAAAACGGCAGCTTTGCCATTCTTACAGGGCGCTCAGGCGGAGGCAAGACAACGCTGCTCAGCGCCATGGGCGGTCTGACCAAACCGGAAGAGGGGCGCGTCCTTATCGACGACATTGATATCTGGAGGCTCACTGAGCCGGAATTGGCCTCGTTGCGCAACAGCAAACTCGGCTTTGTTTTCCAATTGCCCAGCCTGATGCCCGCCTTGAACGTGCTGGACAATATCCTGTTGCCCATCGCATTCAGCGGTCGAAGCCCCAACCGGGAAGACAGGGATTTTGCTTTGTCGCTACTGAACATGGTGGGTATGACTGGCAAGGAAGACCTGTATCCTGCCCAACTCTCCGGTGGGCAACAACGCAGAGCTGCCATTGCCAGAGCCATGATCAACCGTCCGCCTATCCTGTTGGTGGACGAACCCACGGGAGACCTGGATGAGAGGACAGAAGCAGAAATTATGAATTTATTTCAACGTATTAACCGGCAGAGCGTAACCATAGTCATGGTGACCCACGCCTTGGGCTATGTCGGTTTCGGCCAAGCATATACTTTGAAGAGCGGGCGGCTGCTCCCTTACGAAGAGGCTGAAGTTTCTCCGGAGGCTGCGGTACAGGGAGGACAATGAAGGCAATAACGCGCCTCGTCGTCATGGTTGTCCTTTTCTCTGCCGCCTCCACGCCCGCCCCGGCCGGGAGGGGGGCATGGCATACAATCGCTTTGGACAAGACGCACGTCGTTTCCGTGATTAGTGACCCCGCGTGGCCTTCAACCCTGTATGCCACAACCCCCCGGGGTCTGTTCAGGAGTCTTGACGACGGCAACACCTGGAGCAATTTCGGCGATACCCTGCCTCAGGATTTTCCTCCCAGCACCATAGCGATAACCCCGTGTAACAGCAAGGAATTATATGTTGGTTATGACGGACTGGGCGTTTTCAAAAGTGTCGACAGCGGACAGTCTTGGCAAGCCGTGAACGAAGGCTTGCCCAATCTTTCTGTCCGCTGTGTCGCCATCAATTGCATAGACCCTAATTTTGTCTATCTGGGCATGCGGGGCGGTCTAGCTATCAGCACCAATGGCGGCAAGTCCTGGCGCATGTCCTCCGGTTTCAAGCGGGAGGTCACTGTCAATACCATTATGATCGACTCTTATTACCCGAAAGTTCTCTACGCGGGCACAGGGGATGCTGGCGTATTCAAAAGCGGCGACGGCGGAGTTTCTTGGAAGGATACCAATGAAGGCCTGAGCAACCTGCACATCACGGCTTTGCACATTGATCCGCAACGTCCAAATATTGTGCTTGCCGGTGCCCGTCATCCGGCCACGCCGACGAATGTGTCCGACGGTAAGGCCAGCGGAGGCGTGTTCCGCACACAGGATGGGGGAAAAACCTGGCAAGGAAGCTCCCTGTTGAATATCCATATCTTCTCGTTTGCCGCGGACCTGGCCTTTCCGAATGTGGTGTACGCCAGCACCGGGGGCGGCATTTACCGGAGCGTGGACAAGGGCCTGTCCTGGACCGACATCAATACTGGCCTGGACAATACTTTCCCGCACGCGATCCACGTTTTACCCGTCAATCCCCCGATCGTGCTTGCCGGCACAACCTTCGGCCTGCTTTCCTATACGGACGCATCTCTGAATATACCGGAGCAAGGCAGCGACGGCTCGGCAACGACGCCCGTCGTATACGGCATTGTCGGCGGGGGGGGCTTAGGGCTGCTGCTCGGCCTCCTGTGGCTTCTATTGCGCAGGAAGCGCGATATACCAGACAGCCAGCAGCCTGTCTGGTAAAGAGGCGGGGCAGGGATAATGCGGCATCTTGCGCTGAAGAGTCTGAAAGGCCGTAAAGCATACAGCGCCATCATCATCACCGCTGTCGCCGCTGCGGTCGTCATGACGCTCTTCTCACTTTTCGTGGCCGACAGCGCCCGGCTGAAATTGGACGACAGCCGCCTGCGGCTCGGACCGGACTTGGCCGTTGTTCCCAAAGGAAGCAAGGCAAGGGGACATACTTACTTGAGTAAAGGCCCGCCTGCCGAAGGCGCGGTGCCTGCTGGGACCCTTGAACAGCTTGGGATTTTTTCTGAAATTGAAGTCGCCACCCTGCAAAAACGCTTGGGAGCTGCCGCTGTGGGGACTGTCCAGGCAACCCTCATCGCTTTTGACCCGTCAACGGATTTTGTCGTGCAGCCTTGGCTGGACAAACACAGCACGGAAAGCTTTCTGGGGCGGGATAAGGGCCTTGTGTTGGGGGTCCGGGTGAGTGCGGAGGGGTTCACCGCCGCCCTACCGACAGCGAACGGCAAAAGCGTGGGCGGCAGCCTATTGGCAACGGGCACCTTCATGGATACTGCGATTTTTATTCCTAAGCCGAGCACTGAAATCGCGGCGGAACCTTCCTGGATTCTCCTTAAGCTGCGCCAAGGCGTGTCGCCGGATATTACAGCCGACAGGCTGGAGGTCAATATCGCCCGGATTGAAGTCCTCCGCCGCCCGGAAATGTTCAAAACCATCAGCAATCAATTATACGTGCTTGTTGAAGGAGGTGCTTTCGGCGCTGCGACGCTTCTGACGATCGTCGGCGTTCTGCTGGTGATAGGCGCCATGTTCACCTTAATGGCCCATGAGCGTAAACGGGAATTCGGCCTGCTAAAAGCCTTGGGGGCCAGCAATGCTTTTGTTTTCAAACTGGTCATGGGCGAGGCGGCTCTGCTTGGGAGTGTCGGCGCGGCGCTTGGCGCCGGCATAGTCTCCATGTGTCTCTTGTGTGTCCATACCGGCATTGTCCCTCACGAAATTCCTCTCGCCTTGCCTTCCAGTGCCGTTGTACTATGGAATATACTCGCTGCCATGGCCCTGACCGTGGTCGTAGCCGTCCTGGCGGCGCTGTATCCCGCTCTGGCCGCGACGCGCCTGGAACCTTACGCCGCCATCCGCAACGGCGAATGAAATACCGAACCCCTGCGTGGTGTGCCCTTGGAGGAACTTATCATGTCTGTATCACGCAGGAAGATCGCCCCCGTAACTGCGACTTTCTGCGTTTTGCTATGTTTGCTCGCGACGGCTTGCCCGACAAGCGTCGCGCAAAAGACCTATACCAACAGCATCGGCGTGGAGTTAGTGCTGATCCCGGCGGGTGCGTTTCTTATGGGAGCCGATGCAAGAGCGGCAAATGAAAAGCCGCCGCACCGGGTGCGCATCAGCAGACCCTTTTACCTGAGCAAGTACGAGGTGACTCAGGAGCAATGGCAGGCAGTGATGGGGAACAACCCCAGTGAGTTTAAGGGCAAAAACAACCCGGTGGAACAAGTCTCCTGGGAGGATGCACAGGAATTCATCCGGCGTTTGAATGAGAAAGAAGGGCATGGCCGTTACCGCCTGCCCACAGAAGCGGAATGGGAGTATGCGGCTAGGGCTGGAACCACCAGCGTCTGGAGTTTTGGCGATGATGCGGATCAACTGGGGCAGTACGCGTGGTATCTTGACAATTCCGCTGAGACCACGCACCCGGTGGGGCAAAAAAAGCCCAACGCCTGGGGTTTGTATGATATGCACGGCAATGTCTTTGAATGGGTGCAGGATTGGTATGGCGAGAACTACTATGCCTCCAGCCCCTCGGCGGATCCCTCCGGCCCGTCTTTCGGGTACTCCCGTGTGCAACGCGGCGGCTGTTGGGGATGCTACCCAGCGGGCATCAGGTCAACCCGTCGAAGCAGCAACCCGCCGGGCGGTCGGAGTAGCCATGTTGGCTTCCGCTTGGCCCTCTTTCCGGAATAGTGGGCAGGCTTGCAGCCAGATGCAACAGTACGGATACGCCTCGGCAGCCGAGGCGGAACAGGCCTGCGGCTGAACGCTACAAATGAAATAATCGCCACCTTGGCCTGCGCTCGCCCAAACAGGGAGGCCTCCGTGTTCCACGAAATTTTGCGCCGGGTCGGGCTTGCATGCTTTGCTTCTTTAGGATAATAAAAGCAACCACAAAATGCCCCTCTGATGGGAGATGCCTCACAACCTCAGTGCGAGCCCGCGAACATGGCCTGGGCGGCAGGATGGGGGAGAGTTTTTTGTTTGTTACGCTATGGATGTGGCAGTGTTTCGCATCAGTACTTACTAATGAGGTTAGGCGATATGGATAAGCATCCTTTTGACAGCGTAAATGGTATGAGCCGCAGAACTTTTTTGACCGCCGCCGCCGGTACGCTTGCCTTCGCCAGCATGCCCGGCTTTGCGAAAGAAGCTTTTGCCGCCGCGCCACAGTCCTTGGTGGGCAAGCCCCTGACTCTGGGGGTTTCCTCTGTGGGCGCCACTGCCGTGTATCCGCTTTTTGACGGGGAGCACAGTTTCCCGCTCAGCCTATTCAAAGGCGCCAGCGAAGCGGAAATGCTGCAAGTGGCGGGGACGCAGCCCATACCCGGCTCGTTTAATGTCTTTTTGATTGAACGCGGCAAAGAACGTTTTCTGGTTGATACCGGTATCGGCACACTGTTCCCCGGGAAGACCGGCCGACTGCTTGAGGCCCTGAAAGAAGCCAAATGCCGCGTAGATGATGTCAGCATAATTTTCATAACCCACCTGCATCTTGATCACATCGGGGGACTGGTCGCGGATGGAAAACCAGTCTTTCCCGGGGCCTTTGTGTACATATCCGAGGCCGAGCATGCATATTGGATGAGCGATGCGGCCATGAGCAAGTCTCCGGAAAGCTGTAAGGTTGTCCGGGATATATTGGCCGTTCTGGATGCCAGCCTGATTGCCGATAAAGCCCAACGGATAATTCTCTTTAAGCCGGACACGGTGCTCAGCAAAGGATCTTTTGCTGACGCCACCGGCGCTCTTTCCAGCCGCCGGACCACCGACGTCAGAAGTGTTGATCTTGCCGGCCACACGCCGGGGCATTCGGGTTTCCTTCTTGAACCCAAAGGCAGAAGCGGCCCTCAGTTGCTCTTTGTCGGCGACCTGTTGCACGGCGCGGCCTTGCAGTTGCCCCGCCCGGATATCACCATTGATTTCGACGTTGACCAAGCCCAGGCCAAGGCAGCGCGTCTGGAAACGCTCGACCGGATTGCGAAGAAAATACCTATCGCGTGCGCGCATCTGCCCTTCCCCGGCATGGGCATGGCGCAGTCGGCAGGCAAGGGATACGAGTTGAGACCCTTGGGTTCCAAATGAGGACAAAAACTTTCAAGGCATAATCACGGCGGCATGCCTGTTGTACAATGCCGGGTTGCAATCGGATGGATTGCAACCCGGCATTGTAGCTGAGTATGCAGAGTCCAGTCCCTGTCGTCAGTAGGTGGAAAACATCTGTTTCACCAGGAAGAGGGCGAGATCCGGCCAAATGCACAAGGCGAGGATACTTGCGCACATTATGAACAGGAAGGGGAAAGCTCCCTTGTAGATGGAAAATATGGATATGTGCGGGCAGATGCTTCGCACGATAAAGATGTTAAGGCCGACAGGGGGCGAAATGCCCGCCATCACCATCATCATGGTCACGAACACGCCGAACCAGACCGTGTCCATCCCGTACTGCAAGGTGATGGGGAGCACGAAAGGCACGGTCAGGATCAGGATGGAGATGGATTCCAGAATGCAGCCCAGGATCAGGTACAGGATAAACAGGAGGAAGATCAGGTGTTCGTAGGACATATCCATGCCTATGAACCAGCTCACCATGTGTTTCGTGGTGCCGGTGGTGACCAGAAGACGCGCCATCAGCCAGCCGCCGATAAACAGCAGGAAGATGGCAGCGCTCATCTTGGAGCCTTCCTTGAAGGCGTTGAGAATATTTTCTTTTGTTATGCGGCGCATGCAGGCCGAGATGAGCAGCACGCCCACCACGCCCAAGGCCGCGGACTCGGTGGGCGTGGCGAAGCCCGCAAAAATGCTGCCTATCACGATCACAAACAGTATACCGACCGGGAGAGCGGCAGGCAGAACCAGCATGCGTTCCTTCCAGGTGGCCGGGGGCTGCCTCGGCCCCATGCGCGGGAAGACAGTGCAGGCGATGATGCAGTACAGCACGAACAGCAGAGACGTCAGCACACCGGGACCGATGACGGCGATGAACATTTCGCCTATGGACTGGTCGGCAAGCACCGCGAAGACGATGAGGAAGACGGACGGGGGAATCATGGCCGCAAAGCCGCCTGAAGCGGCCATGGTGCCGGCGGCAAAGGTCTGGTTGTAGCCGGATTTTTCCAGTTCCGGGATGACCGTTGTGGCCATGGTGGCGGTAGCGGCGGCGGTGGACCCGGTCACGGCGCCGAAGGCCGTGGCGGCCAGGACGCCGGACGCGGCCAAGCCGCCGGGCAGAAAGCCTATCCATTTTCGGATCGCTTCGAATATGTCGGTTACAATGCCGCAATGGAACGCGATGGTTCCCATGAATATAAAGAGCGGAATGCTCATCAGGGAAAAGTTGCTTGCCTGTTCCCAGGCCACGAACATGGTCTGGGTGGCCGCATTGACAGGCCCCAGGGTGATGCACAGGCCGATGCTGGCCACCGTGCACATGGCGTAGGCGATGGGCATTCCGTAAAAAGCCATTACAAGCATAAGGGCGGCAAGAAGATAGCCCAAGTATACAAGATCCATAAGTTACTTGCCTCCTTTTTTGCAAAACTGCCTGCACGCGTCCAGGGTGTTGTACAGCAAGCAGAACGTAAGCGTGAGGAAAGCGAAGGTCATGATCACACGCATGGGCCAGAAGGGATAGCGGAAATCCGCCCCGCTCTCCACCAGCGTGTAGGCGGTGGGGATTTCTATGGCGCTGCGGACTGTGGTGGCCGCCGCCCACAGGGTGACAATGATTCTGGTCGAAAAGTCTACGAACAGCTTCAGTTTGCGCGGGTAGCGGTCATAGATGATGTCGAGCATGATATGGCTCTTTTCAAGTTCCACCTTGCCCAAGGCCAGAAAGATGCCGCCGATGAGAAAGAGGCCGCTGCCTTCAATGGCCCAGGCGAGAGGATGACTGAAAAAGTTGCGGCCCACCACGTCAACGGTGATCACCACCAGTATGAAGGGATATATGATCCAATAGGTGACGGCGAGGTTGATATCCGCCAATTTATCCAGGATTTTCCCTAGTTTGTCAAAAGGGCCGGTTTCAGGGGCATCGCTTGGCGAAGCGTCTTGTGCAACCATAATGCTCTCCTTTGAGCAGATAAACACTTGGCGTAAACAGGCCGGACTCCGGGTGCATGCGCCCGGAGTCCGGGTTCAGGGACACACTGGTGCAATCTGCGGCAGCCTAGAAGCCGTCAATTATGCCGCGGATCATGTTTTTCGGATCCTGCACGTATTCGCGCAGTTGCCGGATGCTCATGGCATTGAATTTGGTGGCGGCAGCGCGCATGTCATTGGCGAGCGCTCTGGCGGGCAGACCCTTGTCTTCGTTCTTCTTGATGAACCATTCCCAAACCTTGTCTCCCGCTTCGTTCCAGCGTGCTTTTTCCTTTTCATCCAGGAAGATGATTTCAACGCCGGCCTTCTTGAGGTCGTCAAAGCCGCGGTCTTCAAGCTTGACATAGCCTTCGGACATATGGTTGCCGGCCAGGCGGAGCTTGTAATACAGCTCTTTCTGGAAGTCCTTGGGCAGGCTGTTCCATTTTTTCGGGTTCATGCCGTAGTCGATGCGGGTTTCGCCCAGGCCGGTGACGGTGACGTACTTGCACACTTCGTGGTAACGCCAGGTCAGGACGCTGCCGACCGCCCAAGCCACGGCGTCGATAACGCCGCGCTGCAGGCCGATAAAGATGTCCGGGGTGGGCAGAGACACAACGGTTGCGCCCAGGCGGATAAGGGCCTCTTTCGCCACTTCGCCGCCAAAGACCATGACCCGCATGCCCTTGAAGTCTTCCAGCTTGCGGACGGGGCTTTTGCTGACCAGGCCCTGGATGCCGAAGTGGGGGATAAAGCCCATGAGTATGCCCTGTTTTTCATATTCGGGTTTGAAGTACTTGGGGTACACTGTTTCCATGATCTGGGTGGCATGGGCGTTACTGTTGGAGAGGAAGGGCAGCCCGTCCGCGTGGGACAGGTTGAAAGCGCCCTGGTTGTGCAGGTGGTAGGTCTGGCCGATATCGACAAGACCGGCCCGCAGGGCTTTCCAGCCGTCC
>Ga0082212_10013694_pt1 | contig 10122 bp, 8 predicted proteins | sample TergutNt197P3_FD_71548 | JGI IMG/M metagenome (GOLD analysis project Ga0082212, IMG submission 71548) | Neocapritermes taracua P3 segment gut microbial communities from Petit-Saut dam, French Guiana - Nt197 P3 | ecosystem: Host-associated > Arthropoda: Insects > Digestive system > Gut ...
TTCGCCGGTTTGCCCGAGGATCTGCTTTTGCCCGCGCCGCCGCGCCGGAAAGGGATTCAGAGGAGACGCCGCTCCCCGCAAGCGGCATAAGTTCGGCGCGGGATTATGCGCGGTTTTTTCGGGAACTGGCGGAACAACATAATATCTGAGAAGGGCGCAAGCGCATAAAGCGTTCCGGGCTTTTTTATAAAAACCACCAAAGTGAAGTCTTAGCCCAGCCGTATTTCCAAGCGCTTGCCCAAAACACGCAACGCGGCGTCAATTCCGTCAATACGGGTGGTATGCCGCAGGTTGGTCAGGCGGTTGATCTCCTGAGGCGTTGTGTCCAGGCGGCGCGCCAGTTCAACCGGGCGCACATTCTGGGCCAACATCTCGTTGAGCAGCAGGATTTTTGCGGATAAGCTGGCCGGAAGCTCAACAATTTCATGCTCACGCCTTGCCCTGGACGGGGCAGGTACTGGGCGTTTATCTTCAAAATAAAACCCCAGAGCCGCTTCCAAGGCTTCTTGCGCTATTTTTAAGGTTTCTTCTCTGGTCTCACCCTGGGTAATGGCTTCAGGAATGTCAGGGAAAGAGGCCACGAAACCGCCCTTAATTTCATCAGGGGTAAGGATAACGGGAAATTTCATACAATCCTCACGGCTACAGTCCAAGTTCCGAAAATTGCGCCCTGCGTGGCGAGCCAGCGTTTAAATTCCTTGTAGCGGATTCAACGATGTATTATGCCAGATGGAGTTGGCCTGGAGATATGCGGAAAAATACGGGAGACTTCTTGTGATAGACGCGCGTCATTGTGCGTTCGGGATTCTCACAGATTATTTTCGCACAGAGGATAAGACGTTTTTTTGCACCCCGGAGAGGCTCTGTTACGCCATTTTGACAATCTTGACGTGTATCCGCCATGCCTTACCGATGGAAAGATAACCAAGATCAAAGAGGGACGCGTATCCGGCTTTTCCCTTTTGGCTAGGAACCTGCATGGCCGAAAATCTGCTTCATAAGTTGGGGGGAAAAATGGAGACATTACAGTGAACATAATTGAGTCTGCTTTTTTGCGCGGCAAGGATATGTTGCCCTTCTGGAAATGGGGGATCCCCAGCCTGGCTCAGGTATTGCGGCAATGGGAAAACAGGCCGGTCCTCGCCCCCATGGAATCATCGGCCTGTTCTTTTTTGTCGCCCGTGGGTCAATTTTTTCCGCCGGATTCTCTCTTAAGCCAGGCGGAAATCAATGCCTCCATCACCAAGGCCGTTCATCTGATTCGAATGTGGGTACAAGAATGCGGGCCTGATTCCTGGGCGCCATATTTACAGCGCATGTTACAAGAGCCTGTGGCCTCCATATTCATTGCGGCCAAGATGGGAGAAAAATTTTTATCGGTCGGAATACGCAGACTTTATTGCCTGGAAGCGTCACATTTTTCCACAAATTTGCAATGGTTCAACCCGGATTTCCCCATACTGGTCTGGAAAGATATGCTGCCAGGCATTTACCAGGGCATTCCGGTCGCCGAAGCGCCTTCCCGGAATCCGGCGGAACGTCCATTCCCGCCTGAAGCGCTGGAATACGAGCGCCTAGCCGGGGCGGCGCTTTTTGTTATGTATGCCAGAGATATTTATCGTTACAGAAAAATTATCAAAAAAATCATGACCAGAAGTTCAATTCCATCGGTGATCGTTTTGTATAACGGCACCAGGGAAGACTATGAAGAAGCTCAAAAAACCTATGAAGTTCCCGTATTGCGCTGGCCTGGCGGCATGAATGTCGAGCTGGCGGCGGAAGCTTTTTTGCCGCCCATACGCCTAGGCGCCTTTTTCCCCCGCTACCCTAAAACCTCCGCCTTATTGATGGACGCGTTAAATTCTCGCATTATCAACTATGAACGCTTATATAAAAATTTGATGCATATTTTACATCGCCATAAGCCGAAGGTAGCTTTTGTTTCCTATGGGCTAGCCGATGGGTTCAGAATAATTGAAAAATCCCTAAATAATTTGTCTATACCTATATACAACTTGATGCATGGAAATGCTATTTTTGAGCCACGCACGCCATATCTTGATAAAACAACATTAATTATGCCATATATTCTTTCAAAGAAAATTATGAAAAATAATAATGCAAAGATAAAAATTTTAACACATAAAGATATGGAAATGCATGATGGATATAAAATGGATAAAATAATTCATATTGATAAAAATCAAAATTTAATCTTGTTTATACAGTCTATATCACAATTATTCCCATCATTATTTTATTATGATGCCCTTGATAAGCGTATAAAAATACTAAAAAACGTATTAACTATTCCGGAAAAATTGTCCAAGCATAATATCATTGTAAGATATAAATCCCATCCCACATGGAATGAGCCGGAAATATCCCACATGGCAGGGGTAGAAGAGATATTCCTGCCTTTGGATGCAAATTTGGATCATTTATTGGAGCAGAGCGCGGTGGTGGTATGTCTGAATTATGATGGCTCGCCAGCCTTGCAGGCTGTGCAACAGCAGGTTCCGGTCATTTTGATGAATACCATGTATGCGGAGGAGGCGCCGCGTTATTATTCGTCGCTTGGCGAATACATGGTCAAAGCCGGTTGCCTGCACACGAATGAACCTGATCAAACTTGGGCGCTTATCCAGCGCCTTCTGGAGGAACCGGATTTCCGCCAACAGGTGGTTGCCGCACAGAACGAACAAATAGGCCGTTTTTTAACAGCCGAACATTCGGATTGGAAAATTCTGGATCATTTGCTCGCCTGACAGCAAACGGATAATCATTAAACTGAAGGATATGCAATGCCCACTTTTCTAGACATTAATACATTAATGAAAACTGAAAATTTGGACGATGTCAGCAAATTGCGCTATTTTGATGAAACAACATATGTGTCGCAACAAAAATTTGATAATATAAAAAAATCGATTGATGCAATAAAAAATAAAGAATTATATGTAAATTCGTTGCCTCCTTTTTATTCTATAGAACCGACAAACCATTGTAATTTGCGTTGTGTTCTTTGTCCTTCAGGAAAAATGGATAAAAATATTAAACGTGGCTACATGAAATTTGAGGAATATAAAAATATTATTGATAAAATAGCGGATACAACTATTGCAATAACATTATTACATTGGGGAGAACCAACACTACACAGAGATATAATAAAATTTATTTCCTATGCCTGCAAAAAAGATATACGCACTATACTTTCGAGTAATTTTTCCTTACGATATAAAGAAGGGTTCATTGAGAAACTTGCTGAGTCTGGGCTTGATATACTGAATATTGATCTTGACGGTATATCGCAAAACGTATATGAAAAATATCGCGTTGGAGGAAATGTTTCCATTGTAAAAGAAAATTTGAAGTTGTTTTGTAGTCTTAAACATAAAACAAAGACAAAAATATGGGTCACTATGATAATATCAAAATACAATGAACACGAAATTGCGCAATTTAAAAATTTTTGTTCTGCGCTTCCTATAGACAATATTTCACTCAATAAATTACAATTAAACCCAAAATCTAGCATAAACTGGCTACCGGAAAACCTTGAATTACGATATAATAACTATCTGTACCCTGAAGGGAAAAAAGAATACTGTTCTCGAATGTATTTCGACATGTCTATAGATTGGAATTACAAAATTCCCACATGTTGCCTTGCCTATGGTGATGTGAATACTGTGGGGAATTTGGCCACGCATTCTATTCCTGAAATCTGGAATAATGAGTATTTTCAGTCTATGAGAAGCGTTTTTTCAAATCAAAAACCTTATGTCTCGCTAAAAACTCTTTGCCATATGTGTCAAAATGATCTTGGTTCGCAACATATAAAGCATTATGAGAATACGCTTGCAATCACATTATAAACGACTTCACCTCTGTACCATCTCACGAACCGCCAGGGACGCGATTTAACCGCATATTACGGCACCCCAGGCTGTGGGCTTGAATGCCGAACATCAGTTTTTCCGCGATATCCAGTTCTTCCGGGGTATCAATATCAAAGGCCGATATCCAGGGTATGGGATAAAAAACATGCCCCGGCGCATAAAAAGTTTTCTTCTCCAGAAGAACATTCTTGTCGGCAATCCAGATAGCGCCGCTGGGGCAATACAATTCCGGCAGATCCTGCGAATTCTTTTTAAACGTCTCAGGGAAAAAGGGTGTTGGCAGGTTATTTGCGTCAAGCGTAACGCTCCAGCATGAATTCAGCCCCATTTGCCTCGCGCACGAAATCTGGGCGGGAGCCTTAGTTTGGAGAAAAGCGTCGAAAGCATTGCGGATATCCGCCGCAGTCCGTAAAGGGCAGGTTGCCATAAGCTGTACGACATACGTTATCCTGTGCGGTACAATTTTTTCATACCGGGAAACGCATTCGCAGGTGGCGAGATAGGAAGGGCTTTTATCATCGGCGAATTCACGGCGCAAAAACGGCACAGAGGCGCCATACTCTTGGGCTGTACGCGCGATGGCTTCATCTTCCGTACTGACCACCACATCGGTAAAAATCCCGCTTTCCAAAGCCGCCAGCACTGTCCAGCCCAGAAGCGGCTTTCCGGCAAAAGGAGCTATGTTTTTTTGCTTAATGCGCTGAGAGCCGCCGCGAGCCGGAATTACCCCCAAGACAAAAATGTCCATTGCCATACCATTTATTTTCACATTAACAAGCAGACGATCTTAATTTTTTACCATTAATCACGAATTCGGTTAAACGCCTCTGAAACCCCTAAACGATATATCTTTATCTTTGTAAAGTTTGTCCAATTGTTGCATGGTGGCGATTCTTCCACGTTCCTGAGCATATAATAATAATTCTTCATTCGCGGAATAAATAGCTTCATAGAATTCATCATCAGAAAGTTCTGTAAAATTTATAGCAAGCAAATCTGAATTAAGGTGCTTATTTTCATAAAAATCTTCACAATCTTTCAGTTTACCCATACGAATGGCGTCATAATATAATTCACAGCCTGGATATGGCGTTACAGGTCGAATGGTACGCAATTGAGCATCATCAGTATATTTTTTAATAAAATTTACGCCCTTACGTAGTGTTTCCCTATTTTCTCCATGATTGCCGAAAATCATGTTCAGCCCGGGGCTGATGCCCGCAGCCAAAGTCGCTTCAACTCCACGCGTAATTTGCTTCGTTGTGAGTCCCTTGTGCATGTTCTTTAAGACAGTATCATCAAAACATTCTATGCCATAATTGAGAAACACGCAACCGGAGCTATGCATTAGTTTGAGCAAATCCGGCCTAGCAAAATTAAGCCGTCCGTTCGCCTCCCATTTGATATCCAGCTTATGCCTGATGAAATCCTCACAGAGCGATTCCGTCCGGCTGACGGAGGACATGAGCAGCTCATCATAAAACGCGATATAATTTATGCCATAATCGCGCTTGAGTAGCTTAATTTCTTCAATGATAGCCTCATTGCCGCGCTGGCGGAATCCCGCATCCATGCGATAACAAAAATTGCAACGAAACGGGCAGCCTCTCCCCGACAGCATAACCATGATAAAATCCGTTCTTGTACAACGAGGCATGCGCATCAGTCTATAATGCTCTATGGGAAAACGATGATATGCCGGAAAAGGGATTGTATCTATATCTGCAATCAAGGGTCTGCGTTCATTAAGCACACAACTGTTTCCATCCATAAATGCTATGCCTGGCACAGTTGATAAAGAACGCCGATGCGCCATAGCGTCCAACAAATCAAGTATAGTTTCTTCTCCTTCGCCAATGCAAACCGCGTCAGCCTCCAGTTTACGCATAAAAAAATCCGGCTCGGGAGATGGCCCATGCCCGCCAAGAATAAAGAACGGACGTTTTGACGAACGGTTCACCGCCCTAGCCAGTTTCACAGCTTTACTATACTGATAATAGCCTCCAATAAAAGACAACCCTACAACATCATAACTACCTTGATCCAGAAAGTGCGTCAAATGTTCTTCATAGTAGTGATGAATATCTTGATGGTAAATATCAACATGGTATTTTTTTTCTAAAACAGACGTAAGGTAGCCTATTCCTATCGGGAAAGTATTGATATGTGAATCGTTATCGTAAACGATAAGCAAGATACGCATCAGATATCCCTCTTTTTTCTGTAGCCGGTCTCAACTATAATTTCGCAAACTTTGTCTACATTCGCCATGCTCAAAAAGTTGCTGGTCGGCAGGCTGATTCCTTCTTTTTCCATACGCAACGCAACAGGAAATTCATCCTTACGCCGGTACGGCGCATAAGCGGGTTGATGAAACAAGGCTGGGAAGAAAGGACGGGAATCAATTCCCCGTTTTTTGAGTATTTCCATAAGGGCGTCCCGGCTGTGGGGAAATTCCGGCGTCACGGCAACGGTAAACAGCCAGTTAATAGCGGAGTAACCAGGTTTGATCGTCTGCATTTGCAGACCGGGAAGATCCTTCAAATGTTCTTTATATCTGGCGAAAATGCGCTCGCGCATATCCAGAAAATCCCCGATCCGTTCCATCTGCGCCAGGCCTATGGCCGCCTGGATATTTGTCATGCGGTAGTTGAAGCCGGGGTAGTCATGCCAGTATTTTCGCGCCAAAGAAACGCCGTGATCCCGCAATTGTTGCATTTTCCGATGCAAATCCGCATCGCGGGCAAGCGCCATGCCGCCCTCGCCTGTGGTGATGACCTTATTGGAAAAAAAACTGAAGCAACTGACATCGCTTTTCGTGCCGGTCAGCGTTCCGTCAGGAAATGAAGCCCCCAGCGACTCGGCGCAGTCTTCAACGATGAAAAGTCCGTGTTTTCCGGCTACCTTGGCAATCTCCTCCATATTGGCCGGGTTGCCGTACAGGTGAACGGGAATGATCGCCTTGGTAGCGGGGGTGATCGCCTGTTCCAGCAAAAGAGGGTCCATACACCAGGTATCTTCTTCTATATCCACAAAAACGGGAATACCCCCGGCGTGAATGACCGCATTGGCTGTGGCGCCGAAGGTGCTGGCCGGAACGATTACTTCATCGCCGGGGCCGATGCCCAGCCCGGCCAGCGCGAGATGCAACGCTGCAGTTCCATTGGTTGTAGTCAAAGCGTAAGGCATGGCGTGATATGCGGCGAAGTTTTTTTCAAACTCCTGGACAAATCTGCCCTGTGAAGAAATCCAATTGTCCCTGATGCAATGGAGCACATAATGCAACTCGTTGCCCGCCAAATTGATTGATGACACGGGCAGCATCGCCTCATCCTTGAATGAAACCAGCGAAACAAGACGTCGTTGTTCATCAAGGACAAGGATATACTGTCTTTTATCATTCAATTTCGCAATATAGGCTTTATGCGCCAGGCCGTGAGGCATCCAGAAAAAGTCTCTGTTGGCATGCTCCCGCACAGGAGAGTCCAAACCGAAACCGCGAAGCAAGGTCCGGCGGATATCGCCATCGGTCATGATGGCAACGACACGGTCGCCGTCATCATGCAAGCAGACAATCCCCCGTGCGTTCCTGTCAATGCAGCGCAAGGCATCCGCGATGGTTGCGGAGACAGGGCAAAGCAGGTCATTGGGCATCGGTGCGCCTTATTTCTTGTAAAAGCATAATTTGCGAGATGAGCGCGTCTCGCCCCACTCCAGGCTGTTCAATGGTAAAAGGAATCTCATGAGGCAAAGACATATTCCAAAACCAGGATTTCCGGCTAACCGGATCATGCTGATCTTCCCTGCCGTCATTGTCATGAATATGCATCAGCCCAACGAATTTAGCAAGGTTGCGGAACTCATCCAGCGGAGAAAGCCCCAAAGTTGCGGCACTGACCTTCAGATGCCCCAAATCCAGCAGAACTCGAATATCTTCCCGCCCCAAGCGACTCAGAACATGCAGTATACCCTCGCCGGCAGCGCACAGTACATGCCGATTACGACCCTCCAACAAGTTCTCACGAGTCAGAACATTATTCTCGAACAGCAGGCCGACCTTTTTCCCTCTGGCGTGGTCGGCCAGAGTGCGAAGGTTGGACACAAAAAAATCATACGCATCTTGCAAGGCAATCGACTGAAGCGAAGCAATGCGCTTGCTGAAATGTTCCACGGAAAAAGAACAGGCGAACCCGGCATGAATGCTGTACGCGGCGATGTTGTTGCAAGCGCAGTAGTCAATCATAGCTACGGCGTAGTCAAGGCTTGCCCGGCGTTTGGCCGGATCCGGATCCGACAGGTTGACGACCAGCGCTTCGTTTTGGGGATAAAAATAATTGTGCGCAAGTAGGGGAATGCCGTGACGGGCGGCTTGCGCAACCAAAGCATCGACTTCCGCCATTGATGAAGAGCACCCCAGCTCCAATCCGAGCTTCCGTGGGCCGCCGCCGGAGGGGGGGAAAACGCACTCCACCGCTTCAGGACCGCACCTGCTTGATATATAGATGTCAGCGGAGTTCGGCATACAGGTAGGCCACCCCATCCACACGGCGGTCCTCGGCATATCCTGCAGCCGCAAAAGCCCGTAGCGAGACGGCATTATGGATAGAGACCTTTGCCATGATGCGGCTGGCGCCGCGTTGTTTGGCCTCTGCCTCCAAAAATTTGAGAATGCGGCTTGCCAGCTTTTTTCCTCGCCGTTCAGGGAGGACGTAAACGCCGGCTGTGGGAACGGCGTACCCTTCATCCCAGCCGCGCAGCATCACGTACCCGACAACGGCCTTGTTGCATACAGCCAAAGCATAATAGTCCAGGCCGGCATACGCGCACATCCGTTCGGCATAGTCCGTGGTGAACGGGTGAGGATGAAAAAGTTCACTATCATCACTGTCAGCCAGCAATGCGAAAAGGTTCTGCAATGCGGGCAGCGCCTCGGGCGTGAGTTCCTCAAGGCGCACATCAGCGTTTTCATCCGCATCCACCATGCCAAAAGCAATATGCTGGTCGGGATGGATGGAACACAGGGCGCTGCTGCCGATCACGCTCTCCATCAGTCTTGGTGCGATACCGATTGCCGGCCGCTTACAAGTCAGATGTTCCCGCTTGATAACGGTACCCACTGGAATAGACCGGGCAGCGACCAGACTGCGACGCATGGCGGCAATGTTCAGGACTTCAGACGACACGGGCCTCTTCTCCGGCCTCCCCAGACACTGATGGGCAAAACGCAGTTCTCGCACCAAAGCCGCAAGCTGTTCGGGCGTGTCGGAACAGGAATGATCCGGGCCGGGCATGGCGGTGTCCAATGTAAAATGCCGCTCAATAACACAGGCCCCCAACGCTGTCGCCAGTATCGCCGGGACATGCGACTGGGAATGGTCGGAAAAACCTACAAGATATGGAAACATACGGCCGAAGGTCTGGATGACGCGCACATTGCAATCCTCCGGCTTTGCAGGATAATCCGTGGTGCAATGCAAAACGACCAAGCTGTCATTATGCTTGGCGACCATGCCCACAGCTTCGACGACTTCATTGATTGTGCACATGCCGGTGGAAAGCAAGACAGGGGTATCGCAACCGCGCAAGGCTGCGAGGTACTCCGGCTCAACCGCCCAGGCGGAAGGGATTTTGAAGGCATCAATCTTGAGGCTGCGAAGAAATTCCACATCTGCGACATCATATGGCGTCGAGATAAATCCGACACGCAACTCCGCACAAAGGGCGATCAGGCGCGCATACCAGGATTCGGGTATTTCCAGCGCTTTTAGCATCACATATTGCGGGTCAGCATTCCCGGTATTGTTCTGCTGATATATCGCTTTCAGCGCTGTGCGCGTGACGACGCGGTCAGCGGAAAAAGTTTGAAACTTAACGGCATTCGCACCGGATGCCGCTGCCCGGCGAATGAGCGCCAGCGCGGTTTCAAGGTCGCCATTATGATTGACGCCGATTTCCGCGATCACGTAGGGAGTAAGTCCTTCCCCAACGCTTGTTGTACCGATGGTTATCCGGCGCATCATCTCAACGTCACCCGATTTGGTTATATTTTTGGTTACAAAGCGTTCCCGGCATTATGTTTCACCGTGCGGAACGTGAGCGACCATTCTGTTCGCCCGAATGCTGAACTCCCCAAAGTCAGCCTTGATATGCCGCTCCTGCCCTTCTTCCGTTGTCCAGCACACAGAGTATGCGCCATCCGTGTGCTGTTCCGCGTGTA